>JAEEGL013280911.1_pt1 | contig 12035 bp, 8 predicted proteins | sample 9134231 | NCBI WGS metagenome assembly JAEEGL01 (sample SAMN16246548, study PRJNA631951) | gut metagenome | biome: gut microbiome; feature: rumen; material: fiber-attached | host: Bos | place: Iran: Karaj | collected 2018-10
TCCCTCCCCATATACTCATACTATGTATTTCTTCTCAGTAAAATAGATTTTTTCATCTAAATTAAAACACATTACTTTATAGTTTCAAACGATTGAAAATGGATCTTCCCTACAAAACTAACGTTCTTACTTCATCTCTTCTAGCACATTATCCTCACAATCTCTCATTGCAAGGATCATTGATAAATCCATTTTTATCAGGGTCTCTTAGAAATTTTCACCTTTTCTCAAGGGCTTTTGGATCTCCCTTTTTAAGATATGACACCCATTAGGTCTGATTAATAATGTTAAAAGCTAATTAATCCAATCCCGTCATTTTTAATGGATCGAGGGCAATATCAAGCTCCTCCTTGCTTAAATACTCCAAGGCTGCTTCTCGGACACTGATATTTTCAGCTAAAGCTTTCTTGGCAACCTTAGCAGCTTTGTCATAACCAATGATTGGTGCAATAGCTGTACAATTTGAAAGGCTTGATTCAGCGAAGTGTTTGCAACGTTCCTCATTTGCAGTAATACCGCGTAAACACTTTTCAGTAAAACTATCCGAAACATTTGAAAGAAGCCGGATTGATTCTAATAGGTCATACGCCATAACTGGCATCATAGTATTTAATTCAAAATTACTGTGCTGGCAGGCAACGGTTATCGCACTATCGTACCCAATAACTTGAGATGCGACCATCATCACCGCTTCTGACATTACAGGATTAACCTTCCCCGGCATAATACTAGAACCCGGCTGAAGCGCAGGAAGGGATATTTCTGCTAAACTGCAACGCGGGCCTGCCCCAAGCCAACGAATATCATTAGCGATCTTCATCAATGCTAAAGCTAGTGTTTTTAAGGTAGCACTTAACTCTGCAACCGCATCCTTTGCAGATTGCGCCGCAAAGTGGTTTTCAGCTTCCTTAAAGTGTTCCCCGACTTCGTTATTAATAAACTCGATCGCTTCTTTTGCAAAATCTGGATGAGCATTAATTCCAGTACCAACAGCTGTTCCACCAAGCGGAAGCTCTCGCATATCTTCTAAAGCGCGTTCAATCCTTGCAATCGATTGTTTTACCTGCGCTGCATAACCGCTAAATTCCTGCCCTAATGTTACAGGTGTTGCATCTTGCAAGTGGGTACGACCAGCTTTGATGATGTCCATAAACTCGGCTGCTTTTTTATCCAAAACTTTTTCCATCTTTTGGAGTGCAGGGATAAGATCTTTTGTGCAAGATAACACAGCTGCAATATGCAGTGCTGTTGGGAAAACATCGTTGGATGATTGGCAAAGATTAACGTGATCGTTTGGGTGGATACGACAACCAGCAAGATCTTCTGTGCTGATTAGTTGAGTGGCGCGTTTTGCAATAACCTCATTGGCATTCATATTGGTTGAGGTACCAGAACCTGTTTGAAAAACATCGACTACAAACTGATCATCATGTTTTCCTTCATAGACCTCACGCGCTGCGGCAGAAAGACCTCCTCCCCACTCTTCTGGGAGAAATTCGAGTTTAACGTTGGCCTTTGCGGCAGCAAGTTTAATCAACCCTAAGGCGGAGATAAAGTTCGATTGAAGGCGTAAGCCGCTTACCTGAAAATTCAAGACAGCTCGTTGTGTCGATGCACCGTAGAGGGCATCATCAGGTACTAACATATCTCCCATAGAATCGTGTTCTTTTCTCATAATTCTACCCCTACAACGTCTTCAGTTTATCTTTCTCTTCACCAGTTTGCGTACGTTTTCGTACGATAAATTTTATTCTAACACCTTCATAAGGATACTTTTCGCGAACGTAATTGTTTAAGTAACGTTGATACGAAAAATTGATCTTACTTGGATGATTAACGAATAAAACTATTGTTGGTGGAGCAACACTAATCTGAACACCAAAATAAAGCTTAACAGCATCTCCACGACATGATGGCGGTTGATGCTTTTCAAAAGCTTCCGTTAAGACTTTATTCAGATCCGAAGTTTGAATCCTAAGCCTTGCATTATCATAAACCTCAATCACCTTGCGGATAACATTTGGACAACGACGCCCTGTTAACGCTGAGGTAAATAGGACTGGAGCATACTTAACAAACTTGAACGCCTCATAAACCGAATCTTGATAGCGTTTAGCAGATTTGTGATCTTTTTCGATAGCGTCCCACTTATTAGCGACGATGACTAATGCTCTACCACGTTCATGAATAAGGCTTGCGATCTTGGCATCCTGTTCTGATGGCTCGCCTTGTGTAACATCTAACACAAGAACTGCTACATCGCAGGTTGCAAGCGCACGAATGGTACGCTCATTACCCATCTGTTCAATGGACTCCGCCTCAACACGGCTTTTTCGCCTAAGCCCTGCAGTATCAACAATCACAAGGTCACGACCCTCACGTTTAATCGGCGTATCAATACTATCACGAGTTGTGCCTGCAATATCTGAAGTAACTAAACGTTCTTCACCTAAAATGGTGTTAATGAAAGTTGATTTCCCAGCATTAGGACGTCCTATAATTGCAACCCTTATGGCGCCGCTACCCTCTTCTTCTTCATCTTCAATGTAGTTTTCCGGTTCACCAAGCTGAAGAATATCTTTTATCTGGGAAAGGAGAATGTTAACACCTTGATTGTGCGCAGCACTAATCTGTAGGGCATCATCAATTCCAAGTTCATAAAAATCACCAGCGTTGCTATAAGCTACCTTCTTTTCACACTTGTTAATAACCCAGATTACAGGCTTTGAGGTGCGTCTTAACAGGTTTACAAGATCGTGATCGTGTGGATGCACACCGTGTAATCCATCAAGAACCGCAAGGATAAGATCTGCTTCATTGATAGCGATTGAGGTTTGATTTTTAATTGAGGTTTGAAGCTCCTCTTCGTCCTCATTCAAGATTCCTCCTGTATCAACCAATGTAAACGGTACAGGGAATTTTTTTACAAGGGCGTAATTACGATCTCGTGTAACACCTGGTTGATCTTCTACAATTGAGATCTTCTTCCCAACGATACAATTAAAAAGGGTTGATTTGCCGACATTAGCACGTCCAACAATGGCAACTGTCGGGATTTTTTTACTCATTTGATACTCCTATTCCTCATCACCAGTAGCTGGTTTCTCTAAAGTAAAAAAGACATTGTCGATCTCATCAGATTTGAGGAGACGCTCTAATGCTTCAGCGGCAGCAGCTTGTTGCGATGCTTTTTTAGTTGCACCCTGTCCACGTCCAACAATTTGTCCATCAACTTCAACTACTGAAACAAAGTTTGGTGCATGTTTTGGACCTTCAACACACTCTAGAAGATAAACTGGGGCTCCACTTCCAGCAGCATGGAGAGCCTCTTGGAGTTCGGTTTTTGGATCATTCGGAACAACAGTAGTAATAAGCGGTTCAAATAAGTTCTTCACAACTTCAAAAACTTTAGAATAACCAGCTTCACGGTAAATCGCACCCATTGTTGCTTCAAAAACATCAGCTAGGATTGAAGATCTATCAGCACCACCAGCTGCAGACTCACCACGACTAAGTCTGATATATTTTCCAAGATTGATGCTACGCGCCACATTTGCAAGTGAAGTTGTGTTAACGAGAGCTGCACGCATCTTTGAAAGCTCACCTTCCTTAACATCTTGATGCGCAGCAAGTAAAAGGTCTGCCACAATTAAATCAAGAACTGCATCACCCAAAAACTCAAGCCTTTCATAATCGATGTGGCTCCCGTGAATCGCAGGGACAGAACGGTGCGTCAAAGCACGTTGCAAGTGGCTGATATCCTCAAAGTGATAACCAACATTATCCTCAAGTTCGTTGTAGAACTCGCGGCTAACAGGTTTAAGATCAGCTTCCTGTTTTTTCTCATTATGGCTATTTCCGCCAATACTAAATCTCATCTAACTACCTCATTATATTATAAAATTTATATAGATTAATGCGAGAATGGTGGCACCACCCCTAAAGGAGGAAAGAGAAAAGCATGAAGCCAAATCGCTACGTTATCACCTCAATGCTAACTTAGCGGTAATTCTACAAACCTACTCACTCCCGCGAATTCCTCGAATATATTACACCTTGGCTTTTTATTCAAATTTAAACAAAAAACGTAACCATTCCCCTGCTATGCTGCACTATTTCGCTATTTTGGTGTGAGCGGTTACAAAAAAGCAATAATGTTGAATAAGAATAAATATCAAATAAAATGTGGTACGCGATTAGATACCCTGCTAGAGAGCGTAATTTTAAGTTTGGAGTAAAAAATGGAAGACGATTTATTTAACCATAGGGAGCAGAACGGCAACCTTAATAACTCAAGTATTAAAGGTGAACAGATAGACCCCCGAAAATCACTCTCAAAGAATTCTGCCGATTATCTACTTGACCTTATTTCAAACAGCTCTGATATTGATGATGGTCTTAAAGCTTCCATACCAGAGATAGTAACACTTCAAGCATTTGGCATAAAAATTCATGATTTGGTAAAACTTAGTACCCAAACTTGTAACATTCTTGAAATATATAACAGCTCTATACAAGCAGACAAAAAAGCATTGATAGCAGAGCTACTACAAACCGTAGCCTATAATATCGATATTATCACAGCAAAGATAAAACAAGCTCTAAAAGAGTACAAAGATAATGCCAAAGACTCTTCGCATCAGATTTACGATGAAGAATACAAAATAGAATTTATCGATTTAGCAAGATTAGCGGCTTCAGTTTTTGAATACAAACTAAGTTTTTTTGTTTCAAGAGAAGATATTCAACATCAAACCAATATAGCAGACGCCATACAAACATTAACAACACCTCCAGCAGATCCAGATACAATTTACCGTAATATACTTGCTGACTTTATTAGAAATAGTTCTGAAAATAAGGCGGAAAGAAGTGTGAAATGCACCTCCCTATCGCCACACCTCATACGCTCTATAATCAAAAGAGTTAACCAGATATACACAGATATAACCCAAGACAAAAATCATAGTTTTGATTTAACACAAGATGGATACAATATTAATTTAACATGGGGAAACTCAACATCATTAAATAGTGATAAACGTAATGCACTGCAAAATGCATTAACTCCTTTGAAATCACTTCTAACTGAGTTGGGTGGCGATCTTAATTTCTTATTTAGCGAATCTAATACTTCTATAACAATTACCTGTCCCGCAGCTGAAGATGATGTTGCTACAAGCGATAATCTTTCTAGCCTTACAGCTGGATATGTAAGGATCAAATAAGTTTCGCAAGTATATTGGGATTTATTCAAACTATTCCCAACAAGACTTAAACATATCCTAAAAACAAGAAGGTAAAATCTATCTAATTTCATAATTTCATCAGGAATATTAGACTGTTATAAAAAGAAAAAATTTTTCTTGAAATCGAAATATTATCAGTTAAAATCCGTCACCATAAATCTTTATCATTTCAATAGGAGTTGTGAATGTTTTATAGTGACGATCAATTCTCCAAACCTGATAATCAGCAACCACTAAATAGATCAACTCCTAACATTGTCCATAAGTGTTCAGGATACGTTATATCAGACGAAGCCTATGCTACCTTAATGGATATATACACATCCGCTTTTCTCCCAACAGCTGGAATCGAAATTGCTTCGGTGGAGATTTCAAACCTTAATTATTCATTAGACCTTCAGTCAATTTATTCTAAGTTGTGGCATACCTTTGCAAACGCAGAGGAAGCTATAGATAATCATGTGGCCGATCAAATTCCTTTATCACCAGCGGAATTAGATCAAATAATCTATAAATGTTCTGAAGTATTTAGTGACTATGTATCAGAGGTTAATGATTCATTAGAAGGATATGAACCAAGCATAGTTCCTGACAGCATTAGCGATAAAATAACTGTCTTTCCTTTCGATTCTTCTGAAATGATAGGATTCCCAGTTACCACCTTGAAAGCCAACCTATCCTCAGCAATCAATAAAATTGGTTTCTTCCTACCTCTAAATGAAAGCAGATACCATACAAACATTCCTGCCCTAGTTTCTGAGCTAACCCCAGTATCAACAAAGATAACCGATATAAAAGAGTTGGAAGAAATCGCTCAAAAAAAAGATCAAGAAACGAAATCAGACGCAGCGATAAATAATTATCTTTCAATTAAAGAAGATGGTTCTGAAACATTTACGACACTATCACCTTATCTGCTGCGTTCACTGATTCTCCGTTTGGATTACATAAAATCTATTTTTCTAAATAAACTAGAATCAGTCAAAATAAAAAAAGATGACATAGTATCTGCCCTAAGAGATTATGAAGATACATTATTGTGTTATACGATGAATTCTTCAGTTGTTGATATAACCAGTAAAGGACATGATATTATTTTAACTTGTCCAATTCCTCCAATCCTTGCAAATGATGCAATAAAGAAAAAAGATCAATTAGATGAGTTGCTGCTGCCAATAAAAGATCTCGTGAATGAATTATCTGGTTCGCTTCGCACAGAAGTTAACGATGACGATATCATCATGACAATCTCATGTCCAAAACAGGAAAAGCCAGAAAAGCAATTTCCAGAATTACTTGACGACAGCGAGATATATAATCACTCTAATTGTCACTTTTTCTATGAGCCAACAGGTTTTTTAATAAATTTATCATTGTTGCACTACATTCATGGCAGGGCCAACACTTTTGATTTGGAAGTTAGGAATTCTTACCTTAATTCTGATCAAAATAGGAACGCGTTAGCAAATTTCCTATCTCATATTGATGAATTAGAAACAGATCTGCCGCTAACTGCTTTCATTGTTCAAGAAAAGAACGACACATATAAATTAGTTTTCGGAAGCAAGGATGATAAAGTTCTTGTCACCCTGCCTTCGTTTTTTCCATTAGATGACGAGAAACGCGTCAAAGATCTCTGTAAAATTATCAATTCTAAACTCTGCGCTCAATTTGACTATTTTTCAGAAACAGCTGATTTACCAGAAGGGGCGCTAGCCGCAATTTACCCTGTCCTAGAAGAAGCAAGTAAAAAAAACAACTGCAGAATAGACATCGAATTTGAAATAGATACAAACAGAGAAAATGAAACGAGGCTCAGATTGTACGACGAGTCTGATATATCTATATCTCACTCAAAATACTTTCATGATATACAATACTATGCTGGTTATATAACAACTTTAGAGAAAAAAACTTACGTTATTAACACATATGATCAACTTGTCAGATCATTTTGTGAAAGAAACACGCAAGACTGTATACTTGATTTTTTAATGTCTGACGAATTTTTTGAAACATTGAGATCTTACAACATCTATCCAACAGATGATTTTATTGCCTATCAAAGATTTATGCTCAATACCCCAGAGATGAAAGAACTCCCTTCCGATATGAAAAGATTTGAGCTGATGAAGGGATTAATTGAAGCTGGAAGTGCTACCATAGACGACAAAGGTGAAAAAATATTCCTAGACGGCGCCACCCATGAAAAGCACCTCAATTTTCTGAATAGGCATATTCTTTGGTAAGATTTTGCGATAGAAACAATTGTTTCTAATATCCTCGCAATAGATGTTATTTACTTCTCAAACTCTGAGATACCAAGCCGTTTGAGATTTTCTTCGTTTTGAGCAGGCTGCTTGGCTTCTTCAGGAGCAGTCTTTTGCTCTGGCTTACTATCTGTTTGTTGAGTAACTGCCTTAGGCTGCTGAGGATTCTCTTTGGTTTGCTGCTGGGCTTTCTCCGAAACTTTCTCTGCTGGTTCGGCGTAGGCTATGCGTTGATGATGAATACCGTTCAATACACGGATAAATGTTTTTGCAATTAAATGTAGATCTTTTAAGGTGATTTCTGATTCGTTTAACTCACCACTTGCAAAGACCTTATTAATCATCTTTTGCACCATACCTTGAATACGGTCTGGTGTTGGTTCTGACAATGTTCTTGATGCTGCTTCAATTCCGTCACCTAACATTAATAGCGCAGCTTCCCTACTTTGTGGTTTTGGTCCTGCATATGTATAAAGGCTCTTATCGACCTCTGTTTCAAGTCCCGCTTCTGCTGCTTCCTTAAGTGCTTTCTCATAGAAATACTCAATCACTGAGGTACCATGATGTTGCATAATTAATTCAACAACCTGTTCTGGAACGTTGTGTTTTCTTGCAAGCTCAACACCATCCTTAACGTGCGAACGAATAATTAAAGCAGACATCGAGGTGCTAAGTTTATCGTGTCTATTTTCACCACCAGCTTGATTTTCTACAAAATAAAGCGGTTTTTTAACCTTTCCGATATCGTGAAAGTGCGCTCCGACCCTTGCAAGAACCGGGTTGGCACCGATCTCTGATGCTGCAGCTTCTACCATCATTCCCAAAACCATTGAGTGATTCCATGTGCCAGGGGCAACAATACTAAGCTCTTTAAGGAGTGGATGATCAAGGGTTGCGATCTCAAGTAATCGCATATCTGTTACATACCCACAAAGCTTTTCAACAACAGGGGTAACACTTGATGCAACGATACTGCATGCAAGTCCACCAAAGAAAGATACACCAAGCGCTACAAGGCACGGCAACGGCGAAAGTGCTTCATGTTCCGCTAAAACTGTTAAAGAAAATGGAATTGATACTAAAGCAACCCTAACTCCTGCTAAAAGGTAATCCCCCCTAGAACGAAACTTACGCAGGCTAAGACACGCCACTAAACCAGAAACTAAAATGAACGGTGCATAAACCCGTGCATCTGGAAAATAAAGCCCCGCAACAAGCATTGCAAAAAGGGTTAATACCAAACCGTAATGCAGCCCCAACACAGCTTGCGTTAAAAGAGGACCCATCGCAAATGGAATAGCAAACGCTAAAAGTTCTTCTCGTAAAAAGAGCGTTTCCTCATACGGCTTGTAATAGCCGATCAAAGCGTCTATCACGACCCTAAAAGCTACAACGATCATCATTAAAACGATGAACTCGATATGCAAAAAAGCTAAGTCTTTCTTTGAACGCCCGTAATCACGAAGACTTAATGACGCAAAACAGTGGATTGCAAAGAGGGTTAAAAACACAATCAGACAACGCTCACCCTGAGCCGTAATCTTAACAAAAGAACCGAAGATCAATTCGGCCATAATAGAAGTAACGACACATCCAATTAAGGCCTGCCATGTTCGAACCGTGCGTGTTTTATTGAGACCTTCTTGCGAAGTCATATCCTAGCCCCCCCCTAGTGACTATTTTGCACCCTCATAGGCACTAATTATACGCGCCACCAACGGGTGACGTATGACATCTAGCTCCGAAAACTTAACTACTCCTACCCCTTCAATATTAGCAAGAATCTTGACGGCATGCACCAGCCCAGATTGTACCCCCGCCGGCAGGTCGATTTGGGTCATATCACCTGTTACGACGCACTTCGAGTTAAACCCAAGCCTCGTTAGAAACATCTTCATCTGGCTTATGGTAGCATTTTGCGCCTCATCTAAGATTACAAAGGCATTGGAAAGGGTTCGACCTCGCATAAAGGCAAGCGGTGCCACCTCAATAATCTCCCGCTCCAGCATTTCGTGCGCTTCTTCGTAATCGACCATATCGTGCAAGGCATCGTAAAGTGGGCGTAGGTATGGATTAACCTTCTCTGCCATATCACCTGGTAAAAAACCAAGTTTTTCACCCGCTTCGACTGCTGGTCTACACAAAATCAACTTTTTAACATCTTTTCTAAGGAGTGCTGCTAGCCCTAACGCCATCGCAAGGTAAGTTTTACCAGTTCCTGCAGGACCTACACCAAAAACAACATCGTTAGCGCGAATTGTATCGATATAGTTTTTTTGTTGAATGGTCTTTGGTGAAACGGCGTGTCTTCTTCCACCGACATAGATCTGTTCCCTAAAGACATCCATCAACCTTAGATGGCGATCCTTTGAAAGCATCTTTAGGGATCTATCAACATCCCCTGCATAGATGGTCTCACCACTTTCAACAACTTCAGCTAACTGCTTAAAAAGATCCAAAGCCAAATCAACATCAGCATCAAGCCCTGCAAAGGAAAGTCCCTCCCCTGCTTGTTCGATCTTTATATCAAGCTGTTGCTGAACGAGTTTGGCGTTAATGTTCTGTTCACCTAAAACTGCCCGTAGAGTTGCATTACTGTTAAATGGCAGAACAGCAACTTTCTGAACAGCAGTTGGCATATTCTTATCTGTCACTACTTCACCAACTCTTTAATCTTATCTAAAGCAGTTGAAAGTTTATCGATAGCAATTCCACCAGCCTGAGCGAAGTCAGGTCTACCGCCACCTCTTCCACCACTCACCTTGGAAGCTTCTTTTACGAGGTCTCCTGCATGAACGGTCTTAGCTAGATCAGATGTTACACCAACGACTAACGCTGCTGCATCCCCTATTACTGCGCTTAATGCAACAACACCAGAACCGAGTTTAACGCGGGCTCTATCAACCATCGTCTTTAGCCCCTCGATATCTGCTGCTGTAACTTTCTCTGCGATGACCTTTATACCGGAAGCGCTTGTAATAACAGCATCAAGTAATTCATCTGCTGCATTTACAGCAAGTTTACCTTTTAACTTTTCGTTCTCTTTCTCAAGCTCTTTGGCGTGTTGTTGAAGCGCTTCAATCTTCGTTGTAATAACTGTTGGCTCACTCTTTAAGAGGTTTGCAACCTTTGAGATCTCAGATCTTTCTGTCAAAACTTTTTCTAACGCTGCAGCTCCTGCTTTGCACTCGATACGACGTACGCCAGCTGATATACCGCCTTCTGATTCAATTAAAACAAAGCCGATATCACCAGTTCTTGAAACGTGAGTTCCACCGCAAAGCTCTTTTGAGAAGTCGCCCATTGAAACTACTCTAACCTCTGAACCGTACTTCTCACCGAAGAACGCCATAGCGCCTGTCTTTTTAGCTTCTTCAAGTGGCATTACATTAGTTGAAACTGCTGCGTTGTTTCTAATCTCTGCATTCACCAACTCTTGAACTGCTCTAAGCTGCTCTTCTGTTGGCTGTTCGTAGTGTGAGTAGTCAAAACGAAGGGTATTATCATCAACCCTTGAACCAGATTGTTTAACGTGATCGCCTAAGACTTTACGAAGCGCTGCTTGAACCAAGTGAGTTGCAGAGTGATGCGCCATAATACGTTTACGTCTTTCGATATCAACACTTAACACTGCAGTTTTTCCGACAGTAGCGTTTGATACTTCGCCATCAACAACTTCACAGATGTGGAGATTGTGTTTGTCTTGAACCTTTTGAGTATCAATTACACGCAAGGTGGTATCTCCAATGTAAATCATACCAGTATCACCAACCTGTCCACCGCTTTCTGCGTAGAATGGAGTTGCATCAAATAGTAACGATACCTGATCGCCTGATTTTGCAGTTCCTTCTAACTCGACAACTTGAGTAACTGTCGCTTCTGCTTCAAGTGTTTCGTAACCCAAAAACTTACATGGCGGAACATCAATTTTAATTGCTTGGAACACCAAATCTTGTGACTTACGATCTTCCCTTGAACGTCTTTTTTGTTCAGCCATTGCAGCATCAAAAGCTTCGATATCGACCTGTCTGCCGTAAGCTTTAAGGGCATCTTGAGTTAAGTCTAATGGGAAACCAAAGGTATCGTGCAAGAGGAAGGCACTCTTTCCAGAAAAAAGCTCACCCTCTTTAAGCTGTTCAACCTCTTTTTGAAGAAGAGCAAGTCCAGCATCGAGAGTTTCGTGGAACTTACGTTCCTCTGCTGTAACCTGTCTTATAATTAAATCTTGTTGTTGGATAAGCTCAGGATAATTACCTCCCATAAGCTTAATTACAACCTTGATGGTTTCTGCAAGAAACGGTTCTTTGAAACCAAGCACACGACCGTGACGAACAGCACGACGAATTACACGACGTAGAACATAACCACGACCGTCACCAGCAGGCTGTACACCATCAGCAATTAAGAATGCAATTGCGCGTGAGTGATCTGCGATGACACGCATTGCAACATCACGAGCATAATTAAGATCGGTTTTAAGATCGCGTTCTTCGTAAGAGCTACCGTCATACTTAAA
>JAEEGL013792522.1_pt1 | contig 12035 bp, 2 predicted proteins | sample 9134231 | NCBI WGS metagenome assembly JAEEGL01 (sample SAMN16246548, study PRJNA631951) | gut metagenome | biome: gut microbiome; feature: rumen; material: fiber-attached | host: Bos | place: Iran: Karaj | collected 2018-10
CGCTGACGTTTCCGGCCGCTGCTTGCGCCTGTACGAATTCGATATCCGCAGGGCTTAAATCAACTGTGATAGACATTTCAATCTCCCCTTTCGACATATACTCGATCCTTATATTTTTATCGTATCCCAAAAAACGCAAAACTTCAAGTTTTCTCTGACAGTTTTCACTCCGCAGTTCTTTAGGACGCGAGATTTATGCAGTTTTTCTATTTTTTAGCTCTTTCGTCCCTTGCATCGAAAGAAGCGTCTTTCTATAATAAAATCAGCTAAATATAAGAACTATGATACGTTAGGCGTAGTGTCTTCATGGATGGGGAGAAGTGAAGTCAATGGGTAAAACGTCGCAAAAACAAAAAGAAAAAAGATTAGCCGGGCGGGTGAGTCTTGCGCTCGCGGCCGGTATGTTTAGTGTTGTCCCAGTGGCGCATGGAATGCCAACCCTGGACGAAGTAAAGCAGGGCGGCGCTACCGTCGGACCGACCATTGCGGATCCGGCGTTTGCGGCTGGTAGCGGGCATACGCTCCAAAACATCACAAGCAATACGGACAAGAATGTCATCCATTGGAAGGACTTCTCTGTCGCGGAGAAAGAGCATGTCCATTTTGACGCCCATGACTATATGAATGTGGTCACGGGGCAAGCGACTTCTGCTATCGACGGTATTTTGGACGGCGGCAAAAACGTTTATCTGATCAATCCGAACGGCGTGATATTCGGTGCGAAGGCGCAGGTCAACGTCGGGAATCTCTATGTCTCCACGCGCGACGATTTTACCAATCTCGAGAATCGTTTTTTGGCGGAACAAGATGACGGAAATGGTGTCATGGTTCCGACCTATACGGGCAGCGCTGTCCTGCCGACGCTTCCCAACAATGTTAACAATGTTTTGAAGGCGGACGTCGTTAGTTTGATTGACAAGAACGGCTATGTCGCGGCGACGGAAGTCGTAATGGAAGGCAAGAATATCCGCTTCCTGAACACAAATCAATTGGCGGCGCAGGACGCGGAGACGGGAGAGAATGCCCGTGTAATTCACAGAGAGTTGCCGACGCCGCGGCTTGATGCACAAAACAATACAGTGCTGGATGCGAATAACGAGCCTGTGATGGTAGTCTCTGAGGAGTTGCCGTCGAGCGTGAACAGAGATTCGGTTTCCGGTTTTATGGTTACGAACGAAGGACATCTCGCAAAGGAGAACATAACTTTCAATGCGGAAGGTTATATCCATGTAGGCGACGAGCGGAATACAGGCGATAAAACGGGCACTAGCGCTGCGGTTCACTATACGTCGAACAAGGCAGGGGTAAACTATGCCCTTGTGCGGACGGCGGCGCAATTGCAAGCGATTAGGACAAACGATTCTAACGCTAACTATATGCTGGCGAACGATATTAAAGACGCCACGATTACAAAGCCGATTGGGACGGCTTCTGCGTCTAGTCCTACGGATTTTAATAAACCGAGCAGTGGCATTCCATTTACCGGCAAGTTTGACGGAATGTTTTTTACCGTTGCAAACTTAGAACCTACTGTATCATCTAAAACGAAATCTTATGCGGGATTGTTTGCCTATACCACGGGCGCTGTTATCGAGAATGTCGGCGTGTCCGGCGCGAATGTGCAGGCAGGCCATGCCGGGGGCATTGTGGGCTATGCAGACAATACGACGCTCTGCAATGTTTGGAATGCAGGCGGCAGCAATCAAATTGGAGACGGAACGAAGCATACATTGACTGCGGGCGGTCTCGTAGGCGTCGCCGCAAACAAGACTAAGATAACAAACGCTTATAATGCAGGGAAGGTTCTTGGGGCAGGACTGGTAGGAACGATAAATGGCGCTACCATTTCCAATGCTTACAACATTGGAAATGTAGCAGGGGATGGAGACAAAAATACCCCCCAAATAGCTGGCATTTTTGCTCAGGTAGCAAGCAATTCGACTAATACAGTAAAGAATACATATACCGCGTCGGTATTCATAGCTAATAGTTCTGGCGGTACAGAAAAAAATTTTATTAAGTCTGGCGATAATGTCACTATTGATTGGGGTAATAACTATATTATTCGTTCAGCTACATCGTATAGCAAAAACCACTTGGGGAGTGACTCAAATACTGGCAATACGTCGTCTAGATCGATATATTCCGGCTTCGACATCACCAACGTAGGTGGACTCGATGAGGATGGGAACTCTCACACTTGGCGCATCTATGAGGGGTCTTCCCTGCCGATGCTGACTGCGTTCTTTAAGGGCACGGTCTCGACCGACTATACCTATAGCAAGAACGGGACAGATACGAAGGTCGAAGGCGGGCACGCTCTGGATGCTAATGGTAATCCTGTTGATGGCAATCCGAGCAAGGTTTATGACGCGACGGCGGTCAATCCGACGGCTGCGTTCCTAGGCATGAACGCTACGACTGAGGGCGGGTCCACCAATGACAAGGTAGCGGACACGAAGATTACTACCAATGGAAACGTGAACGCCAAGACGAACTATGCGCTCTTTACCGGCGGCCAGCAGGGCTATGACCTCTATGGCAATTATTTCACGATTGATAAGCGGAAGATTGCCTTTACACAGGAAACTGCCCCGACCTTTGAGAAAATTTACGATGGCAACGCGGACGGGACGGATGCGCTGAAAGCAGCGTTGATGAACGCGAGCGGTACGTCCACGACGGGGTTTATTGGCGATGATAAGAACTACGTCGATTTTCAGGTGAAGGAGGGCGTTAAGGCAACTTATGGTGTAAACGGCGATACTTGGACGAATAAGTCGGATGCCAGCGTGAACGGAAATTGGGATATCAAAGTCGACGGTGCGTCCAGCACCACGATTACTTTGGCGGCGAAATCTGGCGTGGATGCTGAGCATGCAAATACATGGCAGAATTATGATTTGACTGGCATTGACGCATTGAATAAAGTCTATACGGGTAAAGGCGTCATCACGCCGCGCTCCATCAAGGTGTCCCTGCGTAGCACTGACGGCATCAATAAGGCGTACGACGGCACATCCGATTTGGTTGGCACGTTTACCGTGAACGAGGGTACGGAACTGGAGCCGGATGAAAAGACGTATTCTTATGCCACCGATAATCTTTTGGTGGCGTTGGACGAGACGGGCTTGACGGATGTAGAAAAGACTGCCTTGAAGACGAATGACTTCAATAATCAAGATGTGGCCATCAACGAGCATAATTCTGATACCAATCCGGGCGGTTATACTTCGGGCTATGTGGACAACAGCGGCAACGCGACGTCCGTTGTGACGGGGACTGCCGATTCCACGAAGAAGCACGTCGCCTATAAAGGCATCAAGTTGGCGGGGAACGCGCTCAGCTCGAACTATCAACTGACCGACGCAGACGGGAAAGCTCTGACCTTGACCGATGCGGAAGACGCATCGAAAGGCTATACTCTGCTTGCGGACGGGAAGATCAACCGGCGCAATATTTCCAAAAACGATCTCGAATACAAGGACGCGATGGATCATCCGCTCCAAAAGGTCTACGACAACACCTCGACGCTGGACGACACCGCTTTGGCGGGGAAGACCGTCGGGATGGTGGACGGCAAGCTGATTGATTTTACACAAGAAGGAGTAACCCCCGCGACCCATACGACGGGGCTTTTAAGCACGGACGCGGACAAAATCGCATTCCTTACTACGGGCAAAGGCACTTTCTACACGGATGCGACGGGCGACACGGAAGCGAAAGACGCCACCGAGTCCGGCTTGGCGACTGCGGCGCATAAAGTCGGCTACGGTGTTGTGCTGGCAAGTACTTCTAACGCGGACGTTGCAGCGAACTATACCATCGGCGATGGCGACAATCGTGTCAATCTGGAAGATGCGACGGGCTTCACGCTGATGACCGACGGGACGATTTTGCGTCGGAGCATTGCCGTGGAATTGGTCAATAGCACGGGCATCGATAAGATTTACGACGGGACGGCAGCGGTGGATGCTGCCTATACTGCTGGCAGGATTGATAAGGATGGCGTCCATGACGGTGCGGATGCAAACAACAACGTCATTGCCAGCAACATTCGATATGCAAGTGGTTCGGCGACGGTGGTGACAGGCACGGCGCAGGACGGCGTTTCTTTAGGCATCAGCACCGACGTGACGAAAACCAAGTATCTCAAGACCCACAGCGAGACAAATGCCCAAGATGTGGCGCTGGACGATTCTTCGGCGCAGAATGTCATGACCGGGGACAACTCCAAGAATCTTACGTTCACCATCGCTATGTCCGGCGACAAAGCAGCGAACTATACCCTGAACGAAACCAATATGACGAACGCCGTGAAGGAAGTGACGCTGGACGCCAGGGGCAAGATCGCGCAGAAAGAGATTACGGCCACCTTTGCCGATGTCTCGAAGATTTATGATGGCGATGCGGTCGTCACCAACAGCGGAAACGATGTCATCACCCCCACGGTGACGGGATTGACGGGAAACGACGATTTCACTTCTGCCAATGTATTCGAAATTGGCGGCGTGGCCGGTATCGTGGGGACGTATGGCAGCGGCGAAACGGATGAGACGTTCGAGGCGAACAAGAACGTCGGGACTTTCAAGGATGTACAGTATTCCAACCTCCAGCAGGCGCTGGCGATGAAAACCAAGAACTACAAGATTTCGAACACGGCCTATGGCAAAGGTGCCATTACGAAGAAAAATATCTCATTGCAGGCTTTGGATGCTGCCACAGATACCAATCAGACTTCGCCCTTTACGAAAGTCTACGATGGCAATGCGGAGTATGACAAGACAGGCCTTACCGCCACAGATTTCATTGGCTGGGCAGACAATCAGTCGGCAATCGCGGAAGGCGACAAAGGGTCTGTTCACTTCACTATTGCCGAAGTGGTTTATTCCAATGATACCCGAGGTTCGAAGAATGCGGGCGTGTTTGATGGTGCTGAGGGCAATGAGGTCAGAATCAAGTTCAATATCACTGGAGATTCGGCGGCAAACTATTCTTTTGAAGACGCTGTAATAGACGCGACGGATGGCAGCCAGACCGTGAGCCTGACTAAAGGCGGCTATACGGGCGAGATCGAGAAACGGAAAGTCACGGCAGGCTTTGCAAATGACGATCCGAGCCCCGTTAAGGACTACGACGGTACGGCTACGCTCAAGAAGGCTAACGGTACGACGATTACGAACGACACAATCAAGAGCTGGTTTTCAACGTCCACGGTGGCATCTGAGACGACGGCCGGACGACCTTCCGGCATTGTAGCGGAAGAAGATGTGACTCTTTCCGTTACGGGCACTTATACGGGAACGGATGCAGGGACTTCGACGGTGCAGTATAACCTTGCGCTTGCCGATGGGGCGAATAGCAAGGCATCGAACTATGAATTGGTGAAGGCAGACGGTACAGCGCCTCTTACAACGATGCAGGGCGTTGGCACTATCAATAAGCGAACGGTCTACGTTTCGTCTGTGGACGAGATGGACAAGATTTACAATCAGGACAACAGCGGTGTGAATGTTTTAGCCCAAGCTACGAATGGCATCCATTTGTCTGCCGTGTCCAATGGATCGGCGGAGGATGATGAGGTCGTCGCTGTTCTGCTTTCGGGTGAGGGGCTGGACGTCATCAAGCCCGTGGCGGCAAACGCGGCAAGCGGCGTCAAAGGACAATATGGAAAGCTCGCGGGGACAACCTTCACGGCCAACGGGAATGTCAGGCGTGACTCGGTGGAGGAAGACCCGGAAAAGTGGGATACGCGTTTCGAGGGGATGGATGAAGCTTTCGCGACCGTCTACAAGAACTATCAACTGTCCGCAACGTTGAGCGGCGAGAAAGTCAAGGTGGAAAACAACAAGAATATCGTTTATGGAAAAGGCACGATCAATGCCGCCAATATCAATCTTGACGGTGTGACGGTGGCAAATACGATTCGTCATGAATACAATAATTCTGTGAATATCACGAAGGAAGAGGCCCTCCCTGCTATCAGCGGGATTGATTCATCGGTGGCGCCACTTCTCAATATAACGGCTGCTTTCTCGGATAACAATGTGAATGTCGGGACGAGCAAGCCGATCGCTTTGACCATCGCTCTGAGCACGGATGTGGACGATGCGAAGAACTACACGATTTCGGGCCATACATCCAAGACCATCAATACCGCTACAGGTGAGATCTACGCGCGGAAATTGTACGCATATATTGATGAGCCGGATGCTACCGACACGTATAGTCCGTTGACGAAGACATACGATGGCACATTTACAGTGAACGATCAAAATGTCAGCACATGGGTGAAACTGACCGACCCGACACGTTTGCTGAATGACGGCGTCACTTTTGTCTATGATGATGATAACAATGTGACATATGTGAACGCCGATGCCGACGAGTCCGGGAACAAGGCCGTGAATTTTGCCAATGTGGGGCTTACCGGAAATTCGACTCATAATAATTATGAGCTTGTTCTGCTGGCGAAGGGAGAAGAACCGGGAGCGACGACGAATGCTGCGCCGTTGACGGGAGACGCCAAAGGGACGCTTACGACGACGGGAATCATCAATAAGCGCACGATTTACCTGAAAGATTTTTCGAATCCAATCGATAGAGCCTATAATGGGACGGCAGATGTGGATATAATTGCCGCATTAACGCCGACGCTGGAAATGGATCTCACGGATCTGAGCGATGCGCAAAAAACAGCTCTCGCGGGTGATCTAAATGCGCTTGGTATCAAGGAGGGGACGCTCAGTGGTGTCTATGGCGAGTGGAATCCTGCGGGGACAGAGTTCCGAGTGGATTCTCATGTAAAGTATCAGGCGAATAAGCCGCATATAGAAGAAAATGTCACCCAGAAGGATGTTCTCTATTACGGCATGGAATTGGCGAACAAGAACTCTCAGAACGACGTCTTGAAGAATTACAAGCTGGCAGACAGCGGGGACAGGGTTGGGCAGGTTACCATCAAATCAGAGGATGGTCTTTCCAATCTGGCTTCGACGGTTTATTTCCAGGAAGCGAAGAAAACAGGAATTATCAGGCCGTTAGCGATTTCCGTGGACGCGGTCCGAGAGAAGTGGACGGCACCGGTTACGAAGGTCTATGACGGAAACGCCTGGATTACGAGTCATGGAACTTATACGGCGTATGATACGGACGGAAATCCGATCACGGACAGCGCGTCGAAGTATTTGACGATTTATTATGACGCGACGGCGGATACGCTTAGTGATTTGACAGCCGAAGAGAAAGAAAGAATCGGACAAGTGCCGATTGCTTACGATATGAACGCGGCAGGTTTCAGCGCGAAGTATGATGATGCGAATGCCGGCAACCAAACGTTTACCTATCGCGGGCTCACATTCAGTACTGCAACGCTGGAGGATTTCAAGGTCGATGGAACTCAGTTGGCGGCGAAGTATGCGGGCGGAGTTTCTTCGGCTACGGCAAAGAATTATACGACAGATCAAGTAGTGCCGGTGACGGGTACGATTGCCCGGCGTTTGATCAATGTGACCGAGGATGGTGTGGCTCACAATAAGGTCTATAACGGGAAAAATCAATGGAATGTCATTTCGGCTGGCACGAATTACACGGCGGGCATTGAGGCTGCGACAAATCATACGGGCATCGTGACGGATGATGTCTCTATCACCTATGAGGCGAACTATGTCAATGGCGCCACGAAGGACGCGAATGTCGCGTTCGACACGAATGGGAATGTCACGTTCAAGGATGTGGAGTACACCTTTACTTTGGCGGGCAATGGAAGGGCAAATTACACGCTGCAACCCGATAAGCAGACGGCGTTCAACGATGATGGCGCGCTGACAAGCAAGGTCACCCAGCAAGGCAAGAGCAAGATTTCCCAGCGGGAGGTCTATGTGGACTTCGTAGGGGGCAATACGGGCTTTGACAAGGTGTACGACAACAGTTCGGCAGTCGTGCTTCCTGCTGGAACGACTATGCAGAACGTACTTAAGGTGAAAGACGCCGTTGGTGATACGGGTATTGTGGACGCGGGTGTCGGTCTTGATTATGCGCATGTGACCGCAAACTATGTCAATAGTCGTGGTGAGGCCAATGAAGATGTGGCAATCAGCGGCAATACCGTGACGGCAAAGAAGGTCTATTTCCAGAACCTGAACCTGGTTGGGGCAGGCAAGGATAATTATGTTGTCAAGGCGAAGAACGCAACGGGCAACGAGAAAGTATCCGTAACCGACGCGACGCAGAAGATGCAAACTCTCGAAGGCAGCGGAAAGATTGCGAAGAGGACTTTGGATCTTGCGCTCATCAATACGCCGGTGACGAAGCAGTACGACGGTACAGCGGAGGTCAAGGATTATGGCGGGACTGCCTACCGCTCGAATAATGTGCGGATTAAAGCGGCGGGGATCGTAGACGTGAATGGACAGCAGGTACAGACTTATGATGTCGCGGATGGCGATCTTCCGACAGGCATTCTATCGGAGAATGAGAAGCTGGCGGCGCTGGGCATCACAGTGGACAAGGCGTTTTACCATGATAGCAATGCTGGCACCGGCTTAGGTGTCACCTATCGGTTGAAGATCGACAATAAGAACTATGAGTTGATTCGGACGAGTATCGAAACGAACGGAAATATCAAGCAATATGTCTTGAAGACAAAAGCGAATGTCAGTGTGGATGACATGAGCAAGATTTACGACGGGACGCAGGATGTAACCGCTTCACCGGCGGCGTTGGCGGATAAGTTGTTTGATTTCAGTGACGATGATAATCCGATGTCCGACACGGAAAAGAAAACGCTCCTTCGGGTAGACAGTTCTCAGTATGACCACGCGGATACGCAAGCAAACGCCGAATCTGTCTATGGGGCGGAGCAGAATGTAACATTTGATTTCACGATTTTGAATCCGAATTATGCGCTCAATACTGACAACAATACGATTCAGATGGTTGCTACGAATCCGACCGACAAACTTTCCAGTACCGGCACGTTCACCGGGACGGGCCGCATCGACCGTGCGCCATTGACGCTCGTGCCGAACAGCGCTACGTATAGTAGCGGGGACACAATCCCGACGGATGGCTATACGGGCACGGTTATGGGCTTCAAGAACGGCGAGAACCTAGCGGATGATTACGATGTGACGTTTGCCAGAGACCCGCAGAATCTCGCCACAACGCCGGGCAAGTATTCGTTGGTGGGCTATGTGAATGGAGAGCTTCCAACGCAAGCGAACGGGTTGATGTATTACAACAATAATGGCGCTACGGGCAACTACTATTTCGTCCAGCAGCCAAACAACGCGCTGCAAATCAACGCGAAGGCGGACGTGATGGACGAAGTGAACCAATCAACCATTGCGGACAAGAAGTTTACGCCGGACGATTACTCGTACAATCGTATGTCAAAGGATCCGGATTTGACGCGAATGAACCGCGAGTCTTCGGCAACGGTGCAGTATTCGGAGAAGGGCGTGAATATCGACGGCGACGACACGAAATCCGGGCTGTCCGCATTGGCGGATATCAAGGGCGCCGGGTCGGTGGTGAATCTCGAAGGTGCGTTTATTCGGACGTCGGCGCCGGCGGAGCAGCCGGAGACGGTCGCGGCGGAGGCAGCTCTGCCGGTACCGGAGACGGAGGAGAGCGACATTTCGAGCATTTCGCTGGAATATGCCGGCGACGGGGACAATTCGCAGGCGCTCTTGGAGATTTTGACGAACGCAAGCAGCAATGCCGAGAAGAAGGGGACGTCTATCGTGATTGATGCGCAGGACGAGGACAAGGAGGACGCGGAGGAGGAAAAATCACGCCGCGCAATCTTTGCCGATCGTTCGAATATCGGGATCGAGACGCTTGGCGATGCTGTGAATCTCAATCAAATGATTGGATAAGGGGATAATGGGGATGAAGGAGAGTTTTTTCCGTAGGCTGTCTCTTGGGGTGACGGCAGCCTTTCTGCTCACATGGGCGGGAAACGCGGAGGCGGTTTCGTCTCTGTCAAAGCCGGGCGAGGAGATCGAGAAGGCGCAGCCGCAGGCTGACGCGTCGGTGAAGGCGGATTTGCCGGAGGTTCCTTCGGAACAGAAGGAGGTTCGCTTTACGATTTCCAATGTGCGGCTGGATGCGCAGGAGCTGAAGCTGAACAAGGAGGCGCTGGCGGGGATCCTGTCCGAGAGCGTGGGCGTGGAGACGACGCTGCCTGTGTTCAACCAAACGGTGGACAAGGTGACGGCTTATTGCCGTTCCCATGGATATCCGGCGTCGGCGGCGTATGTGCCCGCGCAGGAAAGCTCGGACGGCACGGTGACGATCAAGGTAATTCCCGGCCGGTACGGAGAAGTGCGGATCGAGAACAACAGCCGACTGAAAGAGGATGTGATCCGCAGCTTTTTGAAGGGGCTGAAGCCGGGAGATATTATCCGCACGTCTTCACTGGAGACGGCGCTGTATTCGATTTCTGATTTGTCGGGAACGAAGGCTATCGGCGTCCTGAGCCCGGGCAAGGATTTCGGCACGAGCGATCTGACGATACGTGTGGAGGACGGAAAGAATTCGAATACGGTGCTTTACGCGGAGAACTACGGTTCGAAGTCGTCAGGGCCGTATCGCTTCGGATTGCAGGAAAGCCTTTACAATGTCGGCGGTACGGGCGCGCGCATTAATGTGGGTGCGTTGATTTCCAACGACAATCTGCACAATTATTACGCGAATTATGAGGCGCTGGTGGGCCACGGCGGAACGAAGCTGGGTATCGGCTATAGCCGCATGGATTACAAGCTGGGCGGACTTTTCGCGAATACCGGGGCGAACGGTACGGCGGACACGGTCAGTCTGTTTGGCAGCCGCCCGATTTATCATTTGGACGACCGTAAACTGGAATGGCGGTTCGGCTATGACTACCGCATGCTGAAAGATGACCTTGATACTTTTGGCATCAGTTACAAGAAACATTCCCACGGTGTGCATGTCGGGCTGGATGGATACAACCGCTGGACGGGGGCGGTGGTCGATTATGGTGTGACGCTGACGGCGGGAACGCTAGGCGCGGATTCTGAGTGGTCCCGCGATCAAATCGAAGGGAACAAGACGGGCGGCGGCTTCGCGAAAATGGAGGCTTCTGTGACGGGCATCCAGGCACTCGGCCATCAGACCGATGTGATGCTTAAGCTGTCCGGGCAGACAGCATTTGACAATCTGGATAGCTCTGAGGAGATGTATCTTGGCGGCGCGAACGGCGTGCGCGCGTACCCGCAAGGTGAGGGTTCGGGCGACGAGGGTGTGCTCGGCACATTGGAGCTGCGTTACCATACAAATCTGCCGGGGCTGACGTTGTCGACGTATTTCGATGCCGGTTATACGCGGTTGATGCATCAAGGACTTGAGGGATGGCCTAATTCATCCGCAACGCCGAAGGGCTGGGGCATTGGAGTTAGCTATTCGAAACCGGACGACTGGTTCGCGCGTGTCGATTACGCGCGCCGCATCGGAGGGTATGACGGAATGTCGCAGGACGCCGCGTCGAAGGATCGCTGGTGGTTTATCGTGGGCAAGATTTGGTAAAAAGATTCGCCGTGCAAAGGGAGAAATCCCGATGCACGGCGTTTTTTTGAATTAAATGAGTGTATTTTCCAGAAAGGTATTGACTTATTCATAGTGCGGTGCTATGATGGCAATGTCAGGATATGACATTGATAATTGAATACGGATTGGATTGGGTGTCGAGAGACTTAATAGAAAAGCCGGTTGAAGGCCGGCGCGGTCCCGCCACTGTATCAGCGAGCGAATCTGCAATTTGTCCACTGGGGAAGACCCTGGGAAGGCGCAGAGGAGCGATGAACTGGAGCCAGGAGAACTGCCTGATCGACGATCACCGTTAGAACCTGCGAGGGATGGGTAAGGGGATTGAAGGAATCCAAAATGACTGCACGATGATGTGCAAGTGTTTTTGTGATTTCATGATTTCGATTTGAGGCTCTTTTCCGTTTGCAGGAAAAGAGCTTTTTTCATTTGTCAAAAGGTTTTCCCTATGGTTTTGTGTTCGGCTC
>JAEEGL010729190.1_pt1 | contig 12034 bp, 8 predicted proteins | sample 9134231 | NCBI WGS metagenome assembly JAEEGL01 (sample SAMN16246548, study PRJNA631951) | gut metagenome | biome: gut microbiome; feature: rumen; material: fiber-attached | host: Bos | place: Iran: Karaj | collected 2018-10
AACCTGCAATAGATAAAGCCCATCCAATCAAAAATGCAGCGCATGCACTTATAATTGCCAATTTTTCCTTAATATTAAGGTCTTTCCAAGAAGTTTTCATTTCTTTTTTACAATTAATTTTTGTATATTTGTAAATATATAATTATTTTTATTAAACATATTATGAGTAAATTAGTAGAAGAGTGGAAAGATATTGAAGGATATGAAGGCTTATACCAAGTATCTGATTGGGGAAACGTTAGAAATAGGCATGGAAAATTAATAGCAAAAGAATTATCAAATGGAGGTTATTATAGAGTACATTTATGGAAAAATGGAGTTTCAGAACATCTGTTAATACATAGATTGGTAGCCGAGGCATTTATCCCAAACCCTGAAAATAAACCTTGCGTTGGACATTTAAAACCATTACCTGATGGGACTGAAGATAAAACAGCAAATGAAGTTTGGTATTTACAATGGATGACATATTCTGAAAATTCAAATTATGGAACAAATCATGAAAGAAAGTCTAACTCACAAATAAATGATGCAAATAAATCTAAACCAATAAATGTTTATTCTTATGAAAATGGAACATTGTTATATCATTTCCCTTCAATTAAAGAAGCCAACAGAAAACTTGGAGTTAATAATGTTCAAAAGGTAATCAGAAAAATATATAAGCAAGAAAAAGGCTATACATTTGAATATGCATAGCCTTTAAATACTTTATTCCTCTCCCAAGCCCGCTAAAACTTGAACCCTTCTAACCTGTTCTTGTTTGTTGTTGATATCAACGACTGAACAATATATTGGTCTGTTATCCTGATTGATTATAACATTCTGCAATTGGTCTTTTATATCAATTGTGTTTGGAAGTGTTGGCATATAGCCTCCATCTTCAAACTTTGTTCTGACATTTGAAATATTTTTTCTAACAGAACCTGAAGAATAGAACTCAATAAGGTCTGAAGCATCAATCTTCTTTTTCTTTGAATTAATGAACTCCAATAATGGGGCATTCATTTGCGTTGAAATGCGATTTGTGATGAATTCTCCACCTTCAATTTCAGCTCTTCCACCTAAAACCTTTATGCCACCATCCCTATGACGATTTCCAACTGCGACACCACCATCCAATTGTCCACCTTTTGCATAAGGCTTGTTTGCTGACATTATTGCAATTTGTGCTGCTGTTGCTGCTCCGGCTGCTGCCATAAGTGGAATAGCAGGTACAGGCCAAGGATTCAATGCTGCATATGTTACTGCCATTGCACCATTTATAATTGCTTGCAATAACTGTTGTCTGTATTGAAGTTTCTTTCTCTTCTTATCAATTTCATCTTGCTTTTTCTCATTTGCTTTCTGCTGCTTTTCAATCTTTTCTTTTTCGGCTTCAGCAGCCCTTTGCGCAGAGATTTCAGCATTGAGTTGGTCAATAAGATGTTGTCTTCTATCACCTCTTGCTGTTGCAAGTTCATCCTCAATTGAATCAACTTTGCTTTTATGCTCTTCATAAATATCCTCTTGCTCTTTAAGTTTATCAGCAAGCATTTCATTTTCCTTATCAAGTTGCTCTTGTTCCTTATCAATTGCATTACTCTGAGCATCCCATACAGCATCCATTATCTTATTAAATGCATCTAATGCCCCTTGCACATACACCTGACATGTTTCAATAAATTTAGGGATGTTCTGTTTGCTCTCATATTGTACTGAAGCAAAAAGTTGTTTAATTGCAGCAGCAATATCATTTAATTCTTTAAGAGTAGCGTTTTTGGCGGCTTCTGTTATAAGACCGGCTTTAAATAAGGCATCAAGTCTATTTTTTTCAGCAGCAATAGCATTAATTGTTGTTGTTAATGCCATTTCCATTTCCTTAAACTGTTTTTTTGTCTGTGGCAAATTAACTATTCCCCAACTGTTAAGGATTGGCTGTCTTGAAAATTCTTCATTAACCTTCGATTGGAAATCTCTAAAATTAGAAATCTGTTCACTAAAATAATTACTATATAAATCAGAAATTTCATTCTTGGAATCAATCTCATTTTTAGTTATAGCGTTGTTAGTTTGTTCAGTGATTTCTTTCAATTTCTGTCCATGCTGTTTCTTCTCTGTCTCAATCTGTTGGTCAATAACTTGTAAATCAGCCTGTAAAGACCTATAACTTCCTACAATTTCTGTTGTTATGTTTTTATTTGATTCTTCTACGATAATACCACCATTTTTAGCAGTTTCTCCATATTTCTTTTCAATTTCTTTTAAAGCATTTTCTATTGCACTCTTTTGTTTTCTCAAACCGTCCATTTGAGCAGAAAACCTTTGGTTTTCAGCCTCTGTGGTAGCTGATGAATTCATTTTAATTAATTCATCATTAAGTTTTTTCTGCTGTTCTAAATACTTCTTTTCTTGTTCAATATCTAAAGTATAGTAAAATTCTGCATTATTAAGCCTTTCTTTAAAAGAATCATTCAATATTTCAGTATTCTTCTTAACTGATTCTTCTCCTGTTAATACTATATTTTTATTATAATCCCTTGCAATATCAAGCAATGAAGCATATTTCTCTTCAAATAGCTTTTCAGCATATTCATAAGCCTTTTTCTCATCCTCACCAATTAAGTCATTGAACTTATTCTTAATTTCAGCGTTCTGTTTGCTTATAAATTTATCTAAATTGTCATAATATGCCCTATATTCTCCATCAATACCTGTACCTTTAAAAGCATTATGGGCAACTGCCATATTATACTCTTCAATGCTATGATTACCCAACAACTCTCTAAGGTCAAGTCTTGAGAGAAGACCATTCATTGCAGGTACTTTTTGGCTTACCTCATCAATTTTATTTGTTAGAGAACCAAGTTGGTTATTAATGTTCTCCAAGTTTAAATTAAACTCAGTTTTACTAAGTTCTTTGGCTGTTTCACTAATTGATTTCTCAATCTCCTTGATATGCTCTTTAATAGCGTTTTCTCTTAATTTATTAAAAGCATTTTGAATCTTCTTGATTTCTTCACCTGTTGCCCTACCATTTTCTTTAATCTTATTAATGGTCTGTCTTTCTTCCTCATCAAGTTGTCTCAACTTTTTACCCAAACCATCATTCATCAATCTAAGTTCAAGGTCAGAAATCTCTTTGATATTTTTTTCTACAGCCTTTGATACGGTTTTTCCAACGCCATCAACACCTATATTAAGTTTTCCTTTAAGGTTATTAACTTGGTCATTAATTACACCAAGACGTTTATCAAGTTCTAAAACTGTCTTATTGTTCCCAGCTAAAATAGAGGCTGCATTGGCATCATAGCCATTTTCTAACAACATTTGGAATGATTTCTTAAACGCTTCCATTCTCAATGCTGCTATTGCTGCTGCATCACCTTGCAACTTAAGTAATTGAATTACTTTGTCACCATCTTCAACAAATATACGTTGAGCATTAGAAACACTTTTTACATTGATGCCCAATTTCTTGAATTCTTCTGATGCTTCTTTTATTATGTTTGTCTTTCTTAATTCATTGTTTGTCTGTTTGTATTCTGTACGAAGATAACTTAGTCTTGAAGCAGTATTCATATATGATACTGAAGCACTAACATATGCCTGTCTTTGCTCATCAACAGCCTTTTTTACCTTTTCTGCTGCTGCTTCTGCCTCTTCTGCTGCTTTTCTCTGGTTGTCACTCCAAGTTTCATACAAGTTTATAAGTTCAGCTACAGCAGCAATTAAAAGACCAATACCAAGAGCCTTTAATGCTGTACCCAATGCTTTTGTCGCAACTGTAGCACCCTTTGAAGCCTTTCCAACACCAGTAATTGATGCAGCTAACTTATCAGCCATTTCACTGCCTTTTGATAGCCATGAACCAATACCTTCTCCAGTCTCCATCTGCTTGTTAATGGTCTCAATCCCCTTCAATACATTTTGAAGACCAAGCAATTTCTGGATTGAACGCTGTATTTCAGAATCGTCAATGCCAAATAAAGCACTTATACCTTCACCTACAGATGCAATAGCTGTGAATGACTCCATTGCGTCCATAAGGTCATCCATAGGCTTTTTGGCATCATTCATTGCGCTTTCCATCTGCATAACAGCTTGACGAAGGTTCTTGAATTCATCTGTGTCAGTCTGACCATTAACAGCCATTGTCTTAAGTTCATTGTTAAGTGTCTTGGAAGCTTCTCTTGCATTATCAAATTCCCTTATGACACCACCGACATTTACTTGTATACCCTTGAAACCTTCTGCTGCTGAAGCATAATTACCAACATTCCTTCCAAATTGACCATATGATTCCTCAATCTCCTTCAATTTGTTGTTAAGCTCATTCGCCCTTTGAACAAGTTTGTCAAATTGTTCAGTATCACCAAGGTCAACAGTTTGCATAACAGTTTTTCTGTCAGCCAATTCTTGTTTCATTCCCTGAATGGTGTTGGAATAAGAATTTGCCATCTGCCTTTCACTTGCTGCAATTGTCTTTTGGTCATTTACCTGTTCTTTTAATAGGTCTTTTTGAGCAAGATAGTCTTGATATATTTACTTTCCATATGCAACCCTCTTCTCTTCAATCTGAGCAATCTGTTTTTCCAATTTTTCCTCTTCAGACAATGAAGAAGTGGATGATGATTTTGAACCACCACCTGAAGATTTTGAAGAAACATTAACAACCTTGTTTTCAACAGCCTTTATCTGTTTGTCAAGTTGGCTTAACTGCTTGTTTAAACTTTCAACAGCACTTATTGACTCTTGAAGACCATTAATAACTATTTTGTATTCTTTGGTATTAGCCATAATTATAAAATATTTTTTATAAACATATTAAAAAAGGTGACAGTTAAGTCACCTTCTTCATCATTTTTATTTCTGTTGTGTTATTCCCTGATGGGTCAAATCCCGATATTTCGACCGGTATGTATAAATCACTGTCAAATTTAATCATTGAACCATTCTTAATCATCTTATATTCATCAGCAGTTAAATATGCATCAATTATAACATAATTTGATGCCAAATATGGTGTAATATTGAAATAATTCAATAATAATGAGTTTTCATTTGTCTTATAAGACAAATTCAAATTATCTTTTACATTAACAGGTAAATACAAGTCAACCCTTTCAGCCGGATACGTCCTTGTCCAAACATATGATGATGTTTGCTTTGGTCTGAACCAAAATCTCTGTGGTAAACTATAGCCATCATGTTTCATTGATTCCTCATAGTTATATCCATCAATCATATAAGTGAACTTTGAAATAACCGGAATTGGCAATGCTATTGGACTTGCTTCACTTTGTTCATAACTGCTGTTAACAGGATACCATTTGAAATTATCATACCAAGTATAAGAGAATTGAAGGTTTTTCTCAGACTTGCTTGTTTCATATGAATCATCATTTAATTGTATAACAGTAAATCCTGAATCTCCATAATCCTTCCAATCAGGATAATTCATTTTTTCAGGTGGATAAACAGATTTTTCAAATCCCCACTCATCAGTATCAATCTTATACCTCACTGCCATTGATTTTGGGTAGTTAATGGCTGACGATTCTGCCTCAATTGTATTTACCCTGTCATCAACATCAATGGCATAGTTCATATTCACACCCAACTTCCTTCTCTTGTTGACAAATACAGACTTTCCATCTTGAACAACCTCCAAATTGAAGGCATCAAATGCATTCTGTATCCATTCTGATATTTTCTTTTCCTTATTTAAGAAATTACCAAGTTGCAAGTTTACCGGAAACTCTGTTGGTGTGTTATATCCATAATTTGCAGCATCAAGTTCTTCATAAGACCTTGGTGAAGCAGCAGTAATTTTAAGATTTACAGTGGCTGTTGTTGTATATGGTACAGGGAAACCATTGCTCTCCCTATGATATCCTCTATGAACTCCAAATAACTGCAAAACATCATTCTTATTGAGATAAACCATACAAGACAAATTTCCATACATATCGCTTCTACCCCTACTGAAAGTGGTTGCAGGTGATTGTGGATATTTGTTCTTGTTAATGTCAGTCCTTGTCATTGTATATCCTGCATCCCTATTATGCCAATAATCAATCCAATTGTATGCATAATAACCATTCTGTCTATAGAATGACTGTATTTTCTCAGAATAAGTCTTCGACCAACTATAGCCATTTTTAATAACAGATGCCGTTCCTCCTGTTGTTCTGTCACCCATTGAAGAAAAACCACATATGAATGCAGGAGATACAGCAGGGTCATATGCCATTATATCCATAGAATTACCCGGCATATCACCAATTGTTGCATTAGAATATGTGGCATTAGGACCAAACGTTTCTTCTTCTAAATCAGCCAATTCGCACCAATAATGTGCATGTCTACCAACAGGCTCATGCGGATAACAACCTAAACCCTCTGCATAGTTTGAAGATTGTCCTTTATTACATATTGTAGTGTGGTCAGGATAACCATCACCAATCTCATAATTGTACTTTCCTTTTATTAACTCGATGTTGTTGTCATAGTTTCTCACCAATTGAATCTCAAGTGGTGTGGTTGTTGAAAAATTAGGGGTAAAGGTAATATCCTTTTCCTCAACTACAGGATTCATTCTTCCTCCTGTTGGAAAAATCACTTGCCATTCATGAACCCATTGGGATGCAGTCATTGTTGTGTTTGTAACCAATCTTGCATTGATTGACATATCAATCTTATAAAAACCATCTGCCGGAATTACAATTATATGCTCATTTGGTTGATACATATATGATGAGGAATGCTCTGTTACAGCACCACCTTCCCTACTATCCAACATATCATATAGAACTATTTCATCCCAATTGTAATCAGGGTCATATCTAACACCATCAATCCAATATTCCATACCTGACTTCAATCTCTTAAACTTCAAGTCCTGAGCAGTTCCATATCGAACGCCTTCTCTATCAGGTGCTGTCCAACTTATGGATAAGTCAACCTTTCCAAACTTTGGATTTCCAAGATTATAATCAGGTGATTGACCATCAGCAAGGTTTGTTGACATAAATATGTCCTTCAAATATGCATCTTCAAAAGCATCACCGGCTACAACATAGTTCTTATACTCAAATGCCTTTCTAATCGTTTCCAATAAATTTAAAGAAGGGTAGAAACTCTCAACATACCATCTATTGTACTTATCCAAATCAAACTTTGATGTGTAATCACTTACACCTTTCCTTTTTGGGGATTTTTGAAACGCACCATAACTAACAAACGGGAAAACAACATTGGTATTTGATAGTGCATTGTAATAATTGATTGATTTACCTGTTGTGCCGGCACCATCAAATTCTATTTCCCAGGGTATTTCATTCATTGTTGAATCACCGAATATGTCATCCAATGAATATACCTTCACACTCACCAAATTGCAACTGTATTTCTTATCCTTAAAGCCATTTAGGGTAAGAGAACCTTTGAATATTATTGTGCCATCCGCATATACTTCAGCATTGAACCTTTGATTGAACTTGTTCAATTTTGAAAGATTGTTGGCATAATCAAATACCTTGTCATTGTTTGGTGTTGATGGAAGCTCAAATTCAAATGAATATTCAGCCTGCGTTGATGCAATCTTTTCAGGATTATACAATACATCATTGAATCTCAGATTTAAACTTTTCTGAGATTCCAAATCCATCAATTCTCCATTGACAAATAACTCAATTACATGTTCCTTGTATATCATATTATATTAAACTTGGATTTTGTGAATAATGATATTTTAAAGTTGCTTCATATATTTCATTGTTGTCAGTCTCATCAACATTTACAGAATCTATAATAATTGCATATTCCTGACCATTTATCTCAGTCCAAACTGATGCAGACTGTATCAAATCATTGAATACATATTTGCCATCATTCTCAAATAAATGACTCTTCAAAGTAACAGTGTACTTTATGTTGTTATCATACACCTTTTCCAATTCATTTCTTCCAAATGATGAATCATAATAATCAAATATGTTCTTCTGATATGTTGTTACATTAACATCCCTTGTTTCTGTCTTTTGTCCTGTAAAATCAAAGAAACTTATTCCACCATATGAATTTCTCCAATAAACCCTCTGACAATATTCTGTTGCCTTTATTGGCTTAATCACATTGAACCTAATCTTTGTTGACCCGATTGTAACGTCAATGTAAAACGCTTCATTAAACCATACATTACCTGAATCATCAAATGTGAATACCAAATCCATCATGCTATTGCTATCACAACGACTTGTTCCATTCTTTGTATGCAATACATTGAAAGCACTGTCAAGCCAATCAACTGAATAACTGAATCCTCCTGCGTTGCCGGTATAATATGTAATTGTAGCACTTGGCTCATATACATATAATATTGTGTTGTTGGCAGCATCCTTATTCGTTCCCCTACTGTAGTTCATTCCAATTGATGGAGTATCATTAACCAAGAATTTGCTACCCTGATTACACATATATCCAATTGTTACATAGTTTGTGGCTATTGAACCCAATTGTGTATATGTTCCGTTCTTGAACGAACTAACATTAATTGTATATGGCTTTATATAACCATATCTTGCAAACGTCATAAGAACCGGAGATAAATTGAAAGAAACCTCATCTAAATAAAATGACTTCTGCAATGTCGTTATATATTCACTTCCATTGTATATGTCAACAGATATGTTTGAACCAACCAAAGATGAAGGGTCTGTTCCATCAACAGGTGTTGAAGTAATATAACTCTGCATATTGGTCTGTAGATAATCACCCTTATTTGCCCATACAACACCTTCTACCTTTGCAGTCAATACAACATTCTGATTCTTAATCTCAACAATGAAATTTGCTGCAATAGTTGGACAACTCCTGAAAGCCATTACCATTGAAGCAACAGTTGATAATTTACTACCGGTGTTGATGTAAAAGTTCTTGTTTATGGCATTCTCAGGACTTATAACATTTGATATGGTTTCACCCAATAACTGAATATACCACTCACCATTATAAGTGGAAGACGGTAGACTGTTTATTGCAAATGTAATGCTCGCCTTGCTACCCTGTCCATAATCCTCAACCCTTAATATGTTTGGAATATCAGTGAAAGTTATGATGTTGCTCTGTTCCTGAATTCCATTATATAATATCCTCATATCTTAACTATTAAAAAAATTATCTATATCTATCATTATTGAATCAAATAATTGGTCAAACCATTTGTCCATATAATCATTTAACTCAGGTATCATTTCAGTTAAATCACCATCATCTGAATATACCATAAATGGTCTTGCCCTTAAACCATTGTTTATAATATTCCTTATTATAAGAAAGACCAAAGTTGACTGTTTCATATTGCCAACCCTAATTCCCTTCCTCCTTACCCAATCATCAATGTTCTTGACAAACCTATTCATCGTACCCGGATACCTTCCTGTTCGCTCCCATCCTCTCGATATGAACTCCCAATAATCAGCAATCTGCAATACAATACCATCCTCAACAGAATATACATCAAGAGACTTCTGCAATTCAGAACCTTCCAATGTATTTGTACCGGTCTTTGGATTTATACCATATTGCTTAATCCTCGCATTAACTAACCTCTTAACAGCCAATGCCAATTCTTGTAATGCTAATTTTATATCCATATGTTAACAAATTTTATTTGGTTTCAATCTTATTGGCTTCAAATCAATCTCACCAACCTCATCAATATCCAAATCAATCTTCTTATCTTCCTCTTCCTTATAAGGCTCTTCATTGAAATTATCTTCCAACTCACAAAGATTGACAGGAGAAGGAGTTTGCAAAACAAGGCTTAATTTAACTCCTGCTGCGTTATCATCAGTGTAATGGGAAATTGTAAGGATGCTGTAGTCATATACACTTAAAACACCCTTATACTCACTATTGGTGTCAATATATGCTATTATATCAGCAGCAATTGTATATGCGTTGTTCTGAACATCCAATATGGTGTTATCATCATCTACAAAACCCAATACATATATCTCAAACTCTGCCTTGAATATATTCGTTGTAATGTTAAGCTGATGAAGTGATACATCATCAACATATACCTGATAATACTTATGATTGTTCTGAGCATTGTTATATATGTCAGATTGATATTTAAATGTACATACACCCTTATGACGAAGAGAAGTGTCCTTTAATATATTAATTATATCCTTCAACATAATTTATTATTTATTTTAAACATATGAAAAAAGGTAGGAATTATTTCCTACCCTTGCTCTTTGCCTTCCTTAAGTTTTCCTGATATTCATCTTCAGTCTGTTCCATATCTCCCTTCTGTATCAAATATGTCAAATATGTAAATGCATCAGTTAAATACGTTTGATTGACTTTAGGGATTTTCTCAATTTTCTCATCTGCCAATTCAAATACAACCTTTTGGAAGCCCCAATCTTCCGAGAATTGTCTATATTCTGCTGAATGAGGTTTATGCCTTCTTCCACCTGCGTACACAGTAGGGAATGTATCTTTGATGCTGTGTATAAGTTTAAAAAAAAACCTATAATCGGCATTATCTTGGTTATTGGCTGTCTCTCAAACATCTTCTTCCTGTCCTCAAATATTTCAGCCTCAAACTTGCTGTCATATATTTCACCATCCTTCCTGCAAATAATAGCCAAAATTGATGAATAGTCGGAAGAATCAGCCTTTAAAACAGTGTCAACGGCAACATATTCTCCCAATTTCAACTTTTCCATTATATTAATCTTATATTCCTCACCATCAATCTCAATCTTATTTGATGCTTCACCAACTTCCGGAGCTGTTGAAAGGAATGAAAGTTTTTCCAATATCGCATCAAGAAACTCTGATGGCAACGAAGCAATATAATCCCTATCCTTATCAATAAATATATCCAATACATCAAGAATATTGAACTTCTTTTCCTTGTCAGAATAATATTTGTCTATTTTTTGATACTTCTCCAATGTAATATCTTCCCATTTAACAGGTACATTAACCTTTCCAAAATCCTTTATAATGTCTTTATCTTCCATATATATTTAATTATCTTAATAAATTTAATGGGGTTGGAATGAATCCAATGGCAGGAGAACCTGATAATTTGAAATCTTCCCTACATTGCAAACAAATTCCCAATGATGTAACAGTATCGTCATGATATCCATCCCTCGCAGCATATGTTATATTGCCCGTTTTTGTCAATTTAAACGAAAATGTTGATAATTCACTGTACAATAACCTATTATCTTCCTCAAAATGTATCTCATTGTTAGCAATATAGACTGCCAAAAGAGATATATATTGCTTCTTCGTCTCATTTGTCGTTGTAAATTCATAAAAATTGCTCTTATTTGCCAATTTCTTCCTTATTTCATTGCTCATTACAGCGCCAATTGAGTTATTTTCAATATATGTGGCAACCGGATGATATTCATTGATGATTTTTGCAATCTTATCATACTTCATATCCAATGTTCCATCAATCTTGTACTGCCTTACCTGACTATCTTGACTGATTATTGATACAATGGTGTTGTCATCACCAACTGATGATGGGTCAATGCCAATCCAACACTTTCCATCAATATATTTTCCATCAAAACAATTCTCAAAATTGGGAAATACACTCAATGCGTTGTCCAAGAACTCTACCAAAAACTCCTGCTTCCAAGCAAGTGGAGGATAACCCTTCTTTAATTCCTCAATTTCTTCAGGCTTTATTAAATCATCATCATATATTGACGCTGAAATCTCCCGGTAACCTTCATCACCATTGAAAGCCTTTAAATAAAGGTCATAATACATTCCCTGTCTTCCATTTGGTGTTGATATAACCAATACTTTAGGTCTTCTTGCCTTTATAATTGGGAATATAACGTTGTAATATGGGTCACTGCCATCTGATAACTCCTTTGGAAAGAATGCTGCCTCATCCATTACCAATAAACCACTAACTGTATTACCTCTTATTGATACAGGTGATTCCATTGAAAAGAACTTTAATGTTGAGCCATATATAGATTCAATCTTTAAATCCTGA
>JAEEGL011474947.1_pt1 | contig 12034 bp, 13 predicted proteins | sample 9134231 | NCBI WGS metagenome assembly JAEEGL01 (sample SAMN16246548, study PRJNA631951) | gut metagenome | biome: gut microbiome; feature: rumen; material: fiber-attached | host: Bos | place: Iran: Karaj | collected 2018-10
ATTCTTTTTTCTTTTCAACTAATCTTTCTACAATACTTTCTACTTTATATTTTTGAATCTGAGAAATATATATTTTTTCACATACTTCTCTTATTTTTTCTATTATTGCAATTTGAAGAAAAATTCCTATTGACCATATTTCTTCCATATTGAGAGTCTTTTTTCTTTGATATGCTTTAAGTAGTTCTTTTAAGTTTTCTCCATTTATATTGCCATCTGTATATGCAATAATCTCTGCTGATAGCACATATGCTCTAGCTACTCCTTTATATATGCCATTTTGAATCCCAACAAAATTTTCATATTTATCAATTGTTAGTTCCTTTTCTATGTTTTTTACTGTCTCTTCAATTATATAGTAATTATCTAAAAGCCATTCTCCTGCTGGATGAATGTTTATTTCTATTTTTAAATCTTCACTTAATAGCTCATATGTTTTTGTAATAAACTTAAAATTTTCTTGCAATCTAGGGATTGGATATGTGTTTTTATCTGAAGTGGCTCTTAATATGTGATCTGATGCAATTTTTTCTAAATAGTTCTCTAATTGATATTTATCAAGTACTGCACCTTTAATATTTAAAATTTTACTATTCAAAATTAATACTCCTAACAAAATAACTTTTTTATGTTATTTTTGCCAGAAATAGCAATTTTATTCATAAAAATAGTCCATTATTCCACTATAAATTCCCCATGCAATTCTATTTTGATACTCATCTGTTTTTAACAAAGCTTCTTCCGTAGGATTTGATAAAAATCCACATTCTACTATAGTTATTGGGATTTCAACATTGTCTACAATATATTTATTAGATATTGATAATGCTTCTCTATGGTTTTCTTTCTGCATACTTTCATTTAGATTCTTTTGTATGCTTCTAGCTAATTTTATACTTTTTTCATCATTCTTTTTAAAAAAAGTTTGCCAGCCAAAATACTGACTTTGTGGTATTTTATTTAAATGTACTGAAACAAATATGTCTGCTTCTGAATTATTTCCTATTTTTACTCTGTTTTTCATGTCAGATACTTTTTTATCTCTTAAAGTATTTTTATCTAAATCATATATTCCATTTTCGTCTGACCTTGTTAATATAACAATTGCGCCACTTTGTTCTAGTAAACTCTGCACTTTTAATACTATTTGCAAATTTATTTTATTCTCTGTTGTCCCATTTACACCTTTAGCTCCTTCATCTGGAAATCCATGTCCTGCATCTAATACTATTACTCTATTTGAAACAGGAAGAGCAACTACCTCAGCTGTTTTGTTTTTTAAATTTATATATGGTATGCTAACACTCATAATAACTGCTAAAATAATAAACAGTATTCTTCTTTTACTAAAAATAAACATATATACTCCTTTTTAGAATATATATGTTTTACTTTTGTTTTTATTCAGTATTAATACAAAAGAAAAGACCTGAGATTGTTTCTCACAGGTCTTTTTATCCCTTTTCTTATTTGTTCCAAAATGCTGTATATCCTCTATATGCTGTATATATATCATACTTACTTGTTACTTCATAAGGTGAATGCATTGAAAGTACAGGAACACCGCAATCTATTACATCAACACCTTTATTAGCTAATATATATGCTATAGTTCCGCCTCCACCTAAGTCAACTCTTCCTAATTCTGATAATTGATATTTTATATTATTATCTTCAAACAATTTCCTTATTTCTGCAACATATTCTGCATTCGCATCTGATGCTCCTGATTTTCCTCTTGCACCCGTATATTTATTAAGCCCAATTCCTCTACCTAAGAATGCTGCATTATTCTTTTCTGATGCTGAAGCAAATGTTGGGTCAAATCCAGCATCTACATCTGCTGATAACATTTTTGAGTTACAGAACACTTTGTCTAATAAATTAGGTCTATTTCCTCCTGCTTTATTTAATAACTCTGATATGAAAGTATCAAACACATGTGATTCCATTCCTGTATTCCCCATACTTCCTATTTCTTCTTTATCTGATAATATGCATACTGCTGTTTTTTGAGGGTTATGGATTTCTAATATTCCTCTTAATGAAGCATATGCACATATCTTATCATCTTGACCATATGCTGCAACCATACTTCTATCTAATCCTAGTGTTCTTGCTTTAAATGCAGGTACTAGTTCTATCTCTGAGCTTAAAAAGTCTATTTCTTTTATTCCATATTTTTCATTTAGTATTTTTAAAATATTTAGTTTAACTGCTTCTGCAGTTTTATCATCATAAGGAATACTTCCTATAAGAAGATTTAAATCTTCTCCTTCTATTCCTTCTTTTAGTTTTTTCTCCATTTGCTCTTGTGCTAAATGTGGTAATAAATCTGTTATTGTAAATATTGGGTCATCCTCATTTTCTCCAATATTTATTTTAACCTTTTCTCCATTTGGTTTTACTATTACTCCATGCATTGCTAAAGGAATTGTTGTCCATTGATATTTCTTTATTCCACCATAATAATGTGTTTTAAGAAGGGCAAATCCTCCATCTTCATATAATGGATTTGGCTTTAAATCTAATCTTGGAGAATCTACATGTGCTCCTACTATATTTAATCCATTTTCTAATTTTTCTGTACCTACAACAGCTATATATATGCTCTTTCCCCTATTTATATAATACACTCTATCTCCTGCTGTTACTGTTTCAACTTCTTCTATGCTTTTAAATCCATTTTTATTTAATATTTCTACTGTATTTTCAATTATTTCTCTTTCAGTTTTTCCAACATTTAAAAAATACATATATTCATCTGCAAATTTTTGTATGTCTTCTTTTTCTGAATCCGCAAGCTTTGTCCATCCTGTTTGCTTAATATTGAATAATTGTTTTTTTAATTCTTCTCCATTTGTATTTTCGTTCATTTCTTTCCTCCTTTTGTTTTTTTTATTATATCATTTCATTATTATATTAACAATATTTTAATAAAATATTCATTACATTTGTTCAATAATGATATCTTTCTTATCAATGTATGCATATACTTGTCTAGTTTCAACTTCCTCTTCTGTTTTTTCTAGTTCTTTAACAACATTAGCTATTCTTATTTGTGGTGCCTCCATCTTCCTTGCAGCTATTATTGCTTTTTTATTTCCTTTTGCTCCAGCATGTGCTAAACCTCTTAGTGCTCCTGTAATAACTATATTACCGCCAGCTATTACTTCTGCTCCAGCATTTACATCTCCTATTATTACTATACTTTTTGCATATTCTATTCTATTACCAGATCTAATTGCACCTTTTATATACTGTGTTTCAGATATGGTTAAATCCTCTTCAAAAGTATTTTTTATAACATGTATACCCATATCCATCGGATTATCAAAATCAACATCTATATCAATTTCATCTTGTATTAATCTTGTTATTTCTTCTACTTCTTTTTCTTCAAATTGTTTTCCAATAACATATAAAGGTATTTTTTCATCTTTGTATAGCTTCTTTAGTTTTGGTAACTTCTTTTTAAGCTCATCTATTAACTCTTCATATGATGCCCTTGGATTTATTTTTACTATATTTTCTGTTTTTCCTAAATTTATACTTATATTATTCTTCATTACATACCCATCCCTTTCAAATTGATTATTAATATCTTTCGTTAATTTCTAATGCTTTCGGTATATGGTATTGCTGTAACATTTTCTTCTATTCCAATAGCATTCATTCCAAAGTATTCTGCAATTATATCTCTAGTAACTTCTGCTGTATAATTTCCATGTCCTCCATTTTCAACCATTACTACTACTGCAATTTCTGGATCATCAAATGGTGCAAACGCTGTAAACCATGCATTTACATCTGTTGTTGAAGTTTCAGCAGAACCCGTTTTCCCTCCTATTTCTATGTTGAAATCTCTGAAAACATTGTATGCAGTTCCTCCTCTTTCAAAAGCTACTGACCTCATACCTTCCAAAATTGTATCTATATTTTCTTTTGATATTTCAATATTATCTCGTTCTTCATTGTTTATTCCAAGTTTTTTATTAACAAATTCTTCTATCTTTGTTTTATCTAATTCCTCTTTATCTGGAGTAGTAATTGATTTTACAATTGTTAAATCAACATTTTTACCTCCATTTGTTAGAATTGCAATATATTTTGCTATCTGGAGCGGTGTATAACTATTATTCCCTTGTCCAATTGCTGCATTTAATACATCTCCAGGTCCATTTGGCATCGTTGCAACACTACCTCTTGCTTCACTAGGCAATTCTATTCCTGTTTTTGAACCTAATCCATAGAATTTTGCATATTTTGCTATTCTATCTATTCCAAGCCTATCTCCTGTTTCGTAGAAGAAATAGTTACATGAATGTTTTATTGCATCTTGTACATTTAATGAACCATGTCCCCTATGGTAATCTGTATAATACCAACATTTCCATTCTTTATTGTATTTTCTATATATACCTGTATCTGTTATTCTTTCTTTTAATGTAATTGCCCCTTCTTGAAGTCCTGCTGTTGCTGTTACCATTTTAAAAATTGAACCAGGTTCATATGTCCCAGATATCGCTCTATTAAAAAGTGCATTCGTATTTAAATATTCATTGTATAAACTCTTTTTTATTCCATTATAAAAAGCTTCTGGAGAATAATCTGGATAGCTTACTAATGCTAATACTTCTCCTGTTTTTACATTTACAACAACTACTGAACCTCCTTTTGCATCATATCTTACTGAAAAACCTCCATTTCGTATTTTTTCTATATTATTTTTAAGTGCATCTTCAGCTATTTTTTGTAGATTTGCATCTATTGTAAGAATTACATCATCTCCTGCAATAGCTTCTTTTGTTATGTATTCTCCAGTTTGAGTACCATCTACTGCCATATCTATTTGTTTCTGTCCATCTGTTCCTCTTAAATATTCTTCAAAAACATATTCTATTCCTGTTCTTCCTATATAGTCATCAGGAGAATAAGTATCTTTCCTGGTTTTTAACTCTTCTTCGTTTATTTTAGCAATATATCCAATTATGTGTGATGCTAAATTTCCTTTATTATATGTCCTAAGTGGTTTTACTGCAACATTAACACCTGGAAATTCTGAAGATCTTTCATAGAATTCTTGTACACTTGCATTTGAAATATCATCTGCCAGAGTAATTGATTTTGTCGTACTATATCCTCTTGTTCTTATTGTATATACTATTCCTAAAACTTTTCTTGCAGCTTCTATTGAATCACAATTAATTTTATATTTATTTAAAAAGAAATAAAAACATTCTTCTGGAGTTGCTTCTTCTGCTATTTTATATGTGTTTTTCCATTTACTTATTGCTTCTTCACTTGTCATTGTATATTCAAATGGATTTATTTTTATTGGGAAAGTATCTACATACTTATCACCATTTTTATCTAATACTCTAACTATTTTTAAAATACATTCATTTAGTTGTTCTGTTTCAATTTTTGTCTTATACATTTCTAATGAGTTGCCCAATTTTGTTGATGCAAGCTCAATTCCAGTCCTATCTCTTATTGTTCCTCTTGCCGCTTCTATTGTTGTTTCTCTTGTTAATTTTGTGTTTGATTCTTCTCTATATTCTCTTCCATGAACTATTTGCAAATTAAACAATTGTATTATTAAAATCAATCCTATTACATATACAATCATTGTTAGCATATTATATCTAAGATTTATTTTCTGTTCTTCTTTAACTCGCAAGAATCAAACACCTCCTAACTTTAAAAATATCTTGTTAATATATTCTTGTTTTTAAATACGTTCTCTAAATAGTAACCCGCTTTTTTTATCAATGGATATAAAATTATTGCTAATATTACATTATATATTGTCTCTACAAATATTAATCGTAAAAATGGCAAAATTTCAATTTGTAGATTATACAACCAAATTGAAAATATGTATTTGCCAGTTTCAAATATAACTGTTGCTATTATAATCATTAATAGTATTGTTATCCTGCTATCTTTTGAAAAATTCTTATCTAAATATCCTCCAATAAATCCAACTACAGCATACATTATTGCTGATATTCCTATACTTCTTCCAATAAAGAAATCTAATAATAATCCGAACCACAATTCCAGAAGTAATACCTATTGCTCTTCCTGTAAATAGTCCTATTACCAGTATCCATATTATAAATAAATTAGGCATAACTCCTGCTATAGTAAACCAACTAAAAAAATTAATTTGAAGGAAATATGTTAATATGAAAACTAAAAATAATACTATAAATATTATTGTTTTTTTCATTTTTCCCTCCTATTTGCTAGTTATAACTAATACAGATTCCAGTTTGTCAAAATCTACAGCTGCTTTAATAATTGCATATCTATCTGTTATATTTTTTGTGTTAATTACTTCTTTTATAGTACCAACTAAAATACCTTTTGGATATATTCCTCCCATACCTGATGTCTCAACATTATCACCAACTACTAAATTAACTTCTGTTGGAATATTCATAGCCTTTAAATTATTGCTGTCCATTATTCCTCTACATACAATTCCTTCTCTTGTTGTTGAAATTGCTGCACTTAATGAGCTTGCATTATCTATTATAGGCATTACTTTTGCCGAATCATCTGAAACTGAAATTACATATCCTACTAATCCCGCATCAGCTATTACAGTCATATTAACTGCTATTCCATCTTTTTTACCTGCATTAATTATCATTGTATTTGAATAATTACTTATATCTTTTCCAATAATATATGCTGGAACTGTTTTATATTCAGCATACTTTTCTGTTAAATTCATATATTCTTTTAATGTAGTATTTTCTGCTTTTATTATTTCTAGCTCTCTTTGTGATTTTTCTAATTCACTTATTTTCTGTTTTAATTCTTCGTTTTCTGTTTTTAAATTAGATAAATCTGTAAAAAAGCTATTGTTACCAGTTATTTTGTTCTTAACTTTAATAAATACATTTTGAACTGGAATAACAATTTTATTAACAGCACTTTCTATATATGAAAGCTTTTCAATATTTACATTTGAAAAAATTACTAATACTATTAAAAGAATAATTGTAATAATTACTCCTAATATTCCAGTAGTATTATTATTTTTATACATCTAAATACTCCTTAATTTTATCTTCTTTTTCGTGCATTTATTAGCACATCTTTTAATTTTTCTATATCTTCCAATGTTTTCGCAGTTCCATTTACTACACATTCTAACGGGTTTTGTGCAACAAATACTGGTATCCCTGTTTTTTGATTTATTAGCTTATCTATATTTTTTATAAGTGCTCCTCCACCTGCTAAATAAATACCTTTTTCTACTATATCCGATAATAACTCTGGTGGTGTTTTTTCTAGTGTTGCTTTTATTACTTCTACAATTTCATTGATTGAATTTCTCATTGCTTCTTCTATTTGAGTTGAAGTTAAAGTTATATTTACTGGCAATCCTGTACTTAAACTTCTTCCTCTTACTTCCATTGAAGTTTCTGTCATAAGAGGCATAGCACATCCAATTGAAATCTTTATCTGCTCTGCTGTTGTTTCGCCTATCGCAACACCTAATTCTTTTTTCACATAGTCAACAATATCTTCATCTAGTTCATCTCCTGCAATTTTCAAAGAATGGCTTATTACAATTCCACCTAAAGATATTACTGCTACTTCTGTTGTTCCTCCACCAATATCTACAATTATATTTCCAGTTGGTTCTGCAACATCTAGGCCAGCACCTATTGCTGCTGCCATTGGTTCTTCCATTAAATATACTTCTTTTGCACCAGCTTGAGCAATTGATTCTTCTACAGCTCTTTCTTCAACTTCAGTTATTCCAGAAGGAACTCCTACTACAACTCTAATTCTGCCTGCATTATACCTTGTTGCTATTTTCTTAAGCATATTTTTAAGCATTAATTGTGTAGCTGTAAAATCAGCTATTACTCCATCTTTTAATGGTCTTACTGCCTTTATTGTTTCTGGTGTTCTTCCTAGCATCTCTTTTGCTTCATAACCTGTTGCTAATATTTCTCCCGTACCTTTATCTATTGCCACCACTGATGGCTCATTTAATACAATCCCTTTGCCTTTTACAATAACAACTATATTAGCTGTTCCCAAATCTATACCTATATCTTTGCTACCCAAACCAAATAATTTCATGAAATATTTCCTCTCTTCCATTCTATGTATTACTTCTCTTGTAATTTTTGTTTTTGAATATGCTCTGAAAATTTCCATCCCCTATTACTATGTGATCCAACAACTCAATTCCCATTATAGTTGCACATTCATACATCCTATCCGTAACTTCATAATCAGCTTTACTCGGTGTAGAATCTCCACTAGGATGATTGTGCACTATTATTATTTTGGGAGCCCCTATTTTTATAGCATCTTCTAAAACTTCTTTTGGTTCTATAACAGCAAAACTTGTTCCACCTTGTGATACTTTTACTATTTTTTGCACAACGTTTTTTATATTAAGTATTATAACCCTTACCTCTTCTTTTGTTTGATATCTTAATTCTTCCATTAATAAATTTGCAACATCTTCTGGAAACTTAATTACTATTTTGTTTGAATTTAATGGTTGTCCCATTCTCTTAGCTAATTCACATACAGCTTTTAGTTGTATAGCTTTAATTTTTCCTATGCCTTTTATCTTCATATAATCAGTAATTGATAAATCTTGCATTGATCTTAAGTTGTTACTACACATATTTAAAATTTTTTGTGCTAAAATAAGCACATTTTCTTCTTTATGTCCAGTCTTTATTATTATTGCCAATAATTCTGAATTAGATAAGTGTTCTTCTCCATATAATTGTAATTTTTCATATGGTCTTTCTAAAGTAGGTACTTCTTTAATCTTCAATTTGCTACCTTTCTTTAGCCCCCAATTTAAACTTTTCTATATATAAATATTCCTATTGCCATTCCAATAATACTTGCTATGTTTATATTTATTATTAGTCCAAATGTGATTTTTATTATGTTTAAATCTAATTCTAATGGCTTTGAAAGTCCAAAACTCTGTCCATAAGAAAGCCAACTCATCCCTGACACGTCTTTAGCCAATTCACCTAACAAGCCTCCTAATACTAATCCTGATAGAATAAATACTATTAATATCCATATACTTTTATCCCTAATACTCATTTTTTTCTCCATTTCTTCCTTTGATTTTTTCTTTGTATATTATATAAGGAATTGTGTGCTTTTTCAAGTGCTTTAGGCAAAAAAATAAACGAGAGTAATTAATAATTACTCTCGCAATTGTATTGTCTATGGTCTAATAAATTCTAAGCCAATAAAATGTAATTTTATTTGTGATACATCTGTTATTGATATTTCATTGTCATGGTTCGTGTTTGCTGCTTGCTGGCCAATTTCATCTAATAGTTCTAAGCCAATAAAATGTAATTTTACTTGTGATACATCTGTTATAGTTATTTCTCCGTCTCCATTGGTATCTCCTGTTACAATTAAAGTATATTCTTCATTTCCTATCTTTAACTTTGCTCCTGTTCCTACTAAGTCTGTATCACGTATTATTTGACCCTTTTTGTTTAATAGTTGATATTCATCTTGACCAATACTTAAGTTGTATATAAAGCTTTTTACAGATGTATTTTCTGGAATACGACTTATCATGTGCGTATTATTATCTACTACATATTCTTCTGTTTCTACTAAATCTTGAACTATAACATTTATTTCTACATAAGCATTTGGATTCTCATCAGATGTCGCTTTTATTGTGGTTTCTCCTTTATTTACTGCGGTTATTAAGCCACTTTCATTTACTGTGGCAACATCTTCATTACTAGAATGCCACAATATCTTTTTATTTGCTGCATTTTCTGGTATAAATGTAATTTCAATTCTTTTAGTATCTCCTACTTGCATTTTTGTATTAGTTGTTTCTGCTGAAATTCCTGTAAGAGGATTGCTAGAAACTATACTAAAGCTTCTTATTTGTTTTTCAACATTTTCTTCGCTTATTACTTCACCTGCATATGAAACTTCTAATGTGTATTCACCTGTGCTAACTAGGCTCATATCTGGTATTATTATTAGATTAATCTCATTGCTTTCTGAGTTATTAGCTGTTATTGCAAATAAATCTGTTACATCTTCTCCTGCTTTTTTTATTAATATGTCTAACTCCTCTACATTTACTGAACTTGTTGCTAAAATTTTTGCATTTATTTGTCCAGCTTCTCCAATTCTTAGTGGATTAGGTGTTGTGCTAAATTCACTAATTTCTAATCCTTTACCATACACATATACTACACAATCATCACTTATCCTATTATCAAGAGTTGATATGGTTATCGTGGCTTCTCCAATATTAACAGCATTTACTATTCTACCTTGTTCTATTGTCGCTACATTTGCATCTGAAGATTCAAATTTTAAATCATCAGCATTAATCGTATTAGGTATTGTAAAATACTCTATATTCATTGTGTTTCCTTGCTCAATGTATATATGTTTTGTTTCAATTACTATATCTTCATTAGCCATTTCAAAAACATCTGATACTGAATATTCTTCACTAGATACTTCGATAGTATATTCACTTGCATTCATGTCTACATCCATATATATAAACATAATTGCATAATTGTCTTCTACGGTGTTATCTTGTACGATGTATTCTGTATTTCCCATTTCAACTTCATCTTTTATTATTTTTACTTGTAAATTTGTTCCATTTTGCATTCCTGTAGCTCTGACTAACATAGTTATTTGTCTTTTTATTCCATTTTCATTTTTTATATATGTCTTTTCAGCTTGAAGTATTGATAATTGTGGAATACTAATATTGGCTCCCTCTACTAAACCATCTGCATACCCTTCTAAATACCCTTTATAATATCCTTTTTCATGTTCGCTTGCTTCTCCGTCCAGGCACACTCGTATTTAAATCTTCCCCTGAGACTGCTGCATCATATCCATCTTCATATCCACTATCAAATCCTTCATCAAAGTCACTGCCATATTCTTCATCCTCATATAAACCTGCTGAATATCCATATAAATAACCTATTGTATACTCTTCTACAGATTCAACTTCTTCTCCGCTCTGGAACATTTAAGTCAATAGCATCTCCATCAATTGCTGCATTATATCCATTATCATATCCTTTTTCTAAATCAGACTTTTCTTCAATGTTATCTCTTTCTTCTATTCCGTCTGCATATCCTTCTATGTATCCTTTGTAATATCCTTTATCATATTCACTTGCTTCTCCGCCCAGGCATATTAATATTTAAGTTCCCAAATGCCATTGCTGTATCATATCCGACACCAAATCCATCATCATATCCTTCAGTGAAATCATCCCCAAATTCTTGATTTAAGTATAATCCTGTTGAATAACCTGTTAAGTAGCCTATTTGATAGTATTTTAAATTCTCGATTTCTTCTCCGCTCCGGTAAAATTACTGCATTTCCTGCAATTGCTGCATTATATCCAGCATCATATCCTAAATTCCATGCTTCATTTTCTTGTGAAGCGCTTGGCTCTTCTGGTTCTTCATCGTCATCTCCAAATAAAGAATAACTTCCTAGTGACATTGCTTGTATAATTCCAGAATATATATTACTACTTGCCCAAACCACTTCTGAAAACATAATGGTTAATAATAAAATTACAGATAATATTATCTTCATTCGTTTATTCATAAATTTTCACTCCAATAATCCCATTTTCTCTAAATATATAATATAATTTTTTATTAATAAAATCAATACATCATTCAAGCAATACGTTTTATGTAATTAATATTTCCTTTGTCACTCTAAGTTCTCACAGTTTGGCTGCTATAATTTACATTTTCATTACTTTTTTGTTTCATTTTTGTTACATTCTTTTTGCCTTTCCCATTATATTTTCTTTATTTTCACATTTTTTTATGATATAGTAAAATTAACTAATATGCAATTAATTATCTTTTTACCAAATTTTGATTATTTAATTTTATCTACATTCATAGTATAATATAATTATATAGCTTTAAGGGGGAACATAAATGAAAATTGAAAAACTAACTGAAGATAAAATTAGAA
>JAEEGL012870896.1_pt1 | contig 12034 bp, 9 predicted proteins | sample 9134231 | NCBI WGS metagenome assembly JAEEGL01 (sample SAMN16246548, study PRJNA631951) | gut metagenome | biome: gut microbiome; feature: rumen; material: fiber-attached | host: Bos | place: Iran: Karaj | collected 2018-10
CTAATTGCACTACGTTTTTCAACCGTTAAATCAGGAAATTCTTTAATACCTAATGGACTAGCAGAATATACACTAGCACCGGCTTCATTAACCATTACATAACTAACGGGATGATCGGCATCTTTTATAGTTTCAGCAATGAATTTTTCACTTTCACGAGATGCTGTTCCATTACCAATAGCTACAACATCTATTTTATATTCATTAATTAAATTTAAGACTATTTTCTTACTTTCAAGAATCTTATTCATTGGTGGTGTTGGATAAATAACTTCAATTTTTAGTGGATTACCATTTTTATCAAGCACTGCTAACTTACATCCTGTTCTGTATGCTGGATCAAGCGCTAAAACCATCTTTTCTTTTAATGGTGGTGTCATTAATAATGCTTCTAAGTTCTTAGCAAAATTTTCTATTGCTACTACACTAGCTTTATCTGTTAAATCACTTCTTATTTCTCTTTCAACACTAGGAAGAATTAATCTATTAGCACTATCAACAATTGCTTCTTCAACTATATTTTTATAAGATACATTTTCATTAGTAATAACTTTTCTATTTAAATAAATATATACATCATCTTTATTATAATCAAGTGTTACATTTAAAACATCTTCATTTTCACCACGATTAATAGCTAATACACGATAAGATTTAATTGTTTTAATCTTTTCAGTGTAATCATAATAATTTTTATATGTTTCAGCATCATCAGTAGCATTCTTTTTCTTTTTAGATATAATATCTCCATTATTATAAATATAACTTCTTAAATATTTTCGATATTTTGCTTCATCACTAACTATTTCAGCTATGATATATTTAACACCTTCTATTGCTTTATCAACATTTTCTACTTTTTCGTTTAAATAGTTTTCTGCTTCTTTATATAAATTGAAATCTACAAAAGTAAGTACTTTCTTAGCAAGTGGAAGAAGTCCTGCTTTAATAGCTTCACTAGCTTTAGTTTTCTTCTTTTCTTTATATGGACGATACAAATCTTCTACTTCAACTAATTTTTCACAAGCTAGAATACTTGCTTTTAATTCTTCAGTTAATAAACCTTTTTCATCAATTAATCTAATTACATCTTCTTTTCTTTTTAATAAATTAACTTGATAAGTATATACTTCTTCTATTTTTCTTATCTTTTCTTCATCTAAAGCACCTGTTACTTCTTTTCTATATCTAGCAATAAATGGTATAGTATTACCTTCTTCAAGTAGTTTAAGTGTTGCTTCTACTTGTTTAATACTAATCATTAATTCTTTACTTATTTCTTCTATTATTCTATTGTTCATAATTCACCTACTATATAATTATATAATAAATAAATAAAAATATAAAGAAAAAAAGAAGGTAAACCTTCTTTATTTTGTTTTAATATTTTCACTATATTTATCTAAATCATAATTTCTAATATAATCACGATTAACTTTTATAGTATTAAGTGCTGTTTCAAGTGTTGGCTTTAATATATAATTAGAAAAAGCTAATACTTCAAGATCATCTATTTTAGCAATTGATTTAGATGGATTAACTTTTATTCCATCAGATAAATCAACATTAATTAATGTACTATGATTAATATTCATAACATAATGACTTGATATAAATATTTCTATACTATCTAATCCATTAATTAAACTATTATTTTTACCAATAATTTTAAAAGTAATTGATTGACTATGATTATAGCAACCACCCATATTTATATCACGATATAAATCAAATAATGGATAATATTTTCCAAAAAGATCTAAGTATCCTCTTAATACATCTGTATTAACACCAGTAAGTTTTTTAGATTTAGAATCATTAGTAGATCCTGTAACAAAGTAAGCTTCAATAGCTTCATTCTTACAATCATATCTTTCTCTTATAATTAATCTATTATATTCTTTTCCTGGTACAATACTATCTTCTTCTTGTTCATTTAACTGAAGTGATAACATTCTAAAATCTTTACCATCAATATATTCAATTATATTATTATAATAACCAATATTTAACTTTTCTAGATTATCATATTCTTCTTTAAACTGATCATATAAGTTTTTATATGATGAAACAAAATCATATAATAAAATTGAATTATCTTCATCATTACCAATAAAAGTCTTAACTGTTTTATCAATCCATTTACCTATATCTTTAGCAAAATACAAGTCACCTGAAGTTATTTTATCAAATATACTATCTCCCATATATACCCCCAAAACAAGGAGTTATTATATCATAAAACATATTATTTATCAAGTTTAAACATTAGTTTAATTGCTTCTTTATAAATATTATAAGCTATTTCTTCCCTAGAAACATTTTGTTTAATAAAGTTATCCATTTTAACACCACTATTAGCTTCCATAACTAATAATTCATCATCACAGGTATTAATAATATCAACACTACAAAAAGTAATACCAACTTCTTTAGTAACTTTAATAGCTAATTCAATTATTTTATTTTTTAAATTAGGTTCAATATTAATAAATGTCTTACCACCACTAATTAAATTAAATTTAAAGTTTATTTCTACAGTCTCACCATCTTTAGGTAAATAATCAGGATTAATTATTTCATCTTCATGAGATAAATAATAACTATTATATTCTTTAGCTAATTCTCTTACTTTCTTTTTACCATCACCAATAACCATTGGTTTTATTTTACCAAAAAAAACTTTGACTTCATTATCAAGAACAACAATTCGATATTCATTTTTAATATGATAATATGGACAAAGTGATACAGAATATTGTTTTATTAATTGTTCATCAATTATATTAAATAAATCTTTTTCATTATCTACTTTAAATACTTCTCTTCCAGAATTACCAATATTACCTTTAATAACTAATTCATTGTTATTCTTCTTAAAATAATTAATTACTTCATCCTTGTTATAATCATGAAAAATAACATATTGTTCAATAACTGGTATATTAAGAGATTTTAATAAATCATAAAACAATCCTTTATCATCAATAATATTACCAAGTGCATGGGAATTAGAATCAAATGTATAACCAGTTATATAATGTTTTTCATTATTTTTTTCTAAAATAGTTGTCCAATCATCAGAAAGAAGAGTTACATTAATATCTAACTCTTCTCCTATTTTCTTAATCATTTCATGAAATTTATTCATGATACACCTTTTTTTTAGTAATTGTCTGATCAACATTATAAACATTATCACGACCAGAATCATAAGTAATAGTATAGTTTTTCTTATTAACTGGATTATTATAATCAACTGCTACACTATATCCAATATCAGGTAGTGGACTAATCATTTGATTAAATACTTCTTCAGGTATTTCACAAATAATTGGTGTTACTTTACCATTTCTTGTTGTTGGTATTGCAAAGTCACAAATATAATATCTTCCTTCTCTTGCATCTTGAACTAAATTATATGAATGAACTCGATCTTTTCCATTAATATTAGTGATACTAATTTTAAAATATGTATTAATTTCAACACAACAAGATAATAATAAATTTTGTGCAACTACTGCTCTTTCTAAAGATAAAGCTATATTACGATTATCATTTTTACCTAATTCTGATATCTTACCTCTAGTTTTACCATTATTTACTTCTTCCTCTGTTGGAAAGAACTTAACTCTTTTCTTCCTATTAGAATATGGCCCTAAATACTGTTCAACAGCATATTGGACACATTCTAAGTATGCTTCAGCATCTCTTGGATCACGTGATACTATTTCTGTTTTTAATAATTGATAAGCTCTTGTAATATCACCAATTGTAGCTATTCTTAATCCTTTTTCATCATTAGAGATAATTAATTCATCTTTATTATCAAAATATTTATTATAAGAGGATATAATATTATCATAATATTGACAATTACTATTTGGATCATAGTTTAAACCAATATATGATGCTTCAGCAACTGTTCCATCACTTAATTCTACTGAATATTTCCTCATTTTAATCACCTAATTTCTATTTATTTAATAATTCTTCTTCTATTCTTATTAATTCATTATATTTACAAATTCTGTCTGTTCTAGATATTGAACCTGTTTTAATTTGACCAAGATTTAATCCAACTGCTAAGTGAGCAATGGTAACGTCTTCTGTCTCACCACTTCTATGAGAAATAATAGTCTTATAATTATATGCACGAGCAAGTTCAATAGTTTCTAATGTTTCAGTAATTGTACCAATTTGATTTACTTTTAGTAGTATTGCATTACCTGCATGTAGTTCAATACCTTTCTTTAAACATTCTTTATTAGTAACAAATAAGTCATCACCAACAAGTTGAATCTTACTACCAAGTCTTTCAGTTATTTTAGTAAATCCTTCCCAATCATTTTCATCAACTGGATCTTCAATTGAAATAATTGGATACTTAGTAATTAATTCTTGATAATAATCAATTAATTCATCAGTTGTTAAACTTCTACCTTCACCTACTAAGTTATATTTACCATCTTTGTAGAATTCTGATGCTGCAACATCGATTGCTAAACATACATCAACACCTGGATTATAACCTGCTTTTGTAATAGCATCCATGATTAATTTAAATCCTTCTTCGTTACTTGATAAGTTTGGAGCAAATCCTCCTTCATCACCAACACTTGTAGCAAGTCCACGATCTTTTAGTATACCTTTTAATGTATGGAATACTTCTGATGCTACTTGCATAATATCGGTAAATTTATTTTGCATTGGAATAATCATATATTCTTGGAAATCTAATGAATTATCAGCATGAGCACCACCATTAATAATATTCATCATTGGTCTTGGTAATGTTTTTCCTTCACCAATATAACGATATAATGGTTTACCAGCATTTAAAGCTGCAGCTTTTAAGGCACCCATAGATACACCAAGAATAGCATTAGCACCAAATTTACTCTTATTAGGTGTTCCATCAGCATTAATCATTGCCATATCTATTGCTTTTTGATCTTCTACTTCCATTCCAATAACTAAGTTTCTTAATTCATTATTAACATGGCTAACAGCGTTTTGAACACCTTTTCCCATATAACGCTTTCCACCATCACGCATTTCTAGTGCTTCACGACTTCCTGTAGATGCACCACTTGGTACAGCAGCACGTCCAACAATTCCATTTTCAAGAATTACATCAACTTCTACAGTTGGATTACCACGTGAATCTAATATTTCCCTTCCTTTTACATTCGCAATTTTCATTTTATTCTCCTCCTTCTTCTTCAAAACGATATTTTTGCTTTACATCGGGATATTTTTCATGATCAACCTCAGATAAAAACATATCCAAAGGTCTTACATATATTCCATCTTTATGATTTGAATTATTATTATCAAAGCATGCATAAACTACCATATCTTCCATTGTTTCAGAATTTTTACACAAAGTAAGAACTAATGCACGGCTTCCTTTAAAATGACGATAAATTGTATTTATTTTAATTTCTCTTTTCATTTTCTATCTCCATAACAAGTTTTTTAAACTCATTTCCTCTTATTTCACATTCTTTATATTGATCCCATGAAGCTGATGCAGGACTAAGAAGAACTACATCACCAGTTTCCATAAGATTAATTATCTCTTTAAATCCATCTTTTAAATATTCATGAATATAAGTAGGAACACCAATATTATCACCAAATTCCTTAACTCTATTTCTAGTTTCACCAATACCAATAATTGCTTTAATATTTTTAGAATATTCTTTTAAATCATTAAAGTCTTGACCTCGTTCAAGTCCACCTAAAATAATAATTATAGGTTTATTAAACGAAGATAAAGCTATTTGTGTACACTTAATATTAGTAGCTTCTGTATCATTATAAAATCTTACCCCATTAATTTCTTTAACAAATTCTAATCGATGTTCTACACCATAGAAATTACTAATAACATCACTTATTATTTCATTACTAACATTAAATTCTTTAGCTACTGTAATAGCTCCTAAGATATTTTCTATATTATGAATACCAGGTATTTTAATAACATCAGTATTTATAACCTTTTCATTATCATAATAAATCCAATTATCTTTTAAATAACAATTAGTTTCTTTATTACTAGAGAAATACTTCTTAGTACTTAAGATATTATTAGTCTCATTTAAAACATCTTTATCATTTAAATTAAGTATTGCAATATCACTTTTCTCTTGATTATAAAACATCTTTGCTTTAATCTTTTTATAATTTTCATAAGATCCCGTAAAATCAATATGGGCAGGACTTAAATTAGTCATTAAAGCAATATGTGGATGAAAGTGTATGAAATTAACACTTTGTTGAACTGATACTTCCATTACTATAATATCATTTTCTTTTACTTTATCTAAGATACTACATAATGGATAACCCATATTACCAGCTAAATGAACTCTATCTTTAAAAGCTTTTTTAATTATTTCATAAGTTATTGTTGTCGTAGTTGTTTTACCATTAGTACCAGTAATACCAACTATTGTAACATTTTTTGGTAATAACATATAAGCTAATTCTACTTCATTAATTACTGGTATACCAAGTTCTTTTGCATGTAAAACGATTTTGTTATTATCTTTAATACCCGGATTTTTAATTACATAGATAAAGCTATCATCTAATAATTCATATGAGTTTGATCCTAATACTAATTTACAACCAATTCTTTTTAATTCATCAAGTTCTTTTTTATCTAATTCATTTTCTTCTTTAATATCATTTATTACTACTATATTATTTCTTTCTCTTAATACTTTAGCGGCTGCTACCCCACTTCGTGCCATACCTAAAATAAATATTTTTTTATTTTCAAACATAGTATCACCAATAAATATTATATCTAAATACTTGGGAAAAGTAAATTAAATATCGTAAAAGATTAATTATTAAAAAAATAGAGATTTTTAGATATCTCTATTTTTATCTTATACAATTGATTTTTGGTTCAACATTTCCATAATTTTTACCAGAATTATTTATTAAATGTTTACTACAACTAGTCATATTATCACATACATTACCAGCCATAAAGACATTGTTAATGCCTCTATCAAGCCTAAATTTAGCACCAGTATCATTAGTAAAGGCAACACCAATAATTGATAATAAACTATTTGATACTACTACTGTTGGATTACCAGAATTTTCAATAATACCAGATACAATATGTAAGTCTCCTTGACCAGTAAGATGTAAGGCTGTGGCAAATGGATTACCCCAAAGAATGAAATTAAATATTTCAACAAAACCATTAAAGTCACCATTAGATTCAATATAATGATTACTTTGTGGTGGAATATTAGTTTCACCTAAAACTGAACCTATTTGGATTTTTGTATCTCCTCTTGTTACTAGTAATGGATTTATAATAATACCTTTTGCATTACCTGATAATCTAATTCCAAAGTTAGCAAAATCGGCAGCAATACCAACTGCATAGAAATCACTTGCTCCACTTGTAAAATGATAACCTGTTCCTGGTCCAAAAGCAAAGATATTAAATAATACTTCATTTGAACTAGGACCTACTTCTAAGAATAATTGATTAACTAAAGTTCTTCTTAAACCATTACTTGTTGTATTACGTAAAGTATTTGGAGTGAAATGACTATCTCTAATTACACCATTACTACTTCCTCCACCAACTGTTATACCTCGGTTAAAGAAATCTCCCCAAACATGTTCAATATAATGATTATCACACTTTGAAGTAAGATCTATTCCATTCCAAGATGATGGAATACTTACATTGATAACATAAATGTTTTTACCATTACCTTTAATAGTATATGGATATTCTACAGGATCTTTAAAGTTTCTATTTTCTGGATAAATTATTGTTAAACCGTTTATTCCCGAATCATCTTTTAATGTGAATAATGCATTAGATTTATATGATGTTTCTATTACTGTTCCACCACCATAACCATTAAAGTGAGCCCATGATACTGCTCCACGTATTTCAATTCCATTTAATACATCGATATGATCACTTATTCGATAAGTTCCTGTTGGAATATAAACTATTCCACCACCAACACCAGATAATTTATTAATGGCATCTTTAATATTATTAGTGATATCACTACCATCATTAGCTGTTATTTTTATTAAATTCTTAGTTTTTGGTTTAGTAACATATCTCTTGTTATATTCTTTTTTAATTAAATGAGTTCCATTATCAATTAAACAACTATCATGACCAGTATTTTTTAAAGATCCACCAGAAATAGCAATATAAGCTTTATTATTAGCTTTACCAATTCTTCCAGTAATATTAGTATCTACTATTGAAAGAGATTTATTACTACCATAATATATTGCATAATCACCACTAGATGAAATATTAGAACTATTAATTGAATAATTAAAGTTAATACCATTGTTAATATGAAGTGCCCTTGCACCAGATCCACCACTAGCTTTTAATGTTGTACTAGTTATAACCATATGTTTACCATCAGAAACATAAATTGGATAATAACAATCAATTATTCTTGAATCAAATAATTCTCCTTCAGCCCCATCATTAGTACGTTCTGATTTCTCAAGATTTAATCCTCGATAATAACCATCAATATTTATATTAGCAAAGAAATACCAATCAACTCTTTTTAAAGTAATAGCTGATGGTTTACTAGTTGAATTCATTAATACTTTACTTAAATTGGCACTACTAGGTGTATTAGATAAACCACTTTCTAACCAATATCTTGGACTAAAATTAATATTTTCCATCTTAATAGTATCTAAGTTAGTATCATTAATAATACCAGTATTAAGAGCAGTTCCATAAATATTTCTAATAAAGAAAATAGAATTATTAAACTTAAATGAAGCTAAATCAATAGCAGTATATGAATTAACAAAATATAAATTCTCTAATGTAACACCATCAGTTCCATCTTTAAAAGCAATTGTTGGTGGATAAACAGTAGCATTACCATTTGAATCTATTCTTTGATCAGGATACCAAAAAACAATATTTTGAATTGATGAAAAGACATTAACAACAAAAGCTGAATTATTAACATTAGAATTATTAGCACCAAACATAACTTTTATTATCGTACCATCTTTACTACTTCCTTCTTTAGCTTCACCAATTATTGAAACATATATTGGAACATATAAAGATTTTTTAATAATATAACTTCCTTTTGGTACATAAATAGTTCCACCACAATGATTATTAGAATTATTAACACATTCAGTAGCTCGTGATAAAGCTTTTTCAAATGCAAAAGTAGAATCTTTTGTACCAGTTGGATCAGCTCCATAATCTATGACATTAATATCTGAAACAAAATAAGAATAATTACTTTCAATAATATTAGTATTTGCACTAGTATAAGGTAAACCTATTGATATACCTAAAATAATCTTTCTAAGAGCTATATAATCACTAGTAGAAACAGTATTGTCACCATTAACATCAGCTCGTAGTAATTGATTTTTATCTAAAGTTTTTTGTTTTATTAAATATTTTCTTATTAAGATATAATCAGCAGTATTAACTACACCATTACCATCTATATCCCCTACTTTAACATCAGCTAAAAGAATATCATTATTTAGGTATTCTTGTTTATTACCTAAAGTAAATATGATACAAAGCTCTATTATAAATATAATTAAACCAATAATTTTTTTATTCATATCTAACCTCTTATAATAACTATAATAATTATATCACGTATATGTTTAAAAAACTACATAAAAATGATATAATTGATTTGGTGATAAAATGATTTTTGCAACGAATAATAAAAATAAAATTAAAGAATTAAGAGATATATTTAATGATGATAGTATTAAGTGCTTGGATGATGTTAATATTAATGTTGATGTTAAAGAAACAGGTAAATCATTTTATGATAATGCTTTAATAAAAGCTAAAGCAATATATAAAATAGTCCATGAACCAGTAATTGCAGATGATTCTGGATTAATCTTTAATGAATTAAAAAATTGGCCTGGAATATACACTCATCGAATTGAAGAAGAAGCTAGTAAATTAAATTTAACTAGAAATGAATATTTAATAAAAAAAGGAAAAGAATTAAAAAACAAAAACATAACTGCAGTTTGTACATTAGTTTATTATGATGGTAAGAAAATAATTAGATCAACTGGTAAATGGCATGGTACAATAACCGATAAAGAATATCCAGGTAATGGATTTGGTTTTGATAGTGTATTTCGTTTATTAGATGGAAGAGTTTCATCACAACTTTCTAAAGAAGAAAAAAACTCACTAAGTCATCGATACTTAGCAAGTATAAAGTTAAAAAATAAATTATATCGGAAATGATAACATAAATATTACACAAACGATAATAACGATAAATATTATGTAAAATACTGTATGTATTCCAAGTAATATTTTTTTTATGGTTTTATTTTTAATATTTTTCTTAATCTTTTTATATAGTTTCATATAAAAGATATCTCCAAGACCTTCAGTAAATAAATCATTAATATATTCTTTAATCATGTTTACCACCTCTTATATCATCAATAGTAACTTTGCTTTCATGTGGTATTTCTTTCCATTCAACATGTTTAAAGATTGCTACATACATAGTATATTTACCAATAATATCAAAAATTGGCCAAGTTAACGTAAAAATAATTTTGTTTTTTAAACTAATTTTCTTAATTCTTTTATTTTCAATAAAGAAGATATATATAGCCATCCACATATTTTCAATATATCTTCCCATTAAATAGAAAATACGTAACCAAAGAGTTAGATATAAGGCTGTAAAGAAAGCAGAATAGCCTTCTGGTACAAAGATATATAAGTCATTTATCCATCGACATAATTTACCAAGTATAGTTCCCCCACCAAATAAACTAACACCATTAATACCAACAATATATGAATAATTAGCAAATAAGATACATGAGAAAATTAACCATAATAAGAAATATATAACTGCATTTGGTAACATTAGCATTAATATATCAAAAGAAGCAAAACGATGTCTTATCGATTCAACTATTTTCAAGAAGAAATTACTTTTTACATTTTGTTTATTCTTTCTAAACATCTTACCAAAGAATATATTAACAAATAAACCTGGTCCTGTTTCTATAAAAGCTTGTAAATGCCCTTTAGACCAACGTAATCTTTGTCTTAAAGCTATTTTTAAGTTAACTGGTTGTTCATCATAAAACATTGCTCTATCATTATAAGAAATACGATATCCTTCTTTAACTGCATCTGCTGTAAAAGCTCTATCTTCTGTAAGAGATGTATATTTCCAACCATTTTTAACTAATTCATTACTAAATAAGAAACCAGTACCTTGTATATTAGTAGCAAGTCTTAAAATACTTCTAGCTCTATGAGCTGTTCTAATACTTCTTAACCAATGAATTGCATAATTAGCACTAATCCAATTCTCATCAAAATTCTTAGTATTACGATATGATGTAATAATCTTTTCACCAGCATCAAAAGCTTCATTCATTCTAGTAACATAATCAGGTTCTAATAAATTATCTGCATCAAAGATAAAATAACCCTCAAAACTATTAATACCATAATCTTTTTTTATTTGGTTAAATAAGTATTGTAATGCATAACCTTTAGTCTTATGTTTATCATCAAATCTTTTATAACAAATAGCACCATGTTTTTTAGCAACATTGTAAGTATGATCAGTACAATTATCACATACCACAAACGTAGTAATTAATTTCTTAGGATAATCTTGTTTATTAATACTATCTAATAAATTACCAATAACTTTTTCTTCATTACGAGCAGCTATTACAATCGCATATTTATGATTGTTTTTTGCCTTAGGAAAGATTCTTGTAAAGAAAGTTCCTAGTATTAAATAAAATGTTTTATATATAGTTAAAATAGCTAGTATTCTATAAATCCACCAAGAAACACTTGTACTATCTAAATACCAACTACCAATAGATCTAATTAATGAATCAAAAAAACTACTCATACAAGCCCCTTTCTTCATAATTTTATCATAAATTATAAAAAAAGAAAATGTTTTAAAAACACTTTCTAATTCATAATCTC
>JAEEGL013600216.1_pt1 | contig 12034 bp, 13 predicted proteins | sample 9134231 | NCBI WGS metagenome assembly JAEEGL01 (sample SAMN16246548, study PRJNA631951) | gut metagenome | biome: gut microbiome; feature: rumen; material: fiber-attached | host: Bos | place: Iran: Karaj | collected 2018-10
TGAGGGGGCAGCATACCACAGTACAGCTCACTCAGTGGCACATTGTTGCACCCTCAACACAGGAAAATCAATGCTGAGGGGGCAGCATCCCGTAGTACAGCACACTCAGTGGCACATTGTTGCCCCCTCAACGCCAAAAAATCAAGGTTAAGGGTGCAGCACCTCGCAATATACACGTCTCTGTCCATATGTCGTGCACCCTCAACGCTTTATCCGACGGATCAGAGGACTCGATGCGCGAGGGTGTGTCAATTATCCGAAGGTCCGCAGGCGGCGGACGAGTGGCGGACAGGTGACGGAGACGCCGGAGGCATTGAGGAAAAGCGGTGAGCGAGGGAGCGGCCGGCGCCGCCGTGAAGAACGGCGTGTGTCTGAAGGACGTTACGGCGACTTCGAGCGGAGCGACGAAGGAGACGTAAAAGGACTGAGTTAGCCGTTTAGGCGGCGACAGCGACCGAGCAGCTTTTCCGAACCTGCCGGAGGCGGCCCGTCACCCGGACGCAGTGGCGAGAAAGCGGCGGGTGTCCTCTGGTCGCGGCGAGCGTGGCCACCCTCGGCCACGTCAGAGGGAGGGGCCCGATGGATACGAGTTCTGCGGAGCAGGACGAAGTAGACAGTGGGAGGGATGGAGCCGACGGAGTCGGCGGAACAGAGCCGTGACCACGAGGATTCCCGATGCGGACGACAGAGGCCCGACAGCCGGACGCAGCAGCGACAGAAGGACAGCCCAACGGAAAGAGGGACTACTGGGCGAGGAATTGGTAGACGATGTCGCCGGTCTGGCGAGCGGGAGCGTGGGGATCGGACGAGAATTTGGAGAGACGGGCTGCACGGACTGCAAATTCACGGAGACATTTGTCGGTAGAACTGACGGCATCCTGAACTTTGGCGCTGACGACATTACCGGCATTATCCACAATGATGATGACTGTGACCATGCCGCCGCCATAGCACCGGTAAGCCGGAATAGGAAGCTTACTGGCCTTACGACCGTCAAGAGAATACGATACGACAGAAGGACCGGAATATTCGGCAGCCGGCCTCTTCTCGGCAGGCTTTTTAGGGTCTGGAGCAACAGGAACATAATCATCCTCCGGCTCATCAGCTACCACCCCGTCCCTAAGCTCTTTGGCTAGCCTCTCAGCCTCCTTATAAAGCTCCTCCGCATCAGTACCACGATCATCCTTCAGCTGACTCCGGTCTGAAGCAATATTACGGAAAGCCACCCCGGACTCCCCCGCTATGAGCTCATCGATACGCTGACTGATAGCCTCCGAGAACTTCTCCTCGGCCTTCTCCTTCTCCATAGCCTCCTCACGAGTGAAATCGATAACGAAAGACTGCTCCCCCTTCATGACAGCACCAATCCGGAAAAGGAGCAAAATGATAATCACCGTGAGATGTACGATCACGGTGATATACAATCCTGCCTTATCCTCGCCGGAAAGACGCTTCATAAACTATTTCCTTTTGGATTTATCCGACATTGCGTTCTCTATCGTAGTAGAGATCATATCGATGGCAACCTTATTGTGGCCACCCTGAGGAACTATGATATCAGCAAAGCGCTTGCTTGGCTCGATAAACTGGAGATGCATCGGCTTCACAGTCTCCGTATAATGCTGGATAGCCGTATCGATATTACGGCCTCGCTCGGCGATATCCCTGAGAATGATTCTCATGAGCCTGTCATCATCATCGGCATCCACGAAAATCTTTATGTTCATCTGGTCGCGGAGCTCCTTGCATGTGAAGATAAGAATACCCTCAACGATGATGACATCAGCCGGCTCGACAGTAACAGTCTCCGTCTTGGAACGGGAACATGTTATATACGAATATACAGGCTGCTCGATAGTCTTGCCCTGCTTGAGCTCACGGACCTGCTGACAGAGAAGCTTCCAGTCAATTGCCTCCGGATGGTCGAAATTGATCTTCTGCCTCTCCTCCATCGGGAGATGGCTAGAATCCTTGTAGTAGGAATCCTGAGGAATGACCACAACCCTGCCATTCAACTGGTTCGTGATAGCCTTGACAACAGTTGTCTTGCCCGAACCTGAACCGCCTGCTATACCGATTACCAACATAGTCTATACGGATTAAAACTCTGCATTCTTCGGGGTCCTCGGGAATGGGATCACGTCCCTGATATTGCTCATGCCGGTAACGAAGAGAAGAAGTCTCTCGAAACCAAGGCCGAAGCCGCTGTGAGGCACGGTACCGAACCTTCTGGTATCGATATACCACTCGAGGTTCTTCCTGCTCATGCCCAGCTCGTCGATACGGGTCTCAAGCTTCTCGAGGGAAGCCTCACGCTCGGAACCGCCGATAATCTCTCCGATCTTAGGGAAGAGCACATCCATTCCGCGGACAGTCTTGCCATCCTCATTCTGCTTCATGTAGAAAGCCTTGATATCCTTAGGGAAATCGATGAGGATAACCGGCTTGCCGAAATGTTTCTCCACGAGATAGCGCTCATGCTCGCTCTGGAAGTCGGTACCCCAATGTACCGGGTACTCGAACTGCTGACCTTCGCTGATAGCCTTCTCGAGGATTTCGACAGCCTGGGTATATGTAACTTTTTCAAAGGCTATGCCAAGCACGCTTCTGAGGCGCTCGACAAGGCCGTTGTCATATTTGTCATTAAGGAACTGCAGGTCGTCCATGCAGTTGTCAAGAGCGTACTGGACGAGATACTTCACGAACTCCTCGGCGAGGGCCATGTCATCGTTGATGTCATAGAAGGCCATCTCAGGCTCGATCATCCAGAACTCTGCGAGGTGGCGCGGAGTATTGGAGTTCTCGGCACGGAAGGTCGGACCGAAAGTATAGATCTCGCCTACGGCAGTAGCGCCGAGCTCGCCTTCAAGCTGGCCGCTGACGGTAAGGCTGGTCTTTTTGCCGAAGAAGTCCTTGCTGAAATCGACCTTGCCCTTATGCATAGGAACATTTGCAAGATCCATGGTAGTAACCTGGAACATGTCGCCTGCACCCTCTGCGTCAGACTCTGTGATGAGCGGAGTATGGAGATATACGAAGCCCTTGTCGTTGAAGAACTTATGGATAGCGAAAGCCATTGCGTGCCTGATACGGAGCACTGCGCCGAAAGTATTGGTGCGCAGACGCATGTGGGCTACGGAACGGAGGTATTCCAGAGAGGTGTCCTTCTTCTGGAGCGGGAAGCGCATCGGATCGCATTCGCCATAGACTTCGATCTCCTTTGCCTGGATCTCTACAGCCTGGCCACTGCCGACCGACTCCACGAGGTTACCCTTTACCGCAAGGCTGGCGCCGGTGGAAATCTTCTTGAAGAGCTCCTCGTCGAAGAGGCTGGCGTCTGCGACTACCTGGATATTATTGATGGTAGAACCGTCGTTGAGTGCGATGAACTTAACCTGTTTGTTTCCTCTCTTAGTCCTCACCCATCCTTTGGCAAGGACTTCCTGGCCTGGCTGGCTTTTCAGCAGGTCTTTTACCTTTGTTCTGGCTAATTTCTCCATAGAATTAATTATATATCATGCAAAGATACAAAAACTGCCGTTATTATCGCCAACTTATGACAACTAAAATTCCGAATTATATATGTTTCGGCGATATTATCATCATTGTTAGCGTCTCATATTTGCGTAAATAGTTTTAATTTATATATTTGCAATTAGTAGTTAACACTTTAATGCCAAATGGAAAAAGTAGCTAAAGAAGATTACTTCACGCCGGAAACCGAACTGGTGGAGTTGCAAACCGAGGGGGCAATAACTGCTGCTAGCGATTACTGGTCCGAGCCAATCGATTAATAGTACGAGTACGATATGTAATTCCGACCTTAAGGGAGCCTGCAACCAATTACTTGATAACTTCCAGGTATTCGAGGGGAATGTAGGTGGAGGCGACGGAGAGGAGCTCGGGGAGTTCAACGAGGATGCGGCGCGATTTCTTGATGCGGATGACAGTGCCTTCGACACCGGCAAGAGGACCGAAGCAGACGCGGACGCGCACTCCGCTGCGGAGCTTCTCATCCATCTCCGAGATAAAAACGGCATCGTCAGCCGAAGCCTCGCAGACGCGGATGAAATCCTCCATCTGCCGCTTCGGAACAATCAGAGGCTTACGCGAGACCCGATCCCAGATAAAACGCGTGACAGCTGCATCTCCTTCCGAAAGAATATGGTCATAGATAGTCTGCTGGTCAGAATAGACGAACAGAAGATTATTGACAGCCGGGACGCTCTTCTTCACGACCCTGCCGCCCTTCTCCTCACGCACAGTCTTCATCGGCACGAAAACCCGCATTCCTTTATCCTGCAGGACCTTCTGCACCTTCAGTTCACGCGAATAAGTCACCCTCAGGACATACCAGTTCTCCCCGCTATCTTCCATCATACATCTCCTTATAATACTTCTGATAATCCCCCGAGACTACGTGGTCCAGCCAATCCTGGTTGTCCAGATACCACTTCACAGTCTTCTCTATCCCCTCTTCGAACTGCAGCGAAGGCTTCCATCCCAGTTCCGAAGACAGTTTTGACGCATCGATGGCATACCTCAGGTCATGGCCGGCACGGTCAGTCACATGCTGGATAAGGTCCATGTCTTCGCCCTCGGCGCGACCAAGCAGTCGGTCAGTCACCCGGATCAGCACTTTGATCAGATCGATGTTCTTCCACTCGTTGAATCCTCCGATATTGTAGGTCTCCCCAACCTTCCCCTTATGGAAAATCGTATCGATAGCGCGGGCATGGTCTCCGACATAGAGCCAGTCGCGGACATTCTCCCCTGCGCCATAGACAGGCAGCGGCCTGCGGTTACGGATATTATTGATAAACAGCGGAATAAGCTTCTCCGGGAACTGATTAGGCCCATAATTGTTCGAACAGTTCGAAATAACTACAGGCAGCCCGTATGTATCGTGGAAAGCACGCACGAAATGGTCGCTGGAAGCCTTCGAAGCCGAATACGGGCTATGCGGGCTGTATGGAGTCTTCTCTGTAAAGAGAGTACCGTCGAAACCGAGCGCCCCATAGACCTCGTCAGTCGAGACATGATAGAAAAGGCAGTCTGAAGACGCGTCTGACCAGTATTCCTTCGCAGCCTGAAGCAGCGACAAAGTCCCGAGCACATTAGTCCGCGCAAAAGCGAACGGATCCTTGATCGAACGGTCCACATGAGTCTCTGCCGCAAGATGAATGATTCCGGAGACATCATACTTCGACATAAGCGAGCGAATGGCATCCAAGTCGCAGATATCTACCTTCTCGAAAACATAGTTCGGGCGGTCTGCGACATCCTTCAGATTCTCCAGGTTGCCGGCATATGTAAGCTTGTCGACATTGATTATCCGGTAGTCCGGATACTTCGTCACGAACAGGCGGACGACATGGCTGCCGATGAACCCGGCGCCTCCTGTTATGATTATACTGCGCTTGAAACTCATAGTTCAGAGATTTTAGGATTCCGTCGGTCCTTGTCCGAAAGTTTCACGGCTTCAGCCGGAAGCTGCCAGTCGATACCCAGCGAAGGGTCGTCCCAGGCAATACCGCCTTCGGACTCCGGACAATAGTAATTATCGCATTTATACTGGAATACAGCCTCCTCCGAAAGAACGCTGAAACCATGGGCGAAGCCCCTCGGAATGAAGAACATGCGATGGTTCTCCCCCGTCAGTTCGACAGAAACATGACGTCCGAAAGTCGGAGAGCCCGGGCGCATGTCGACGGCAACGTCGAGGACGCGGCCGCTTACTACCCGGACGAGCTTGGCCTGGGCATGGTCCCCTTTCTGGAAATGCAGTCCTCGAAGCACGCCGTAAGACGACTTGCTCTCATTGTCCTGCACGAAGGTGACATGCATTCCGACAGCCTCGTCGAAATCCTTCTGGTTGAAGGCCTCGAAGAAGTATCCGCGCGCATCGCCGTGGATTACAGGCTCCAGAATGAGCAGCCCGGGAATATCTGTATTGATTACTTTCATTTCTCTACAATAGTTCCGTCAGCAATCTTGAGGAGATACTGGCCGTACTGGTTCTTTGCCATCGGGGCAGCCAGAGCACGGAGCTTATCCGCAGAAATCCAGCGCTTCGAGAAAGCGATGGACTCCAGACAGGCAATCTTCAGACCTTGTCTCTTCTCGATAACTTCGATATAGTTGGATGCTTCGGAGAGGGAATCATGAGTACCGGTATCGAGCCATGCAAAACCACGGCCCAGAGTCTGGACCTTCAGCTTACCCTGCGCCAGGAAGGCCTGGTTGACGGACGTGATTTCGAGTTCGCCGCGGGCGGAAGGCTTGACAGCCTTGGCGATGCCGACGACCTCGTTAGGATATATATAAAGTCCCACTACGGCATAGTTGGACTTAGGATTCTGCGGTTTTTCCTCGATGCTTATGCAGTTGCCGTCAGCGTCAAACTCCGCCACTCCATAACGCTGGGGATCGCTTACCCAGTAACCGAAAACAGTAGCATTGCCGGCAGAGGCATCCTTGACGGCGCCGGTCATAAGACGGCCGAGTCCGTTGCCATGGAAGATATTGTCTCCGAGCACAAGGCAGACGCTGTCGTCCCCGATGAACTCTTCTCCGATTATGAAGGCCTGCGCAAGCCCGTCCGGGGATGGCTGGACAGCATATGTGAAGCTGACTCCGAAGTCGGATCCGTCGCCGAGAAGCCTGCGGAATGCCGGCTGGTCCTCAGGAGTCGAGATGATCAGAATCTCCCTGATTCCCGCCTGCATGAGAACGGAAAGCGGATAATATATCATCGGTTTGTCAAAAACCGGAAGCAACTGCTTGCTGACTCCTTTAGTTACCGGATACAGGCGGGTACCGCTTCCTCCGGCAAGTACAATTCCTTTCATAGTCTATCTATACATTTAACCAGAGAGTCCTTCCAGTAAGGAATCTCTATCCCGAATGTGCTTCGCACCTTGCTCTTGTCCAGAAGGGAGAAATGCGGGCGGCTTGCCTTGGTCGGATACTCAACCGTCAGGCACGGGGAAATAGAACCGCCGGCCCCGGAAATCTCCTTTATGGCCATGGCGACATCGTACCATGAGACCGCACCCTCGTCGGTATAGTGGTAGACGCCTGTCTTGTCCAGCTTGCGCTCCGAAACAATACCATAAATCAGCCGGGCCAGGTCCTCAGCATAAGTCGGAGAACCGATCTGGTCGTAGACGACCTTGAGGTCGCGGCCGCTCTGGAGCATTCCCAGAATCGTCTTTATGAAGTTCTTCCCATATGGGGAATACAGCCAGGCCGTCCTGAATATCATGTAACGGCAGCCGGAATTCTTTATTGCGTCCTCGCCGGCAAGCTTGGTCACGCCATAGACTCCGAGCGGGTCGGGAGCATCGTCCTCTGCATACGGTACGGACTTCTCTCCGTTGAAGATATAGTCCGTCGAGATATGGATGAGCAGGGCGCCGGTCTCGGCAGCTACCGCCGCAAGATTTGCCGGGGCCTTATGGTTCAGGAGATCGGCCATCTGAGGATCCTCCTCGGCCTTCTCGACGTTGGTATAGGCGGCGCAATTGACGATCACGTCGACCGATTCGGATTCGCATACTATCTTGAGAGCTCCCTGATTGGTGATATCAAGGAACAGAGTATCCGATCCCGGAACCTGACTCACGTCCGAGAATATATAACGGTCGCCGCTTCCTTTTGAGACATTCCTGAGTTCCGTCCCGAGCTGCCCGTTGGCTCCTGTAACCAGAATAACCATATCTATTTCTGTTTAACCGTCAGGTCTATGGAAAGACTGCCGGACTTCATCTTAATCTTCAGATATCGCGGAGCTCCGGTATCATTCGGGCTGACTCCGATATTGAGCTCATTCCTGTGACCTTCCGTGGAAGGTACCATACATGAGAACCAGACACCGTTGACTGCTTTTCCTTCCTCCTGTTTGTCCGCTGCGAAAAGCTCCGTCCAGGCGGAATTGTCCGCCGATTCGCTGATACCCGCAATCCACCAGGCATCGCGGTTGGTACATGAAACGACAACAGGGCTTACTGCTGTCCTCTCGAATTCTATATATGACTGCGAGACCCACAGGCTCTCTTTGCCGGAATCAGGCCGGTCATTGCCGGGGTTGTCGCCTTTGACACACGATGTAAAGGCGGCAGCAATAACAGACAAAACTGTCAGAAGAACAAACTTTCGCATATAATCTGGTTATTAATTCCTACTAACAACTTGTAAAAATACTCATAATTTGTTTTTCTTCAAAATCTTTCAATTTAGGAAAGGAAACATTATTTTTGTAGAACGAATGGATAAAAGACCTGTCATATTTCTGTATACGGATGGAGCGGCGAGCGGCAACCCGGGCCCGGGAGGCTATGGAGTCGTTCTCAAATGCGCCGGACATGAAAAAGAAATGAGCGGAGGCTTCGCCCTTACCACCAACAACAGGATGGAACTGCTCGCAGTCATAGAAGGTCTGGAGGCCATAAAATGGGACCGCGCGGACGTCGAAGTATGGAGCGACTCTTCTTATGTCGTCAAGGCCATCAATGAGGGCTGGCTGCAGAACTGGGAGCGCAAAGGCTTCGCAAAGGTCAAGAATCCGGATCTCTGGATGAGATTCCTGCAGATCTACCGGAGGCACAATGTCACTTTCCACTGGCTGAAAGGACACGCCGGGCATCCGGAAAACGAGCGTTGCGACAGACTCGCAGTCGAGGCCTACAAGAAACAGGACCTGCCGCACGATACCGGTTATGAAGAATTAAACAGTACGCTATATGAACAATAAAAGACTCGTCGTCGGGATTACCCAGGGAGACGGCAACGGCATAGGATACGAAGTGATAATCAAGGCTCTCGCCGATGCGAGGACCCTCGATTCGTTTACCCCGGTGATCTACGGATCTTCCAAGATATTCGGTTTCTACCGCAAACTGATGCACAATATCGACCAGCTCGACACATACGTCATCAGTTCGGCAAAGGATGCCAAGCCTAAGAAGATCAATATCGTCAACTGCCTTCCGGACAACGTATTCGTGGAGCCGGGACAGTCGACTCCTGAGTCTGCAAAATCCGCGATCAAGTCTCTCGAATGCGCAATCGAGGACATAAAGAAAGGCGACATCGACGTACTGGTGACAGCCCCTATCAATAAGAAAGCGATGGCTGCCGAGGGCTTCGGCTACGCAGGCCACACCGAATACCTGCAGAAGCAGTTCGGAGTCAAGGACCATACTATGATCATGATCAGCGACCGCCTCAAAGTCGGCGTCGTCACAGGCCATATTCCTCTCAGGAACGTAGCTGACAGTCTTACGACCGAGAAGATCCTCAGCAAGCTCCGCCTGATGAAGGCTTCCCTCCAGAGGGATTTCAAGATTGACCGTCCGAGAATCGCCGTGCTCGGCCTCAACCCGCACTGCGGCGACGGAGGACTGCTCGGAGACGAGGAGGAAAAGATCATTCTCCCGGCCGTAAAAGCCGCCAACGCAGAAGATATCCTGGCCTTCGGACCATATTCTCCTGACGGCTACTTCGGGCTCGGGCATTACAGCAAATTCGACGCTACTCTCGCGATGTACCATGACCAGGGACTCGCCCCGTTCAAGGCCCTCGCCTTCGAGGACGGCGTCAACTTCACCGCCGGACTCCCGATCGTCAGGACTTCCCCTGACCATGGCACCGCCTACGAGATGGCCGGCCGCGACGAGGCGGACCCTCGTTCGATGAAATCAGCGATTTACGCGGCAATCGACATCTTCCGTAACAGGGAGGACTACGATGCACTGCTTTCAGGCAAGATGATCGAAGCCCCTTCCACAGAAGAGAAGCCTCGCAACGGAAAGCCGCAGATAGCATAGTTATTTCATAATGGATAAATACCTCGATTCAGATATCCAGTTCCTGCCGGGAGTGGGGCCGAAAAGAGCCGCACTGCTCAAGCGCGAACTGGAAATCGCTACAATCGGGGATCTGATCCGTTTCTATCCGTTCAGATATATCGACCGCAGCACTATCCAGCCTATCAGTTCGATAGTCTCCGAAAGCGCGTATGTGCAGATCCAGGCCGAGGTCAAATCCAGCGATTTCAAGGGGAAACGCCTCAGCGTCTATGTCAGCGACAGTACCGGAGACATGGAGCTGGTATTCTTCAAAGGGGTCAAGTATATCGCCGAAAAGCTGATTCCCGGGAAGACTTTCGTTTTCTTCGGAAAGCCCACGATCTTCAACGGGCGCATCAACATGGTCCATCCCGAGATCGACAGTCCGGCCCAGGAAGGAGCCGCTGTCCCGGGAGCATCCATGGTCATGACAGGAGTGTATACGTCGACCGAAAGGCTGAAGACCGCCGGAATCACCGGAAAGGTGATGAACAAGCTCATGGCGACGGCCCTGCATCTGGCGATGCCGGAAATAGAGGAGACTCTGCCGGATTACATAATCAAGGAAAAAGGACTGGTCGGAATCCAGTACGCCATAAAGAATATCCACTTCCCTACCGACGCCTACGCCCTCAAGAAGGCAGAATACAGGCTGAAATTCGAGGAGCTTTTCTTCCTTCAGCTTTCTCTGCTGAAGCAGAAATTCATCCGCAGCCGCAACGAGCACGGAATAGTCATGCCGAAGGTCGGAGAGGCCTTCAACAAATGCTACGACGCCCTTCCGTATGAGCTTACAGGAGCCCAGAAAAGGGTTATCAAAGAGATACGCTCCGACATGATGAGCGGCCGGCAGATGAACCGTCTGCTCCAGGGAGACGTCGGATCCGGCAAGACCATGGTCGCCGTACTCTCGGCGCTGATTGCAGTCGGCAACGGATATCAGGCCTGCATCATGGCCCCGACAGAAGTGCTCGCGCAACAGCATTTCGCCAACATCTCGAAATATCTCGCCCCTACAGGGGTGCAGGTGGCGCTGCTGACCGGCAGCACGAAAGCCTCCTCCAGGAAGGAAATCCATGCCGGTCTGCAGGACGGCAGCATCGGAATCATCGTCGGGACTCATGCCCTCATCGAGGATACGGTCGTCTTCCGTAGTCTCGGACTGGCGATAGTGGATGAGCAGCATCGTTTCGGCGTCGAGCAGAGAGCCCGGCTCTGGCAGAAATCCAGCGTCGGAGTGCCTCCTCATGTCCTCGTAATGACGGCGACCCCGATTCCGAGGACTCTGGCCATGACCCTGTACGGAGATCTTGACGTTTCGGTCATCGACGAGATGCCTCCGGGACGAAAGCCGGTCCAGACCATGCAGATCACCGAGGCCAAGAGACCGGCCCTGTGGCGGTTCATGAAGGACCAGATTGCGTTGGGAAGGCAGGTGTTCGTCGTCTATCCGCTGATTTTCGAGAGTGAGAAAGTGGATTACGAGAATCTGGAGAACGGATACGAGAGGATTGTAAGCGCATTCCCTTTCCCGCCGTACAAACCTGCGATCGTGCACGGGCAGCAGTCCAATGAAGAGAAGAATTTCAACATGTCCGCTTTTGCGGCGGGCAGAGCGCAGATACTTGTGTCGACCACCGTCATCGAGGTCGGAGTCGACGTGCCTAATGCTACTGTGATGGTCATCGAGAGCGCGGAACGGTTCGGCCTCAGCCAGCTGCACCAGCTGAGGGGCCGCGTCGGCAGAGGGAGCGACAAGTCCTACTGTATCCTCGTAAAGGGCCAGAAGGTCAGCAAGGAGTCGCAGAAGAGACTGGACCTGCTCTGCGAGACCGAAGACGGTTTCGTTCTGGCTGAGGAGGACATGAAGATGAGAGGACCGGGAGACCTGGAGGGCACGCAGCAGAGCGGTCTTCCTATCAACCTGAAGATCGCGTCTCTTGCAAAGGACGGCAATCTGCTTTCAGAGGCCAGAAATTATGCGATGCAGGTACTCGAGAGGGATCCGGCGCTGGAGTCGGTCGCCAATATCGCTCTAGTAAGGGAGCTTCGCAAAGGAAAATACAATATCAACGATTACAGTAAGATAAGCTGATGGTTTCGGAACTTCTCAATAAGTATATATGGCTTGTCCAGACTGTCCTCAATGCCGGGGAAAGAGGTCTGGATCTGGGAGAAGTGCA
>JAEEGL013705452.1_pt1 | contig 12034 bp, 7 predicted proteins | sample 9134231 | NCBI WGS metagenome assembly JAEEGL01 (sample SAMN16246548, study PRJNA631951) | gut metagenome | biome: gut microbiome; feature: rumen; material: fiber-attached | host: Bos | place: Iran: Karaj | collected 2018-10
CCTAAATAATTAGGACCAAATTCATTATTAATATATTTCTTAGCTTCAGAAACAAATGATGAAGCTAACCTTGTTGAATCTGTTCTCATATAAGCAATTAAACATGTAGTTTCAGTACCTATCTTTTTACCTTTGTATAATTTTTGAGCTACTGACATAGTTCTTTTAGGTGCAAAATTAATTTTATTTAATGCATCCTGTTGAAGTGTAGATGTTGTATATGTTGGATTAGATTTTCTTTTTACTTCCTTCATTGATTTAGAATCTAATTTAACTGATTTTAATTCTTTCTTTAAATCTTCTAAAATCTTTCTATCAGTAATTCTATTTTTTTGATCAATCTTTTCATTATCTAATTTTGTTAAATGAAGATTAAATTCATCAAATTTAGCTTCCATTTCATAATAGCTTAATGGAACAAATTTATTAATTTCTTCTTCTCTTTCACAAACTAAAAGAAGCGCAACACTTTGAACACGTCCCGCACTTTTTGATTTTATTTTTCTTTGTAATAAAGTAGATAATTTAAAGCCTAAGATTCTATCAATCATTCTTCTTGTTTCTTGAGAATGAACCATCTTCATATCTATTTGTGAAGGAACCTTTAGGGCTTCTTTTACTGCCTCTTTAGTAATTTCATTAAATGTTACACGATTTGTATCATTAAAATCTAAATTTAAAATAGAAGCTAAATGATATGCAATAGCTTCTCCTTCTCTATCAGGGTCGGTTGCAAGATAAACCTTTTTACCTTTACAAATCTTTTTTATATCATTAACAGTTTTTAAGCTTTCCTTTTTAATAATATAATTAGGTTTAAAACCATTATCTATATCAATACCAAGTCCGCCATAACCTGTTGTAGCTAAGTCTGTAACATGTCCTTTTGAGGATATAACTTCATATCCTGAACCAAGATATGTTTTTATAGTATGTGATTTACTTGGAGATTCTACAATAATAACTGTATCCATTAAAACACCTTCTTCTTGCCATAAATATTAAGATAAAAAATATAGTATGTCAAGGTGAAATTATTGAGAAATTTTCAATAAAATATTTATATTTTATAAATTTTTCATATTTTTTTCATCTTATATCAATATTATATATATAAAGAAAAAAATCGATATGAGCCATATCAATTTTCTTCATCATCATAATTATCATCATTATCAAAATCAATAGATAATTGTCTATCCTTAACTAAATAAGCACTAACTGGATAATATGTTTTACGATGAATCTTTGTTGGACCCATCTTCCATATTGCATCCATATGCATCTTAGTTCCATATCCTTTATTATGGGCAAAGCCATATGAAGGATATTTAAAATCCATCTTAGCCATATAATGGTCTCTTGCAACCTTAGCTAAAATTGATGCAGCACCAATTGAAGCAGATAATGCATCACCATGAATAACTGATTCATGCTTAATATCAAGCATATTTAATGGCATCGCATCTATTAAGGCATAATCAGGTTTAATCTTTAAACCATTTATTGCATCAAGCATTCCTTTTTTAGTAGCTTCATAGATATTTAATTCATCTACAATTTTAGGTGAAATATAAACTATTTTATAAGCTACAGCTTTTCTTATAATCTTTTTATATAATTCTTCTCTTTTCTTAGCTGATAATTTTTTTGAATCATTAATACCATCAATTCTAGTATCCTTAGGTAATATACATGCAGCTACAACAAGTGGTCCAGCTAGGGCTCCACGACCTGCTTCATCACAACCTGCAATATATTCATAGCCTTCATCAGTTAAGCTATCTTCAAATTTATATAAATTCACTTGGTCTTTCAAAACTCATTTCACCTACCTTATTATCTCTTATTTCATTAATAAGAGTTAATGCAGCTTTTTTAACATCAGGTATACCCTGTGTTAAATAACCTCTATTTATCGCAATATCTTTTAATATATCTAAAGATTCATTATCATCATTTATATTATATCTTTTATTTAAATAACCTTTATAATTTATTTTAATATAATCTATTGCAAAATGAGCTATATCTTCTAAATTAACTATTTCATCTCTTATACCGAAGCATAAAGATAAATTCTTACCAACTCTTTCATTATCAAATCTAGGCCATAAAATACCAGGTGTATCAAGTAAATATAAATCTTCTGTTACTTTAATCCAGGTATTATTTTTAGTTACACCTGGCTTATCTCCTGTTTTAGTAGCCTTTCTTTTTGATAATTTATTTATTAAAGTAGATTTACCTACATTAGGTATACCTAATACCATTGCTTTAATTTCTTTTGATACAATACCTTTAGCTTTTCTTTTTTCAAATGTTTCTTTTAAGCATTCATAACATTTTTTAACAATTAAATTTATATTTCTTCCAGTAATTGAATCAATATCAAGACAATCTATTCCATTATCATTATAATATTTAATCCATTTAGAAGTAATATCCTTATCAGCTAATGAAGATTTGCATAATAATATTAATCTTTTTTTATTGCCACATATTTCATTAATCATTGGATTAGATGAAGAAAAAGGAATTCTTGCATCACGTAATTCTAATACGATATCTACAAGTCTTAATTGTCCTTCTATTTCTCTTTTGGCCTTGGCCATATGACCAGGAAACCAATTTATTACATCAGCCATAAATACTCCTTAAAAATGAATTATTACTTTTCCTAAAATGGAATCTTTATCAATTAAACCAAATGATCTTGAATCATTAGAATTATATCTATTATCACCCATTACAAAATATTTATTCTTAGGAATTGTAAAAGACGATCCATATTTAGATATTAAATCTTCTGGGTAACCAACTTCAAATTCATCCTTCTTTGTATCATTTACAAAGAAACACCAAGTGGTACCAATCTTTTTTATTTCAACCTTATCCTTAGGTGAAGCAATTATTCTTTTAACATAGAAATCATTATCTCCATTAGGTGAAACGAAAATAATAATATCATTATCCTTCAAATTTAAAAACATATTTGAAGCGATTGTAAAATCACCATTTTCATATGTAGGTGACATTGAGCTTCCTACTACAAATGATGGTGTAAACATAAATATACAAATAAAATCTAGGATGGTGATTATTTTACCTACAAATAATAATAAATCAAATCTAAATAATAATTTATCAATTTTGTCATCAGTTATCTCATTTTTTCTTTTCTTATAATATATATATATTAATATATAGCCATAATATATTAATAAAGCTACACCAATAATATAAAAGAAATAAATAAAGACATATCTTAATGCAGATGTTTGTAATAAAACACCACCAATTCTTTTTATATTACATAAAGACAAAATAATGAATAAAATGTCAAAGAATAGAAAAATGAATATAGATATTAATTTTATTTTTATTGATTTTTTTTCTTTGACATTCTCATCATTAATAGTTTTCATCGTCTGTTACTCCAAACATATCCTTTAATTGATATGTATCTACTAATATTTCTCTTGCGGCAGTTCCACTACGCTTAGAAACAATATTTCTTTCTTCTAATAAATCTACAATTCTTTGAGCTCTATTAAAGCCAAGCTTGAAATTTTGTTGAATTGAATTTATTGAACAGCTTTGTTTTTCAATACAGAATTTCGCAATTTCATAAATTAATTCATCTGATTCTTCTGATGCATCCTTGACACCACCAAATCCTGAAGATGATTTAGCTTGAGCTTGTTTAATAGAATTTTGTAATTCCTCATGAGTAAATAAATATGTAGGTTCATATGTATTAGTTAAATATGAACAAATACCTTCAATTTCATCATCAGAAATATATGCACCCTGTGCACGAATAGGGTTACCATTATTCTTAATTAACATATCACCACGACCAAGTAGATCTTCTGCACCAATTTCATCTAAAATTGTTTGTGAATCGATTTGTGAAGATACACGGAAGGCAATACGACAAGGTACGTTAGCTTTAATTGTACCATTAACAACATCTACTGTAGGACGTTGTGTTGCAAGAATAATATGGATACCGCAGGCTCTTGCTTTTTGAGCAAGACGAACGATACAATCATTAACCTCATCACCGCATTGCATTACAAGATCATTAAACTCATCTACAACTACTACAATAAATGGCATTGGTTCAAGTTCTGGATATTCTTTTCTCTTATTTAAATAATCAGAAATCTTTCTAACTCTATTTCTTGCAAGAACTTCATAACGTCTATCCATTTCATAGCACGCCCATTTTAATGAAGCTGTAGCTTCTTCTGGGTCATTAATAACTGGTGTTGCAAGATGTGGAATATCATTATAGAATGATAATTCAACTTTCTTAGGGTCAACTAGGATTAATCTTAAATTCTCAGGTGAATTTTTAATTAATAAAGATACTAAAATAGTATTAATTGATACTGATTTACCTGATTGTGTTGCACCGGCAATTAAGGCATGTGGCATATCTGGGATATTTTCATATAATGGTGAACCATCAATCTTTTCACCTAATGCTACATTTAAGCCCTTATTATCATAAACAAATTCATCAGATAAAATATCACCAAATTTAACTACGTCAGCTTTATCATTTGGAGCTTCTACACCAATTGTATTTTTACCAGGAATAGGAAGTAAAATACGAATTGATGGAACCTGTAAATTCATTTGTAAGTTATCATGAATTTGGCCAACCTTTTTAACATTTACACCTGGGGCTAACATAATTTCATATAATGTGAAGGCAGGACCTTTAGTATAATCAATTACTTCACCATCAATACCAAATGCTTTTAATGTTTGGTTAATAATTTCTTTCTTATCTTCTAACCATTGAGGATGCATATCACGTTCAGATGTAGATTTAGGGAATAATTTCTTATAAGGAATAGAATATTTAGAATAATCTACACTCTTTTGTGAAGCCTTTGGAGCTGGAGCTTCCTTTTGAATAGGCTTTGGCTCAGGCTTAGTTTCAAATGTTTGTTGTGGAGCTGGTTTTGGTTCAACTCTTTCTTCATAATGAGGTCTTGTAGCTGGTCTTCCTTCATTTTGAGAAGAAAATACAGATACATCTTCATTATTGATATTACCAGTTGGAATACCTGCTTTCTTTAAATCTTCTTCCTTAGCTGGAATTCTTGTACCATTTTGAGATAATTTCATTGCTTCTTCAACAGTTAAATTTCTATCAACTGCTGGATTATAATAATTAGCTTGATTATTATTATCAAATTTAATTTCAGGTGCTTCCATAGATGGAATATTATTAAATGAGAAATCATCATCCTTTACAGGATTATCAAATTGATCATTTTTCTTTTCATCAACCAAAAATGAAGGAATAGATGTAGGTTCATTTTCAGGCATAGGATTTGAATTTCTTTTTGGTTCTACATAATCATCTTCAAACTCAATTTCAAATTCTTCCATGCCTTTTTCAACAACTTCTTCAGCATCTTCATTTTCTTCTTTTATTTCTTCTTGAACATCATCTAAATCATCAATTGAAGATACAAAGCTATCTAATGTCTTTTTCTTAGCTTTCTTTTCTTCTTTTTCTTTCTTAATAACATCTTCATTAGCTTTACCACCTAAGATGTTATCAATTTTCTTATTATCTAAAATATCAAATTCATAATATTTAGAGCCATGACGTTCAATAATATCTTCTTCAGTTAAATGCTTTTCACCTTCAACACGTGTGTAATCATAATGTTCATCAACATCAATTGAACCTTTATTATCATTTACATAAAAAGTATCAGGAACATTAGTACCAAAAATACTAGATGCAGCATCACTTCTTCTAAATTTATTTTTTTCAGATAAATGCTCATTAGCACGATATACTTGATAAATTATAAAATTGTCATCTTCAAATAAAAAATCATCTTTTTTCTTCTTTTTCATATCTATTCCCTACTTTTTAATTCTATATTTTCATCTAATAATAATTGATAATTTAAACTTACACCCTCAAAATATCTCTCTTTTAATTTAAGATCATTATCAACTGTTTGAACTTCTTTAATTTCTTCTTTTTCTTCTTTATCATCAATTTCTTTTAAATCAGTATATAATTGATTAATATCATCATCTACAGTATTAATATCTACATCAATATTTAATACCTTCTTAGAATATATCTTATATGTTTCTTCACCAACTAATGAAATTAATGATAAGCATATCGCATCAATTATTTTATTAATTGCGATACCTACAACATAATTTTTAAATATATTTAAAGGATTTATCGCAGATAATACTTTAGTCAATTTTGAAGTCTTTTTAGCTAATGACATAGATACCTTAAATTGTTTTGAAGCTAAGATATCCTTACTCATCATTGATATTCTTACAATATCAGATACTTTCATTTTTCTTAATGATTTAATAATAGGCTTATCTAAGATTTCATCTAATCTTTTTCTTATATAAGATATTAAATCTATTAATTCATCTACTGATAATTCAAGTAATGGATTTCTTGAATTGGGATAATAGCTATAAGCTATCATATAAGCTAAATCCTTACATATATCTCTTGTGAAGGAAGCTTTTTCTTTCTTCTTTCTTAATTCTTTATCTTTATATGTTTCTTTAGCTTTATATATCATATCTTTAACTTGTTCATCAGTTAAAGTATCTTGTTCGGTTTTGACAATTGTTTTTTTATCAGAAATACTTCTTACCGCAATTAAGGCAAATATTAATGATATTAAAAACGCACCAAAAAATAGTCCAATTACGAAAACTAATATAGATATGAAATTGATATCAAATATCCATAATTTAAAAAGTATCATCATCAAACTCCATAATAAAATTATATTATAATAAAATCAAAAATTAAAGATTTATATATATTTAATATATAAAAAAGATAAAAAAAGATGCTTATTTTTGTTTAATAAGCACCTTTTTACTTTTCATCTATGATTCCTGACATTTTTAATAAATATATTGCATTAGAAGTTTCACATTTACCTTCTTTAATTTTATAATCAAATAAGATCTTATCATTTTCATAATATTCATTAAAATGACAATTTCTAATACCTTTAATATCACATAATTCAAAATCATGTGTAGATATAATATAGAAACAATTACTCTTTTCAAATTTTAATATTACTTCTTCTGAAGCTTTAATTCTTGATAATGTATTTGTTCCTTTAAATATTTCATCTACTAATATTAAGCATTTTTCTTCTTTATAATATGACATCATTTCTTTCATTCTTAATATTTCAGCATAGAATGTTGAAATACCTTCATGAAGCATATCATTAGCTCTTAGTGATGTTAATAATTTTAATTTAGGAGCTTTGTAGCTTGATGCAGGAATTAAAGCTCCTGCATTTCTTAATATTTGAGCTACACCTAACGTTCTCATAAATGTTGTTTTACCTGACATATTTGAACCAGTTAAAATAATACCATTTTGAAATTCTATATCATTAGGTACACAGTTTTTTACAAGTGGATGATATAAATTTGTTGAGATAATTTTATCATTATCTTCTGCCTTACAATATACTTCATTATCAATACCAATATTGGCAAAAGATATTGCACCTTCTATTATCGCCACATTTTTAAATAAATTAATTATTTTAGATACTTTTTTAGTTTTAATGTTATATAACATTATAATAAAGAAATCAATTGAAAATAAGGTATTAAAAATGAAATAGAATACAGCATTTTTCCTTATAGATAATAAAGAATATAAATGCTTTAATTTCTTTATTTGAGGTATTTCATTTTTTATTCCTTCTTTTAATTTATTATAATAATCATCTTCTATTTTAGTATTAATTAATTCATTACATAAATTATCATAGCTTTCACATGTTCTAAAATATAATGAGCTATCAAGATCAAATATATTATTTTTTAAGCATAAGATAGATAAAAATAAATTAGACATTAAAAAGAATGAAATAAATATTGGATTTAATTTTAATGTAAATATTAATATGAAATATATTATTGTTCCTAAAAATGATAAAAATGGTAAGAATTTAATAATATTTAATGATATTTTATTATTTGATATAGATATTAATGAATCATAATCTATACCTTTAGTATCTTTAAATTCTAATAATGAAGCTTCAAAATCTATAATTTTTTCATCTTGTGAAAAATTATAAATTAAATTTGTAAATTCAGGACCTAAATCTTCTGGTTCTGTTAACATTTTTGCTAAGAATTCTTTACCATATTTAGTTTTAGCTGAAGTTAAATATTGATATATAGAATGCTTACCAAAGATATCTAAATCTGATTCAAAATATTTATTTTTAGTTTTAAATTCTTCTCCATTATCAAAAAATGTATCTAGCTTTAATTCTCTTCTTTTTTGATGAATTTCATATATTTTTTTCTTATTTTGATAATGATGTAAATATTTATAATATTTATTTGTAAAAATTATAAATAATAAATCAATTATAAATAAAGAAATGGATAATAATAAATATAATAAATAATCTGATACAGTTAATGTAACAATAAAAAATACAATTGTTAATAATGAGATAATAAATCTTATTATTGAGGTAATTGTAGTAATTTTTTTATATTTATTTATTTGATTATCTACTTCATTTATATTTTTAAATAATAACATCTTCCAACCTTCAAAAAGGGGTGAATAATCACCCCTTATTTTATTTCTTTAATTTAATATTTTCTACATGCCAAATATCTTCATTGTATTGCTTCATTGTTCTATCAGTTGTGAAATAACCTGACATTGCAGTATTAGTAATACACATACTTAACCATTTAGATTTATCTTTATATAATTCATTAATTTTTTCTTGAGCTGTTGCATAAGCTGCAAAGTCTTTTAATACGAAATAATTATCATTATTCAAAAGATTATTTCTAATTGCCATAAATTCATTGCTATCAACATTTTCAAAGAAGCCATTTGTTAAATTATCAATTACTTCATGAAGATATGGATCATTGTCATAAATTTCTCTTGGGTTATAATTACCATTCTTGTAATAGCCTACAACTTCTTCTGCAGTCATACCAAAAATTACGATATTATCATCACCAACGAAATCTTTAATTTCAACGTTTGCACCATCAAGTGTACCAATTGTTACGGCACCATTCATCATGAACTTCATATTAGATGTTCCTGATGCTTCTTTAGATGCTGTAGATATTTGTTCAGATACATCTGCAGCTGGAATAATTGTTTCTGCATATGTAACGTTATAATTGATTACAAATACTACTTTTAATAAATTATTTGTTTCAGGATCATTATTAACCTTATCTGCGATAGTATTGATTAATTTAATAACCTTTTTCGCAAATACATATGATGGAGCTGATTTAGCACCAAAAATGAATGTATGAGGATAATAATTATTCCTAAATTCTTCATCAGATTTTAATCTGTTATAAATATACATGATATGTAATGCATTCATTAGCTGACGCTTATATTCATGTAATCTTTTAACCTGAATATCAAAGATTGAATTTGCATCTAAAGAGATACCTTGGCTTTGATAAATCTTTGTGATTAAAGCTCTCTTTCTTGCAAGCTTCATCTTAAAGAATGCATCTTGAATTTTTGGATCATCTTTATATGCTAATAATTTTTTAAATTCATTTTCTGGATCTTTAACCCATTTAGGACAAATTTTCTTTAATATATCATCCATTTCAGGATTGATATGTAATAACCAACGACGATGAGTGATACCATTTGTCTTATTATTGAATTTATTTGGATAATATTCATTAAATGTAGACATTTCTGAATATTTTAAAATATCAGTATGTAATTGAGCTACACCATTTACTGAGAATGATCCATGAACAGCTAAATTAGCCATATGAACCATACCATTTTTAATGATAGCCATATCATTCCATTGTCTAGAATTATAACCATAACGTTCTTCTACCTCAATAGCTAAACGACGGTTAATTTCTTCAACAATTGTATAAATTCTTGGTAATAATGTTCTAAATAAATCTAAAGACCATTTTTCTAATGCTTCAGCTAAAATTGTATGGTTTGTGTATGCACAACAATTCTTAGTGATATTCCAAGCTTGATCCCATTCCATATGTTCTTCATCAACTAATATTCTCATAAGCTCAGGAATAATTAATGATGGATGTGTATCATTGATATGGAATACTACCTTATCAGCTAAATTTGTACAAGTACCATAAATTTTCTTATGATTTCTAATTGCAGAAATAACACCTGCAGAAACAAAGAAATATTGTTGTTGTAAACGTAAGATCTTTCCTTCATATGTTGAATCATTAGGATATAACATTGAAGAGATATTTCTTAATTTTCTATGATATTCAAATGCATCTTCATCAGGATAGATTTGAGCTGGTTCTGCGTTCCATAATCTTAATGTTGTAACAATATGATTATTATCACCAATAACTGGTACATCATAAGGAACGGCTTTGATGCATCTTGCGTTCTTATGCTTTACAACAAATCCACCGTTAAAATCTGAATCAATTACGATATTTCCATAGAATGGAATTTCAATTGATTCATTTTCTTTTCTGATTTCCCAAACGTTAATATCCTTTAACCAGTTATCTGGATGTTCAACCTGATAACCATTTTTGATACCTTGTTCAAAGAAACCATAATGGTATCTAATACAGTTTCCCATTACAGGAAGTCCAAGTGATGCTACTGAATCCATAAAGCATGCAGCTAAACGGCCAAGACCACCATTACCTAAGCCTGCATCAGATTCTTGGTGCTCAACGTTATTAAGGTCAAGACCAAGCTCCTTGAAGGCTTTTGAAACAACAGGATAAACACCTGCGTTCATTAAGTTATTTGTAATCATTCTTCCCATTAAAAATTCCATAGAGAAATAATAAACAACCTTTTGTTTATTTTCTTCTATTGACTTTAATGTATTGTGCCAATCTTTGGCAATATATAAACGAAGCATTTGTCCTAATACAACAAATTGTTGATAAGGAGTTGAATCCTTAAAATCAATTGCATATTTGTTTTCAACCATAGAGACAAATTCTTTCTTAAATGTTTCTGAATCTTTAAAATATGGATAATTCATCTATGTTTTTCTCCTTTTTACGCTTTTATTTTAACATAGTTAAATAAATATGTATTTAATAAAGCGTTTTACTTCTCTTTGTTATTCTTTGTTGTTTTCTTTTTGGGGAGAAATTTAGCTTTTAATAATGTGATTCCAAGAGGTGGAACTGTGATTGAAATTGAATAATCACGACCATTTTGAGGTATTTTTTCTACCTTAATTGGTAATGGATTAACTCTATTTGAACCACCATAAATATCTCTATCAGAATTTATTAATTCGATATATTCATCTGCTTCTTTACAACCAACACGGAAATTGTCATAAGTGTTTGGTGTACAGTTCATTACAACTAAAATATGATCCTTCCAATTCTTTGCATAACGAATATACGAATATAAAGATAAATTCTTATTATCCGCATCTACATATTCGAAGCCTGTAGTTGAACCATATTCATTTTCCCATAAAGATTTTTGTTCACGATATATTAAAGATAATTCTTTAAAATATCTATTTGCTGAATCATGAGTTGGATATTTTAAAATAGACCAAGGAAGCTCTGATTCATAATGCCATTCATCATATGTTGCAAGCTCATCACCCATAAATAATAATTTCTTACCAGGGTGAGTCATCATATAACCTATCATTAAACGATAATTTGCAAATTTCTTCCATTCATCACCAGGCATTTTATTTAATAATGAACCCTTCATATGAACTACTTCATCATGTGAGAATGGTAATAGGAATTGTTCATTATAATAATACATCATTGAGAATGTTAATTGATTATGATGATATGAACGATAAACTGGATCTAATTTAAAATATTTTAATGTATCATTCATCCAACCCATATCCCATTTATAATTAAAGCCTAAGCCACCTGATGATACAGGCTTTGTAACATTAGGGAATGTAGTTGAATCTTCTGCGATAAATAAGACTCTATC
>JAEEGL014671050.1_pt1 | contig 12034 bp, 9 predicted proteins | sample 9134231 | NCBI WGS metagenome assembly JAEEGL01 (sample SAMN16246548, study PRJNA631951) | gut metagenome | biome: gut microbiome; feature: rumen; material: fiber-attached | host: Bos | place: Iran: Karaj | collected 2018-10
AGGCCAAACTATCCCTATGTCCGGGTCGTTGAACCTCAGCCCCCCGTCATCTCCGGGATGGAAGAAATCATCACATTTATAAACAAATTCCGCTGTATCGGATAATACTAAAAAGCCGTGGGCAAAATTCCTGGGGATATAGAGCATCTTCTTATTCTCGCTGGAAAGCTCCACCCCGAACCATTTTCCGAAGGTCTCCGACCCCTTTCTCAGATCCACCGCCACGTCATATACCCTGCCCTTTATCACCCGGACAAGCTTGGACTGGGGATGGTTTATCTGGAAGTGCATACCACGGAGCACACCCTTTACCGAGGAAGACTGATTATCCTGTACAAATTCCTGGGATATGCCCGCTTCGGTAAACTGATCCTTTCTGTAGGTCTCCATGAAGTATCCCCTTTCGTCTCCGAATACCTCAGGGATCAGCACCTTAATTCCTTCAATTTCGCAAGTCTCAACTCTTATCTGTCCCATTACCTGAAATATACTCCTTTCCGCCGGAGGCTGTCCTTCCGGGAAGATCCCGGAACCGGATGCAGTCCTCACAGTGATATATTTAAGTCCAGATCCACATATCCTTCTATGCCTTCCACATGGCCCTTGGAAGAATACTGCCATGCGTCATATTTTCCTTCATAGGTCGGCCTCTCCACCTTGTACTGGGCAAGCCAGATGGGGAAATCCGATATCTCATCCGCATTGATGTAGGAAGTGAGCCACTTTTTATTGGCATAAACCCCGGCGCTGTAGCCCTTTCCCTCAAGGGTCTCCACAAAGGCCCTGATATTAGCGGTCCTCTGGTCCTTTGCCACCAGGTCGCCTCTTCCCCCTGCGGATTCCACGTCTAAGAATACGGGAAGATCCAGATCCTCCTTGGGGCAGAGAGCGCAGACCATGCTGGCTTCCTCTACCGCCTCTGTCTCATTTAAGGCCTGGGTAAAGAAATACACTCCGGTCTTAAGTCCCGCTTCCCTTGCGCCCTTTATATTCCTTTCATAATAGGGATCCTCCACCAGGGAGCCTGTGCTGGAACCTCTGTATCCCAGCCTTATGATGGCGTATTCTATGCCGGCGGCCTTTACCTTTTCCCAGTCTATATCCCTGTTATATTTGGAAACATCTATGCCTATGGTGCCGCTTTCAAGCTCTATCTTTCCTTCATTTAAGAGCTTTCCGTCATCCTCTTCCCCCAGATCCGCAGTGTCCTCGCTAGCCACATCTATCTCATCTTCAGTACGGATAAGGGTCCGTATATAGGCCACTGTCTGGTAGGTGATACTGCTCCTTACCGTAAGGCTGGATTCGTTTTCGGGAGTAATATATCCCTCTATGGGTTTCAACCGGACCTTATACTTTCCACCCGGAAGGTCTGTGGCGGAAATGACGCCGTCCATGTCGCTGTCCTCGTATTCCAGCACACTTCCGTCTTTAATGATCTCTGTCCTGAAGGGAACCCCCGTAACTAAGGCACCATCATTCGTGATCATTATCTTCAGGTCTTTATTCACAGAGGAAAGGAGCATCTCCACATGGGGCCATCCGTCAGTCTCCGGCTCTCCCCCCGGTCCTGCCTCTTCTTTATCCTCTTCCCTGATCTTATCCTCAGCCTTAATTAATCCGGCGTCCTTTATATCCTTAAATTCCTCGCTGCTTTCGGTAACTTCCTTAAGAGCAGCTGCGCTTTCCCCATCTCCCGGGCTTTTTTCACTGCCGGGAAACTTAAGGAGAAATACAAAGAAAGCGGCCACAACCAGTATTGCGGCTGCGACCGCGATTATCCGGAAATGTTTAAAGCCCATTTGCAATATCTACCAGATACTGCCCGTAAGCAGTTTTCTGCAGAGGTTCCGAGAGCTTTAAGAGCTGATCCCTGTCGATAAAGCCTCTCTTATACGCGATCTCCTCGATACAGGAAATATAGAGTCCCTGTCTCTTCTGGAAAGCCGCCACAAAGTCCGCCGCATCAAGAAGGGAATCGTGGCTTCCGGTATCAAGCCAGGCAAAACCTCTGCCCAAAGTTTCCACATAGAGATCTCCCCGGCGGAGATACTCATTATTCACGGAAGTGATCTCCAGTTCTCCCCTTGCCGAGGGTTTAACGTTGGCCGCGATATCCACCACGTCATTATCGTAAAAATAGAGGCCGGGAACCGCATATTTGGACTTCGGATGTTCGGGCTTTTCCTCAATGGAAACCGCCCTTCCCTCGCTGTCAAATTCCACTACGCCGTATTCTTTGGGGTTCTTCACGTAATAGCCGAAGATCGTGGCGCCCTTTTCCCTTGCAGCCGCTGCCTTCAGCACCTTTGAAAAGCTCTGTCCGTAGAATATGTTATCCCCAAGGACCATGGCCACCCTGTCATTCCCGATAAAATCGGCGCCTATGATAAAGGCCTCCGCAAGGCCGTTGGGCGCTGCCTGTACCTTGTAAGAGAAATTGAGCCCCAGTTCCGACCCGTCCCCGAAAAGCTCCTGAAAAGCCGGCAGATCCCTCTCCGTTGAAATGATGAGGATATCCCTTATCCCCGCTAACATCAGGGCTGATAAGGGGTAATAGATCATGGGTTTGTCATATACCGGCATCATCTGCTTGGAGACTGCCTTTGTAAGGGGATAGAGCCTTGTGCCGGAACCGCCGGCAAGTATTATTCCTTTCATACAGATCCTTTACCTCCCGGCATACATCTTTTCATAATAGGACTGGTAGTCGCCGCTGGTCACATGGGCCATCCACTCTTCGTGGGCAAGATACCACTCGATGGTCTTCCTGATGCCGTCCTCAAAGCGGGTTTCCGGCTCCCAGGAAAGCTCCGCCTTTATCTTATCCGGAGCAATGGCGTAGCGCCTGTCATGTCCCTTCCTGTCAGTAACATGCTTTATCAGATCCTCGCTGATATTCTTCTTCCTCTCATCACTGTCGGGAAGTATCTCCCTTAAGGTATCGAGGATAATATGTATGATCTGGATATTCTCTTTTTCATTGTGGCCGCCGATATTATACTTCTCACCGATACGTCCGCCCTTAAGCACCATGTCAATGCCCTTGCAGTGGTCATCCACATAGAGCCAGTCCCTTACATTCTTTCCGTCTCCGTAAACCGGCAGATCTTTGCCGTGGAGCGCATTGTTTATCATAAGGGGGATAAGCTTCTCCGGGAACTGATAAGGCCCGTAGTTATTGGAGCAGTTGGTAATAACCGCAGGGAACTTATAGGTATCCACATAAGCCTTTACAAGGAAATCGGAGGACGCCTTGCTGGCCGAATAAGGGCTGTGGGGAGAATAAGGGGTATCCTCATAGAAATAATCCTCGGGATCATCAAGGGAACCGTACACCTCATCCGTGGAAACATGGAGGAATCTCTTTCCCTCTTTATATCCATCCTCTGTCTCCCAGGCTTCCTTTGCGGCATTCAACATCACAAGGGTGCCAAGGACATTGGTCTCCACGAAGATCTCAGGATTTTCGATACTTCTGTCCACATGGCTCTCCGCTGCGAAATTCACCACGAAGTCAATATCATTCTCCTTAAAGACCTTCTTTATGGCCTCCCTGTCACGGATATCCGCCTTCACGAACTTATAGTCATATTTCTCTTCGACACCGCTTAAGTTCTCAAGATTACCGGCATAGGTCAGGGAATCCACATTAATTATCCGTATATCATTGCCGTATTTCCCAAACATGTAATGTATGAAATTAGAGCCGATAAATCCGGCGCCGCCGGTCACAAGGTATGTTTTCACTTCTTTTCCTCCTGAAGAAATTCTCAAAAATTCCGACTTTTTATTATACTATATTCCCCGCACCCCCGTCAAAATCGGGGGAAATTACTCAAAACTCTTCTCCCTGGCCATGGCGGCGAAACGGGCAGCGTTTTCGCGGTCTCCCTGGATCACGTATGAGATGTGGAGCCCAAGGAAGGGGTAAGAATCATGGTAACGGATATTCAGCAGGGGCTCTGTCTCAAAGGCTGCGTTATAGTACCACATGCAGGCCTCGCCGTAATTACGCTTGCCGCGGTAGTATTCCCCCAGCTCAAATACGGCTTCGGAAGGGGTGTTGTTGGAGCCCATGGCACGGCCTGCAGCAAGGAGCATGAGGGACGGATCGTCCATAAGTCTCGCGCACTTGATAACTACGCAGGAGTCCATGAGGACCAGTTCCTCGGTGGTATCCGTATCCATTTTATGTCTGAAGAAATCAAGGGCTTCCAGGAAATCCTCGTCCGTTCCCGAAACGAAAAGCTCTCTGGCATACATCTTTGTAAGGCGTTCGGACATATCTCCCTGCTTCGCTATGATCTTTTTGAAGATGGAGAAATCCCTGCTGCTGTGTCCGGGAGCCGCACAGTGCTTTATCTCAATGTCGCTGTCATATACAACGGGATCCAGCCTTACAGCCTCGTGGAGAGGATCCTCCCAGTGAAGAGTCCTTATCCTCTTATAGAGCTTGGGCCGGAGTTCTTTATCGAAATTGTAGGTGGTGTTTCCGGAAAGCTGGTTAGTATAGTACATCTGCACTATATCGATCTCCGGCAGCAATGCCTCCTTAAGGACTCTGAATTTAGCCACATTCTCTTCACTCATTACCTCGTCGGCATCAGCGGAATAGATATAATCACCGGTGGCAAAGGAAAAGGCGAAATTCCTCGCCGCAGAGAAATCGTCGTCCCACTCAAAGTCATACACCTTATCCGTGTATTCCCGGGCGATCTCCTTTGTCCTGTCCGTGGACCCGGTATCAACAATGATGATCTCATCCATCAGATCCTTAATGGGGTCCAGGCAGTTTCTTAGCATTTCCTCTTCGTTCTTTACTATCATGCACAGACTGAATGTTGTTGATCCGTTTCCTTCCATGGGCGCTATTCCTCCTTGTTCTCCTCCTCTTCCTTATTCAAGGTGTCCGGGTAAGTATCCGTGGGCAGGTCGAAGTTCACGGCCTGTCCGTATAAGATATCCATGAGTTCCTCAACGTTCTCCTCTGTAACATACATGCCATAGCCCTGCTCTAAAAGCTCCGGATCCCCTTTATCGTTGTAGATCCGGTCAATGATCTGGTCCGCCACCTCCGGTGAAAAATGGCTGGTCTCATAGTAATTGGACATATCTAAGGTCACATTGTTAAAGCCGCTGAAATTCCAGTAGGGCGTGACTTTGGCAAGCTTTTTTAAGAACGGTATGTAACCGTTTGCAATGTCTTTTGCATAAGTATATCCGTTTACGGGATTAGTGAAAACCCTTAATTTAATGCCGTTTTCCCTGCAGATCTCCACTATCTCCCCAATCTCATCAAGGCTTTCTTCCCTGGGGTAATAATAATCGGACCAGGTGGGATCCAGCTTGTCATAGTGGAAGTCCGGTTCGATGCTTAAGTTTTCAGTGCCGGTCTCCAAAAGCCTGGCACCGTATCCCGGATCCGTGTTCTTATGCTTCATGATGACTTCGATGGACTGGGAAAGGGTAACCAGATCTAAATATGAAAGATAGAAACCCGCCTTGTCAGATAAGCTCCCGTCCCAGGGGAAGGCCTTCCTGTAAAGCTGGTCGCTGTGGAAATCCGGATCCACGAAATAGGAGATATCATCCACTCCCATGGTGATATTCTTTATCTTTACTCCACGGTCAAGCAAATCCTTGATGTTCTGCAGGTGCTCTCCCGGCAGTCCCTCGGAGTAGGCCATATCGTAATATTTACCGTCATTCATTTTGGACACATCGAAAAATCCCGCCCTGGAGGAACCAAAGAGGAAGGAATCAAACTTATCCTTATTGTTTAAGATGTTCATCATCTTCACATAGCTCTTATTGGGCTCTACACCATTATTCCGGATATGGTTCCAGTGAAAAATGTTATAGGGATCTAATCCCACCCCAAGGGGGAGGAAGAGAACCGAAAGTATCAATATGAAGATGACACATTTCTTAATAAATCGTTTCATTACCGCTACCGTTTCCCTTATTGAAAGCCGCTGTGTTTTATCCGCGCTGATGTAGCTTCAATAAGGTCAGAAATTAAAGTAAATGAACTGCTGCGTGGTGCCGCCGTGCAGCTTGTTTATTATTATCAGGGTGGTTAGTCCCACATATATAAGCCAGCGTAGAGGCAGTTTCCAGCGGGACATCTCCTTCGGTATATCGTGTTTCAGCGAGAAATAATCATATATCATAAGCACCAGTATCGCCGCTAATAATTTCCATAGGCCGAAGGTGGTGATCAGCATATCCACCGTCATCTTTTTCCATGCATTTGCAAAGTGGAGTATCACACCGTTATGAAGATGGGTGACTATAAAGAAGGCGTCGGATATGGAATCTGCCCGGAAAAAGATCCAGGCGATATCCACCAGGGCGAAGGTAAGGAGGGTATGGAATATGACAGAAAGCCTGCCCGGAGCCTTCTTCTCCTTGTCCTTGCCAAATTTATCCCTGAATACGTCCTCTATCACCTGATAAACTCCATGGAGCCCGCCCCAGAGAACGAAGGTCCAGTTTGCCCCGTGCCAGAGCCCGGATACCAGCATGGTGATAATAAGGTTTATGCGCTTTCTTATCTTTCCCTTTCTGCTGCCTCCCAATGGGATATACACATAATCCCTGAACCAGGTGGAAAGTGAAATATGCCATCTGGACCAGAATTCCCTTACGGAAGAAGAGAAATAGGGGCTCTTAAAGTTCTGCATAAGCTCGATATTAAAAAGCCTGGCGGTTCCTATGGCTATATCCGAATAGCCGGAAAAGTCGCAGTATATCTGGAAGGTATACATTACGGAAGCCATTATAAAGGTCATGCCGAAATAATAAGGCACGTTCCCGAAGATCAGATCCACATATTTTGCCAGGGCATCGGAGATGACCAGCTTCTTAAAATAGCCCCAGAGCATCATTCTAAGGCCCGATACCGCCACGTCATAGTCGAATTTTTTTTCGCAGTCCAGCTGCCACATGAGCTCATCTGTCCTGCCTATGGGACCTGCTATTATCTGGGGAAAGAATGAAACATAGAGGGCAAAGCGGGCAAAACTCTCCTGAGGCTTGCTCTTACCCTTGTAGACATCAATGAGATAGCTGGTGGACTGGAAAGTATAAAAAGAAATACCCACCGGCATAAGAAGATTTAAAAGATGGGGTTCAATATTGAAAGAGAAGAGATTCATGAGCCCCACTATGCTGTTTGCGGCAAAATTATAGTATTTGAAAAAGATCAGGAGCCCAAAGCATATAAAAAGCGTAACGACCAGCACGCCCTTCTTAAAGGCGCCCTGGTCCGGATCAGTCCTGTCAATTATAAGGGACGCTCCCCATACCACAAGGCTTGTAGCCAGCAGCAGTAATACATATCTGGGGCTTGCCGCCATGTAGAAATAGTAGCTTATGAGGAGCAGCACTATCCATCTTGTCTTCTGCGGCGCTATCCAGTATAGGATAAAAGCCACCGGCAGAAATATGAGGAAGGCAAGAGAATTAAACAGCATTATTCCTCAACCTCGTTCCGATCTTTCCGGCGATGGCGTCCTCAATGGAACCTATGCCGGTTATAAGTACTTCCGCATCTCTCTTTGATGAGAGAAAATCTATAGCCGCCTCGATCTTGGGCTTCATGGTGCCTTCACCGAACTGTCCTTCGGCAAGGAGCTTTTCCGCTTCCGCAACCGACAGCTCGTGTATGTCTTCCTCGTCCTCTTTTCCGAAGTTCTTCTTCACGCAGTCAACTCCGGTGAGGATTATAAGCCTGTCCGCATCCAGCTTCTTTGCGAGGAGAGACGCTATGCTGTCTTTTTCAATAACGGCACTGGCACCCTTAAGTACGCAGTTCTGCTCGATAACAGGTATACCGCCGCCACCTGCCGCGATCACTATCATTCCGGCATCAAAAAGGAGCCTTATGGCATCTATCTCAACTATTTCCAAGGGTTCCGGTGTAGCAACTACTCTTAAGTATCCCTTTCCCGGATCCTCCTTTGTATAGTTTCCCTTTCTCTCTTCCATGGCAGCTTCTTCCGCTGTCATGTGGCGTCCGATCACCTTTGAGGGATGATAGAAAGCGTTGTCATAGGGATCCACAGTCACCTGGGTCAGTACTGTAGCCACGTTCCTGCTTATGCCCCGGGAAAGGAGCTCGCTCTTCAGGGAATTCTGTATGTCGTAGCCCACATAGCCCTCGCTCATTGCCGAGCAGACACACATGGCCGCCGGAGAATAGTCGGGATAGATCCTCCTGAGTTCCGTCATGGCCTTATGTATCATCGAGACCTGGGGGCCGTTTGAATGGGTTATAGCTAAGGAATATCCCTCCTCCGCCAGATCTGCCAGAGCCTTTGCCGTGAGCTTGACTGCATCCCACTGCTCTGCTGTTGTATATCCAAGGGCGTTATGCCCCAGAGAAACCACTGCGCGCTTGTTTTCCATAAAACCTCACAACTTCCAAATGTCTCTGTTATACTCTGCGATGGTGCGGTCGCTTGAGAAGAAACCTGCATTTGCGATATTTACAAGCATCATCCTCTGCCACTTATCCCTGTCTTCGTAATCAGCGAAGATCCTGTCCTTGGCCTTGATGTAATCCTCCAGATCAAGCAGGGTCATGAACCAGTCCTTATTTAAGAGCTCTTTATAAAGCCTCTCCAGGTTCTCTTTATTTCCAACCTTTAAGCACTGGGGAGAGATGATGAAATCAACTGCTTCTTTCACCACTTCTGACTCATCATAAATATCCTTTGAAACGTAATCCGCCTTTTCATAATGCTTTATTACCGTATCCGAATCGGCACCGAAAATGTAGATATTGTCATCTCCCACCAGATCGTGAATCTCCACATTGGCACCGTCATCCGTACCAAGGGTCACAGCACCGTTCAGCATGAATTTCATGTTTGAGGTGCCGGAAGCCTCCTTGGATGCGAGAGATATCTGCTCGGATATGTCGCAGGCAGGAATAAGCTTCTCAGCATAGGTAACGTTATAGTTGGTGACCATGACCACCTTAAGGTATTTGTTCACATCGGGATCATTATTGATGATCTCCTGCAGAACCAGGATAAGGTGGATTATATCCTTTGCGATAACATATGCCGGAGCGGCCTTTGCGCCGAAGATACAGCTTATGGGACGCTTCGGGATCTTTCCGCCCTTTATCTCCAGATACTTATGGATGATGTAGAGGGCGTTCATCTGCTGCCTCTTATACTCATGGAGACGCTTAACCTGTATATCAAAGATGGAATCCGTATCCAGATCTATGCCTTCACGGGCTTTGACAAATCTCTTAAGCTCTTCCTTATTGGTCTTCTTTATCTCCTCAAGTTCCCTTAATACTGCCGCGTCATCCTTACGGCTTAAGAGGTCCTTAAGCTTATCCGCATCCTTCCTGTAATCTGTTCCGATGGTCTTATCTAAGAATGCAGCCAGAGGCCTGTTACACTTTAAGAGCCATCTTCTGAAGGTGACGCCGTTGGTCTTATTATTGAACTTATCGGGATAGAGCTTATAGAAAACATTCAGCTCCGTGTTCTTAAGGATATCCGTATGTATTGCAGCTACGCCATTTACGGAATAGCCGTAGTGGATATCGATATGGGCCATATGGACTCTCTTTTCATCATCGATGATCCATACCTTGCTCTGATCCTTATGCTGCTTCTTTATCCTGTTTGCCAGCTCCTTGATAATGGGAACCAGAACGGGAACCACCTTTTCCAGATAGGCAAGAGGCCACTTTTCCAGTGCTTCCGCCAGAATGGTGTGGTTGGTATATGCACAGGTCTTTGATACCACTGCAATGGCGTCATCCATGGTGAACTCTTCTTCCTGGGTGAGTATCCTTATGAGTTCGGGAATTACCATTGTGGGATGGGTATCATTTATCTGGATCGCAACATGCTTATGAAGGTCATAGAGGTCAAATCCCTTCTCCTTCATTTCATCTATGATAAGCCTTGCGCCGTTTGATACCATGAAGTACTGCTGATATATACGAAGGAGATTCCCTGCCTCATCGGAATCATCGGGATAGAGGAAGAGAGTCAGGTTCTTAAGCACATCGGTCTTATCAAAATCTATGCCGCTCTTAACCAGGGATTCATCTAAAGACTCCACATCAAAGAGATGCAGCTTATTTAAGCCCTTCTCATATCCGGCCACGTCAATGTCATACATCCTTGACTTTACGGTCACATCACCGAATTTGATATCGTAGCTCACGTCCGTCTTATTGAGCCAGCAGCGGTCATTGATCCAGCCGTCCTTTTCCGCGGTCTGCAGATGATCCTTGAATACCTGCTTAAAGAGACCGAAGTGGTAATTTAAGCCTATTCCGGATCCGGGGAGACCAAGGGTGGCAATGGAATCCATAAAGCAGGCTGCAAGCCTTCCCAGTCCTCCGTTTCCCAGTGAGGGCTCCATTTCCTCATCTTCTATTTCCGTAAGGGATTTTCCGCTTTCCTTTAAGATCTCCTCCACCTCGTCATAGATACCGAGATTTATAAGGTTATTGGAGAGCAGCTTTCCGATAAGGAACTCGGCGGAGATATAGTAAACCTTCCTGTCCCCGTCAGTTTCCTTTCTCTCTGAGAGCTGATCCTTTGTGAGCTGCAGCAGCACATGATAGAGCTCGTGGGAAGTGCACTGATGAATGGGCCTTCCGTAAAGTTTCCTTGCCAGTTTGTCAAAATCTGTCCTGATATCCATAATCCACCTTTTCCCTTTATAATATTTGCGACCTCTTATGGATCACATTATGATGTCTAAATAATTCAGCTGAATAAGCTGATGAGGCATTACAACCTGCCTGCCCTTTTCACCTTCCATCAGCCTTTTGGCCTCTTTCACAGCCGTATTTGCAATATCGTAGAAATCCTGCCTCACGGTATTCATCTGATGTCCCACATATCCCATCAGGGTTATGCCGTCGAACCCGCAGATAGGATGGAATACATCCAGCTCCTTCAGAGCGTACATAGCGCCTATTGCCATCAGGTCGGAAGCACAGACTATCACGTCCTTGTCTTTTCCGGTGACCATAGCGATATTCCTGGCCTTTGACTCGGAGAAATCCCCGTATCTGATACTTAAGGAAACTCCCAGTTCCTCCGCGGCCTTCTTCATGCCCCTGGTCCTTTCGGCTGTCACATAGCTGCTTCCCTTTCCTGCTATGTAGAGCACCGACTGGGGCCCGTGTCCCGGCTCCAGCTTGCTTATATTTTCTGAGATGGTCTTCACCGCCACCTCGTACTGGGCTTCCGCGTTATCTATCCCGACAGAGGTGATGCTGTCTGTAACAAAGGGCGCATCCACCACAACAAAATAGAAATCTTCTTCATGGAGAAGATCCCTTATTACCCTGTCCTCCTGGGAAAGGCCGAATATGATCACGCTCTGGACACCCTGGCTCCTTAAATATCTGGTGATGTCATCAGCGGTCATGCCTTCTATCATGCTGAAAAACACCGTCACGGCATCCATCCCCAATTCCTTCGCGCAGTCAAGGGCGCCAAGCATATACTGCATGCACACCTGATCCGCCGCCTGGGTCTGCCTCATGGGGTCCATGAGGAGAGCCACCCTTCCGGAATGCTTGGAAGAAAGAGCGGCGGCGATGGAATTCGGGACATAATTCAATTCTTTTATAGCCTGATTGACTTTGAGCTTAGTTGCCTCGGTCACATTGGGGTAATTATTTAAGACCTTGGAAACCGTAGAGATAGCAACTCCTGCATGCTTTGCCACATCTTTGATAGAAACCATTAAAAATGAACTCCTGTTCCTGCCTTTTTGACCTAGGTATTATTTTAACATTCGTTCCCTTTCAACGCAAGAACGGGTAATACCTCCCTGTTTTGAATTAAGAAAAGACCGGGACACAGTCTCCTGCATCCCGGCCGCCATTGGGTTCAGATTAAACAGTACCGGATCCCGGCTTATACGGGCTGCGGGTTCTGAAGGTCATCCTCATCCCCGGAATAGGAATAAGGAGGGATCTTGTCCACCAGTATGGCCTTCTTACCGCTCTCAATGAAGTACTCCTTTGTCC
>JAEEGL014973230.1_pt1 | contig 12034 bp, 6 predicted proteins | sample 9134231 | NCBI WGS metagenome assembly JAEEGL01 (sample SAMN16246548, study PRJNA631951) | gut metagenome | biome: gut microbiome; feature: rumen; material: fiber-attached | host: Bos | place: Iran: Karaj | collected 2018-10
GCAAACGGACCTAAACCTCCACGCGTTGATCCATCACCGCGTTTCCACGAATAGAACTGCCCAGGCGCGTCATAAAACACCGGCCGTTCATAGCTAAATGAGCTTCTGGACGTCGCCGTTGTAATCGGATCTATTCTATCGTACGGAATGGCGCTAACTATCACGCTGTTTGTTACGCTCCATTTCGACATTTCCGTTCCGCTTATCTCTTCCACATACACGTCATTCGTTACTTTGGTTAGAACATAGTCCCACCTTATCGTGCTTCTCTGGTTTTCCGCCGTTCTGCTCTCGCCGTTTCCGACCGGTGTAAACTTGCTCTCCCCTCCGTACTTTATTCCTATTACCACTAAGCCGTCTGTTATCGGTATATCCTGTATTGTCAATGCGTAGGGCTGTGTTCCGTTTAGATAGGACTTAACGGCCCATATCAGGTATTTGCAGTCTTCACTTTCTCCTATTCCAAAATCTGCCTTATTTCCCCAACTGTTGTCCCAATTTTGCCCGAATGAAATATTATACTTTTCCGTACCGGTTATCGCCGCTGTTGTGTTTATGCACACTGGGATATAATCGCTGTCTACCATATCCTTGTTCGGCAGGTAAAGCTCTGAATGGAAGTCGTCCGAACGGTTTGCCGCCGGATTTTCCGGATCATAGTCTAAGTATTCAAGCGTGCTTTTGGAGGTTATATATGCAAGCTCTATATACCCGCTTCTGGTGCCTTCGTTTATCTCACGGAAATTGTACAGTATGATATTGCCTGTCGGCACTTCGTTTTCATCAAGCTCTTTCGTCCACGCAAAGTACACACCTTCGGCAAACTCATCATACTCTTCCGTTTCCTTCTTCGTCGGTATGGATAGCTCAAGCTCGTCGGCAAATGCTCCGCTGCGATCTCGCAAAATATGCTCTGGTATCACAAATCTGATCTTTCCCGCTTCCTGGTCCGAAAAAACAGTAAATCTATAGCTTATGCGATAAACAAATCGATGCCCGGATGCCTGATTATCCGCTGTCCAGACTAGATCGTCTCCGATCTTCGTTGCTCCGCTGACAAACTCTGCATAATATGGCGGTGTTCCTTGTGATATTGAGCTGTCTAACTCTACTCCCTTTAAGCGGACAAGCCGGTAAGTTCCATTTCCTTCTGCACTGAAGTTAAAAAATGTGTCGTTGTATACTCCGGCCGTTGAGACTACTTCTGCCTCATGTTCACTGATTATCTTTACTACCCGGTAATATATTGCGTCGTTTCCCTTAAAATTCTCGTTCATTACTAAACCGCGAACCGGATCCGTTCCCTCAAGACCGCTGACTTCTATCGTTAGGATCGGCTCATACATATTTCCGTTTAATGCACTAATGACCTTCTGATCCGTGCTGTCGTCATACGCTGAAAGGGAAACTGCTCCGCCATTGCCGTTTAGCTGTACTGTTATTTCTCCATAAGTTGCGCTAACGCTCTGTGTTCTGTATGCAGGAGTCTGTCTCATTAATACTGCGTCTTGATTTTCCGCATCCCCTTGCGCTTCGCCCGTCGGTTCCTCCGTTCGCTCTGCGCTCTCAACAGGACTATCCAGATTTTCAGCGTCTAAAGCGTAATCTTCTGTCAGTCCTTCTTCCGGCTTTTCCTCCTCTGCTGCTATGCTAACAGGCAATACGCCCACGCACATAACAAGCGCAAGCATGAGGGATATCCATCTTGTTGCTTTTTTCTTCATAGAGACTTCTCCCCTTTATTATGAATAATAATGAATAGTTATTCAACACTTTTGCGAACATCTGTTCATTTTTGATTATACCTATTAAACTCCTATTTGTAAAGTTTTTTATTGCATAATTGACTGCTGAAATTATAATTTTATACTGCTTGAATTAAATTATCTTAAGTGATAAAATACATTATATGATATAATTCGACACGAGGTGATATAAATGAAACGCCTTATTTCCGTACTTCTTTCTCTTCTATTAATTATATCGATCATCCCGTCAGTCTCCGCAGACAATTCAGTGCCGAAGCTAATTGCACTTACCTTTGACGACGGACCTTCAGCTTACACTAAGGAGCTGCTGGACGGGCTGAAGGCAAGAGGCGCAAGAGTTACATTTTTCTGCGTCGGCTACAAAATTGCCAGCAACGCAGATATTATCAAGCGCGCATGGATGGAAGGTCACCAAATCGCGAGTCATACATGGAATCATCCTGAGCTGACCAGCATATCTGACGCTGAGATAAAAAGCCAGCTCTCGCGCGTTGAGGAAGCGTTCAACAACGCGCTAGGCTTCAAGCAGGATTATATTCTTCGCCCGCCTTACGGCTCATATAATCAGCGAGTTCTGAGCGCAGCGAACGTGCCGGCAATCTATTGGTCAATGAACACCGCCGACTACTTAACGAACAAGCCGGATGTTGTTACCAGTCAGATAGTAAAAGCCGCCAGAGACGGAGCTATAGGCTGTCTGCATGACACACATCAATCAACTGTAAAGGGCGCCCTAAAGGCAATCGACATACTTCAGAAAGAGGGCTATGAGTTCGTAACTATAAATGAACTATTTTACAGGAAGGGTCTCAGCCTGGAGAATGCGAAGATTTATAAAAACGCATATAAATCGGAATCGACCTCTACCGCGTTGCAAACCCCAGAGATCGTATCGGTTGAGGATCCGATTACAGGTAAACAAAAAATAGAGATTACCGGCGACGAGCGCGGAAGTGTTTACTATACTACTGACGGCACGGTTCCAACCCCGATTAACGGAAAACTGTACACAGGAACATTTATGCTTGCTTCATCGGCTTCCGTTCGCGCCGTAAGCGTTGTCAATTGGAACGGTATTCGTTCTCCGATCGCCGAGCTTGACATTGAGGCAATACCTAGAGCAGTTATTTCCTCCGTCCCGAGCGAGGAGTATCTTACCTATTCTTCGTCTGCCAAAGACGCAGTAATATACTATACGGATGACGGAAGCGAACCGGATGAAAACAGCTATGTGTATTCCGAAAAAATAGAAGCGTCACCCGGAAAAACGTATAAAGCCTTTGCCACAGCGCCTTCTCATCAGCCAAGCTGTATTGACACAATCACTTTTTCGGACAACGGCTTCTGGATGCGCGACGTTAGTTCTGAAATGTGGTTCTATAAAAATATTGATTCAGCGGCATCGCTTGGAATACTGAACGGCATGGGAGACTATTATTTCCGGCCGGAAAACACATCAAGCCGCGCAATGGCGGTGACAATGCTTTACCGTCTTGCAGCACCAGAAGAAGTTTTTGAACACATAGCGCCATCCGACGTGCTAAGCGAAAAATATTATTACGACGCAGTTTGCTGGGCATACTATACCGGAATAGAGCAAAACCCAGAAAAAGACTTCCGCCCGGATGATCCAGTCACGAAAGAGGAGCTTGCCGTAATGCTTTCGCGCTATCTGGCGCCGGGAGATGAGAGCGCGGAGGATCTGGCGCTTCTTGAAATGTACATAGACAGCTCGGATGTCTCCGAATGGGCAAGAAACGGCGTCGCAGCAGCGCTCCGGCTTGGCATTATCAAAGGAACTTCATCTGGAAAGCTGAAGCCTCAAAAGACAGCAACACGCGCTGAAACTGTCACTATGATTATGAGAGCCTGCGGAATACCAGGAATAAGCTAAAAAACAAAAGATGTGCTGTAGCTTTTTTTATGATACTACAGCACATCTTTTAACTCTTCTTATTAAATGAAATAATATATAGTATTTACTTTTCCTCTGTCAGGCGGCGCATAATCTCTTCATACGCTTCCTCGACGCCGCCCATATCACGGCGAAAACGGTCTTTATCAAGCTTTTCTCCCGTCTTAACATCCCAGAAGCGGCAAGTATCAGGGCTTATCTCGTCTGCAAGAATGATTTTGCCGTCTGGTGTGCGTCCGAACTCGATTTTGAAATCGACGAGGGTAACGCCGAGTTTGAGCATAAACGCCTTGAGAAGCTCGTTTATCCTGAAAGCAAGCGATTTGATTGTTTCGATCTCTTCGCGGGTAGCAATCTTAAGCGCTATCGCGTGGTACTCATTCAGCAATGGATCGTCAAGATGGTCGGATTTGAGCGAGAACTCAATAGTTGGCTCGTCGAACACTATGCCCTCCTCCACACCGTAGTTTGAGGCAAAGTGACCGGCGGAAATCTTGCGGATTATGACCTCGAGCGGAACGATCTGCACCTTCCTTACAACGGTATCGCGGTCGGAGAGTTCCTCTACAAAATGTGTTGGAACTCCGTTTTTCTCGAGATACTGCATTACAAGATTGGACATCTTGTTATTAACGACGCCCTTGCCTGCGATGGTCCCCTTCTTTGCGCCGTTGAATGCGGTTGCGTCGTCTTTATAAGAGACTATACATAGGTTCGGATCGTCGGTAGCATATACCTTTTTTGCCTTGCCTTCATAGAGCTGTTCACGTTTTTCCATTGATAGTTTCCTCACATTTCAAAGTATTCGTCTCTGCCGGCTCCGACCGAGACGTATTTTATTTTTGACCCGACGGCTTTTTCGATGTAGCGAACATAATCCTGAGCTTCCTTCGGGAGTTCCGAAAAGCTTCTTGCCTTAGAGATATCGCATTTCCAGCCGGGAAGATATTCGTAAACAGGCTTTGCGGCTTCAAGCTCCGGCCCGGACGGGAACTTATCGACTCTGACTCCGTTTACGTCGTACGCAACGCAGACAGGTATCTTTTCAAGATATGAAAGCACGTCAAGCTTTGTAAGCGCCAACTCGTTTGCCCCCTGCACGAGAACGCCGTATTTTGACGCGACAACGTCAAAGCCGCCGACTCGTCTCGGTCTGCCGGTTGCGGCTCCGTACTCGCCTCCCGCCTCGCGCAGCTCGTGCGCCTCAGCGCCGAAAAGCTCGCAGGTAAACGGTCCCTCGCCGACGCAGCTTGAATATGCCTTCATTATTCCGACAACGTTTGTGAGACGCTGTGCCGGTATTCCGGAGCCGATAGGGGCATAAGCGGCGATGGTGGATGATGAGGAAGTGTAAGGATAAATACCGAAATCAATATCTCTCAGAGCGCCGAGCTGAGCCTCAAACATAAGGTTCTTTCCCTCGTTAACAGCAGAAGTGAGGAATTCGGTCGTATCCTTTATATACGGGACAAAGTGCATTCCGTATGTCATAAGCCAGTCGTACATATCGTCTGCCGACACAGGCTCGTGCTTGTACCCGCCCGCAACTGTCAGATTCTTCCACTCAACTATGTCGACAAGCTTATCGCGCAGTATTTCAGGATGCTTTAGGTCTCCCATCCTTAGCGTCTTTTTCATATACTTGTCCGCATATACCGGGGCTATCCCGCGACGTGTAGAACCGAACTTTTTATCCGCAAGCCGCTCTTCCTCAAGGATGTCCATCATCTTGTGATATGGCATACAGATCGTGGCTCTGTCGCTTATAACAAGATGCTCCGGAGTGATCTCTATTCCCTGTTTACGAATGGCGTCGATCTCTTTTGTAAGATGCTCAAGGTCAACAACCATTCCCGGACCCATGACGTTAACGGTATCCTCGCGGAAAATCCCTGAGGGCAGCAGATTCAAAATGAATCTGCCCTTTTCATTTATAACGGTATGACCTGCGTTGTTGCCGCCCTGATAGCGCATAACGACGTCGAATTTTTCACTGAGAAGGTCGACCATTCGGCCCTTACCCTCGTCGCCCCAGTTGATTCCAACTACAGCAGTTAACATAAGAACACCCCTTAAACCTTTATCTCATCGCCCTGATTTATAAGATTAGAATACTTCTCTATAACCGGACGGGCAAAGTCTATTAAAAACTCTTCCGTTTGAATAGGAGCGCAGCCAATAAATTTTGTGACGTCTAAAACGTCTGCCAATATGTTATCCGTAAGTCCAAAGCGCTCGTCGGAAAGAAGACTGTCGAGAAGATCGTTATCTCCACCCTCAAGCTTGACTCGGGCTGCCGCCTTCTGCGAATACTGCCTTATAGCCTCGTGCAGCTCCTGCCTGTCCCCTCCGCGGTTTACGGCGTCCATAAGGATATTCTCGCTTGCGATAAACGGAAGCTCCTCCTTGAGATGCTTTTCCATCACCTTTGGATAAATCCGACCGCCTCTGATAACGTTGATCGCAATATTAAGTATTGCGTCAGTCGAAAGAAACGCTTCCGGGATCGCGATACGGCGATTGGCCGAGTCGTCGAGGGTGCGTTCAAGCCACTGATTCGCTGCCGTATCGGCAGCGTTTTTCGCATCGTTCATAACGTATCTGCTCAGAGAAACTATTCTCTCGCAGCGCATGGGATTGCGTTTATACGCCATAGCTGAAGAGCCGATCTGATTTGCCTCAAACGGCTCGTCAAATTCCTTCATATGGGCAAGCAGCCTTATATCTGTAGCCATCTTTGACGCGGATTGTGCTATTCCCGCTAGGACGTTAAGAACGAATGAGTCAACCTTGCGTGAATAAGTTTGACCTGAAACCGGCATACAGGCGTTAAAGCCCATCTTATCGGCGATTTTTTTCTCAACGAGCTTTACTTTTTCAGTGTCGCCGCCGAAAAGCTCCAGAAAGCTCGCGCCCGTTCCGGTCGTTCCTTTACAGCCGAGAAGCTTCAGCTTGCCTTCCTCATACTCCAGTCTTTCAAAATCCATGAGAAAATCCTGAAGCCAAAGCGTTGCCCTTTTGCCGACCGTCGTTGGCTGCGCGGCCTGGAAATGGGTGTAGGCAAGCGTTGGAACGCTTTTATGCTCTTCGGCAAATTCCGTAAGTGCGGAAATGAGACCGAGGAGCAGAGACTTTATCTGATTAAGTCCGTCGCGCATTTGAATTACGTCGGTGTTGTCCCCGACGTAGCAGCTCGTAGCTCCAAGATGAATGATCGGTTTCGCTTTCGGACAAGCCTCGCCAAAAGTGTGGACGTGCGCCATTACGTCGTGACGAAGCTTTCTCTCATACTCTGCGGCTTTGACATAGTCGATATCGTCAATATGCGCTCTCATCTCATCGAGCTGTTCTTCAGAAATATTCAGTCCGAGCTCTTTTTCGCTCTCCGCAAGCGCGATCCATAGCTTTCTCCATGTTGAAAACTTATAATCGGGGGAGAAAATATATTGCATTCTTTTAGTTGCGTAGCGCGAGCAAAGCGGGCTCTCATAGGTGTCCTTCATAAGCGCTCCTTCTATAATTTTATTCTACGGTGACTGACTTTGCAAGATTTTTCGGCTTGTCGATATCGCAGCCGTTCTCCTTAGCGATGTAGTAAGCGAAAAGCTGAAGCGGTATTATCTCGGGAACAGCGGCAAACAGCGGCTCGGAATCCGGCACGAATACGGCATCGTCCGCAACGTGGAAAATTTTGCCGTTTCCCTCGTGTGCGACGGCAAGCACAGTTGCGCCGCGGGCCTTCACCTGCTCGATATTGGAGAGCGTCTTTTCAAAAAGCTCCTCATAGCAGCAAAGCGTAACTACAAGGGTATCCTGCTCTATGAGCGCTATCGGTCCGTGCTTCAGCTCTCCGGCTGCATACGGCTCGGAGAAAATATAGGATATCTCCTTGAGCTTCAGAGAGCCTTCAAGTGCGACAGCGTAGTCGATGTTCCTTCCAATAAAGAAAATATCCCTGTGCTTTGAGTATCTTTTAGCCAGATAGGAAATATGGGAGTTGAGATCAACGGCACGCTGTACCTTGCTAGGAAGCTTCAAAAGCTCTGCGATCAGCTCGGCATACCTTTCCTCAGTTATCCTTCCGAGCTTTTCCGCGGTATATACAGCAAACAGTCCGAGCACAGCGACCTGGGTCGTGTAGCCCTTTGTTGTCGCAACAGCTATCTCCGGTCCTGCCCAGGTGTATATGCGGTAGTCGGCAGTTCTTGCAATAGTACTGCCTACCACGTTGCAGATTGCAATGCTCTTCGCTCCGCGCTCCTTGCATTCTCTGAGCGCCGCTATAGTGTCTGCAGTCTCGCCGGACTGACTTATAACAAGCAGTAGGGTGTGCTCGTCGATTATCGGATCGTGGTAACGAAGCTCGCTCGCAAGCTCAACGGTCACCGGAATACGGCAAAGCTTTTCAATAACGTATCTTCCGACACAGCCGGCATAGTAAGCTGAGCCGCAGGCGGTGATTATAATTTTTTGAACTCCGTCGAAGTATGAATCCGGAATATCGTCGAGAAGGATCCTTCCGTCCTTAATTCTCGGCTCAAGAGTCGAAAGTATAGCTCTCGGCTGCTCCATTATCTCCTTGAGCATAAAATGCTCGTAGCCGCCCTTTTCAGCGGCCTCGATATCCCATATAACGCGGGACGTGGATTTCTCTATCTTTTTTCCGGAGGAGTTGAAAACATCGATGGAGTCCGGCGTTAATACGGCGACCTCGCCGTCGTCAAGATACACGACGTTCCTCGTATGAGATACAAGCGCAGTTACGTCTGAGGCGAAATAGTTTTCTCCGACGCCGATGCCAAGAATAAGAGGACTCTTTTCTCTTACCGCAACAATCTTGCCGGGATGTTCAGCGCAGAGAACGCCGAGTGAATATGAGCCGTCAAGCCTTGAAACCGCCTTTAGTACGGCCTCAAGGAGATCGCCCTTATAATAGAGATCAAGGAGATTAGCGACGATCTCTGTATCCGTCTGGCTTTCAAACTTATAGCCTTTTTTCTCAAGCTCAGACTTGAGAAGGGCAAAGTTTTCTATGATACCGTTATGTACGACGGCGAACATACCGTCGTTTGATACGTGAGGATGGGCGTTTATGTCGTCCGGCACGCCATGAGTCGCCCAGCGGGTATGGCCTATGCCTGAAACGCCGGAAAGAGCGGCTCCGTCCCTTGTTTTTTCACAGAGGTTTTTGATAACTCCGCGCGTCTTTGCAACACTTATTGTCTCTCCGTCCTGAACGGCAACGCCGGCTGAGTCATAGCCCCTGTATTCCAGTCTTTTAAGTCCTTCAAGAAGGATAGGCGCCGCAGGCTGAGAACCCGTAAATCCAACTATTCCGCACATTTTTATATGCTCCTTTCGCTCTGAATGAAGCTGTAGCGTCTAATTATATGTCGGGCATAAAATCATCCCGTTAATAGATTGAATACCAACGGGATTATATTATAAACAATATTCAGCTTTTTTGCAAGGCGCAAACTATACAAAAGTCAAGATTTTGGGGCTGTGCTATAGTCCACGGTCAACATATGCCGCTTATCTGTCAGACGTCCTTCTGTTTTTGTATCTCATAGAGCTTTTTATAGATTCCGTTCTTTTCAAGAAGCTCCTGATGTGTTCCGGATTCCCTTATCTTTCCCTTGTGCAGAACGTGGATGCAATCTGCGTGCTGTATCGTACTCAGCCTGTGTGCGACCATAATGGTAGTGCGTCCCTCCATCAAGGTCTTGAGCGCATCCTGAATAAGCTCCTCGGTTTCAGTATCAATATTTGCCGTCGCCTCGTCCATAACGAGAATAGCCGGGTCATAAGCAAGCGTCCTTGCGAAAGACAAAAGCTGCCTCTGCCCGGAAGAGAGCGTCGCGCCTCTCTCGGTAACGGGCTCGTCGTATCTTCCGGGAAGGTTTTCAATGAACCTGTCTGCGTTTACGGCAACCGAGGCTTTTTCGATTTGCTCATCCGTTATATCTTCATTGAGCAGTCTTATATTGCTTTTTATATCTCCTGTGAATATAAAAACGTCCTGCTGGACCTGCCCGATCGCGCTTCTTATGTCTTCTGCAGACAGTGCTCGGATATCAACGTCGTCGATCAGTATCTGACCCTTTTGAATTTCGTAGTATCTGCCGATAAGGTTAAGAATAGAGCTCTTTCCCGCGCCGGTCGCACCTACGAAGGCTACTCTCTCGCCTGGCATAATTACAAAACTGACGTCACGCAGGACGTACTCTTCGCCCTCATACGCGAACCAGACGTGCCGGAACTCTATCTTGCCCTTCACGCTCTCAAGACGTACCGGCGTTTCGCTCTCCTTTATCGGATTGTCCTCGTCGAGCACGGTGAATATCTTTTCCGCAGATGCGAGCGCATTCTGCAATGTTGCGAACTGATCGGCAAGCTCCTGTATCGGTTCAAAAAAGGAACGGATATAATTTATAAAAATGTACATCGTTCCCAAGGTGAGCGTTCCGGAGATCACGCTTCCGCCAGCGTTATAAATTATGAAAGCAAGGGCGATATTTGCAATCATAAACAGTATCGGTCTGAAAATCCAGACCAAGGTCAGCTCTTTCATCTGGGTTTTGTAAAGATCCGTCGTTTTTCCTCTGAATTCCTCGTTCTTCTCTTTCTCTCTGTTAAATATCTGAATGAGCTTCATTCCGGATATGTTCTCCGCGAGAAAGGTATTAAGCGATGAAATTTTAGTTCTAACGACTCTGTAGATCTTTCTGGACGTAGTTCTAAGCCAGACGGTTATAAGAAAAACGACGGGAAGGAACGCAAAGCTTATAAGGGCGAGCTTTAAATCTATCGAAACCATAACAACCGCATATCCGATTATAAGAACGGTATTCTCGAAAAGTCGGACTATGACCTGAGTATACATATTGTTTATGCTCTCAACGTCGTTCGTAACTCTCGTCACTATCCTTCCCACTGGGTTAGTGTCAAAGTATCTGAGAGGAAGCGAGTGAATATGCGAGAAAAGCTGATTTCTGATCGTGTAGATTATCGTCTGTCCCATAGATTCGAGAGTAAATCTGTTAATGATCCTGCATACGGCTACTACCAGCAAAACGATTGAGTAGATGATCGCGGTACGGATTAGTCCGTCTCTGTCGCTCTTTCTAAGAACTGAGAGCTCTTCCGCTGATAAAAGCCTTCCGGAAAAACCTGCTGCTGTAAGAGTATCGCCGTTCAAGCTCATCTCATCAGGCTTTTCACGAAGCTCGATAAGCTTGGCTGCGGAGTCAGTATTCAGCTTTTCAAAGAAATAATAAGAATCCTCATAGTTAAGTATGACAGCAAAGCTTTCGCCCTCAAGCTTTGTTGCGTTTTCTAACTTGCTTAGAGATTCTCCGTCAAAGCTGATATTCCCGTTTTCGTCGTAAACATAAGGATAATAGTATCCCTCAATACAGTCGTCGATAGCGTGTCCGATAAGCTGAGGCTGATATAGATTGAGCGCGGTAAGCACAAGGACGAGGATAATGCAGAGTATGAGCTTTCCTGCGTGCGGCTTTACGTATGCAAACAGTCTTCCAAAAACATTTCCTTTATAGTGGATCTCGGGGTTTTCTTCTCTCATTTTTGCCATAAGACCTCACCCCCTCAGTCGACCATTCGCAGCTCTGATTCAAGCTGCTGCTTGCGGACCATGGAAGCATAAGCACCGTCTTTTTCAAGAAGCTCTTCCCGAGTTCCGTATTCTATTATCCTGCCGTCCTCAAGCACCATAACGTGATCGGCGTTCTGAACGGTGGATACTCTGTGCGCTATCATAATTGTGGTCTTGCCTCGGCGGCTTTCCTTCAAATTATAGAGGATCCGTTCTTCCGTATCCGTATCGACTGCGGAGAGCGAGTCGTCGAGGATAAGGATAGGGCTGTCTTTCAAAATGGCTCTTGCGATAGAGCTGCGCTGCTTCTGTCCGCCTGAGAGCGTAACACCACGCTCTCCGACAACGGTTTCATAGCCGTCGGGAAAGTCCATTATATTATCGTGGATATCCGCACTTTTTGCGGCTGCCTCTATCTCCCCGTGCGAAGCGTCGAGCTTTCCAAAAGAGATATTGCCGGCAAGAGTATCCGAAAACATAAAGTTGTCCTGCGGAACGTAAGCAATATTCTCGTGCAGTACGCTGAGCGGTATCTTCTTTATATCGTGGCCGTCAAGCGTTATTGAGCCTGCGTCGATATCGTATACTCTTTCGATAAGGTTGACAAACGTGGTCTTGCCGGCCCCCGTCCTTCCGAGTATGGCGAGAGTCTCTCCCTTTCCGATTTTGATGCTGACGTTCTCCATTGCAAGCGGAAGGTCTTCTTTATATCTGAAGGATACTCCGCTGAAC
>JAEEGL015174415.1_pt1 | contig 12034 bp, 9 predicted proteins | sample 9134231 | NCBI WGS metagenome assembly JAEEGL01 (sample SAMN16246548, study PRJNA631951) | gut metagenome | biome: gut microbiome; feature: rumen; material: fiber-attached | host: Bos | place: Iran: Karaj | collected 2018-10
AATGCGGGTAAAGCTGCCGATATTGCTGTCGTTGACCTCAATGGACTGCATTCCCTTGTCCTTGGCGGCAAGCTCCTTTACGGTCATTTTGCCGTGCGGTGTTACATCCTTGGTTTGCTTTTGCTGGGCTTCTTTTGTCCTACTTCTCTGTTTCCAGGCCGCAATCAGCTTGGAAAGAGCTTGTCGAAGCTCCCGCGCGGTGAGCTTGGAGCAGTTGGTAATCATTACGACCACCTTGTTTTCAACTTCTTCCTGCATCATTGTCCTCCTTCCTCGGATACTCTTTCACAGTAAACGACATAGCGGTACCGACCGCCGCTGCCGTAGGGATGGCAGGTAACGAGCGTCAGAAGGTCTCTACCGGGCTGAATCAGAATTTGTTCCGCCTGGTTGGGCCGGATGATCTTTATTTCCACCACCCGGTAGATCATGGTTTCCCACAGGTTTGTCAACGTAACCTTGTCACCGATCTCCAGCAGTTCAATGTGTCGGAAGAAAAGCGCTCCGTTCCAGCCGCGATGACCGGCCAGGACGCAGTTTGTGTTTTCCCCGCCAATGGGCATGGAAGATATGGAGAGCTGCGCGATTCCGTGATCCATGTGCGCTTTCGTCGCTCCGAGATAGACCGGCTCCTGCAGTTCCATTTTCGGAATGGTCAGAATCCCTACTGTATCACTGTCCAAGCCGTAGTCAGACAGACGGAACACCTCGGCCTGATATGCCCAGGGATCTGCAAGCCCGGCCTGCCCGTTGCGGAAAATCTCTGCGTTGTAAGCCTTCATTGCTTCCAGCAGATCCGCATACGGTGTTTCTGCCGGATGCAGTTCGGACGGTTCCTCAAAGGTTTCCTCGGGCGGCACTTCTGCGGGCTCTGTTCGCTGATCCTCCTCTTTTGCGGTTGCATTGGGATGATCCCGGAAAAACTCTGATACCGCCACCGATGCTTCCTGCTTTTGTCGGAGCTGATTCACAGTTGGCTTCATAAGAACGTAAGCCCCTGCGAGGAAACAAACGATTGCCAGCATCATCAGAGGAATATCACGTTTCCGCATGACGATTCCTCCGTTTTCTGTATACAGCACCGAGAATGGTTCCAGCGAGGATCACTGCCAAAGCGATCCCACCTCCGACAACGAGGCCGGAAAGATACTGTTCCTGCCAGGTAGATTTCACAGGTGCGTCTTCTGTGGCCTCCTCGATTTCCACCGCTGCTTCGTAGGGAATGCGAGATCCACGAACAAGCAGACGATGGGTATTTACGCCGTAGGGATAGCATGTGATCAGCGTACAGATGTCTTCCCCTGGAACCGGCGCAAGCAGCTCCGTTTCATGGGGCAGCACCTTGTTGGTCTCTACCACCTGATAGGCCAGAGTTTCATCCAGAACGTGAAGATAGAAAACGTCGCCTTCGCGGAGCTGGTCGATGTCAGAGAACAGGCGCTTTCCTGCGACGCCGGAGTGCCCGGTGAGAACGCTGTGATACCCAGCGCCTCCGATGGGCAGCGAGCTGCCGATCAGATGACCGACGCCCTTTTCCAGCACGGATTCTCCTGTCCCGTGATAGATCGGCAGATTGATCTGGATTCGCGGAACTTCCACGTAGCCCATGATCCCGGAGCCGTTCAAATTGAGAAGGTCAGCATAGTCTACCGATGCCTGTTCCACCGCCTCACGGTTGTATTGGTGGATGGAAAGACTGTCATTATAGGCTTTTGCTGCCTCCTTTGCTTTGTTCAGCTCGGCGGTATCCATCTCCGTAATCTGCTTGGCGTAGTCGGATCGAACCACGGATTGATACTTGTCGTTGACGTAGTTGGAAACCAATGGATAGACCGTTACGCCCGCTGCGCCGAGAAAGAGCAGCACGGCGAGCGTAACCAGGATGACTTTTTTCATACTGCCTCCATTTCTGTATGGCTGCCCCGAAGCCGGAGCAGCCATTGTCGTATCTGCTTACTGCTTGTTGGTGTTCTTCTTGCGGGCAATCAGGACGATCATGAAGGCGGCGGCAGCCATCAGGAGAATGCCGTAAACGCTGTAACGCCAAACGCCGTTGTCGCCGGTGCGGGGCAGCTCGGGGCCGCGGGTATTGATGACGGTCACGGGAACCATGGCGTTGTCGGAGCCCTCGCTCTCTTCCATCTGCACGGCGTCATTGTCGATGGTGGCGGAGGCCGTGAGCATCACGTGCGCCAGCTCCTTGTAGCCGTCAAAGGTCTTGTATCGCGGATCGTTCTGAACGAGGCCGAGGACGTCGGACCCATAGATGCCGCAGGGACGGGTATCGTCTTCAGCGGCGTAAATCACCATGGTAATGCCGTCCCGGAGCAGGGTGTAGCCGTTGTCTGTCTGTACCTCAGTGATGATGTATGTATCGTCCTCCAGACCGTAGATCAGCAGCTTGCCGGTCTCGGAATTGGGAACGAACACCGTCGCGTCCTCCTCGGCAGCCACATGGTCAGTCACGTAGTACAGGCCGTCACTTTCAAGCCGGGCCTTGACCCAGTAGCCGTCCGTGGTGTTTTGAACCTTGAAATTGACCTTGGAGAAGTCGCCCTTGCCGTCAGAGAATTCCTTGGTTGCGTCGAGGACATAGGTATAGAAGTGGCAGTCGTCAACCAGCGTATCGTAGTAGCTCATGTTGCTGCGCTTCCAGGTCAGCACAACGGTGTTGGGATTGCCGTCGTCGCCGTAAACCACGTCGGCGCTGGAATTGACCGTCGCCTGGTAGGTGATGCGGAGGTAACAGGAGGAGTAGCCACGATCCAGCGCTCCAGCAGCGGTGTAAACAGAGGTCGCGTGATTGATCTCGTTCAGACCGGCGGCGGTCATGGTAATGGTCATGGTAGTGGCGTCATCCAGATCCGCGCCAAGCTGGGCGTACTCCACGGTGAACTTCTTGACCGTATCTGTTTCCTTCCAGGTGGCGATCTTGTCGGTGCAGCCCTGATCCTTGAAGAACTCGATCACGACGTCGTTCCGGTTGTACTCAATACCGCGGGACAGGGTATCCACGAAGGTGTAAGCGGTCAGGCTGGTGACATCGGAGGTAATGGCGGGGAGCTTGGAAATGATCTGATAGTCGATCACGTCGCCGTCAGAGCCGGTAGCGTTATGATCGTAGCCGTCCGTAATGCTCTGGGACCCGTCATTCTTGCCGGTGTCGTCCTTGTTCTCACGCAGGGTCTTTTCCAGAGTGGGAATGCCAGTCTGGTTCTTGGGGTACACAGTCACGTTATAGAGCCATTCCTGGCCGCCGTTGGAGGCGTTGGCGCCGTTCACGGTGGTCATGGGCACACTGACGAAGAAGGGATCAACGGTGGAGGTGACCATTTCGGGAACCTTGCTTTCCACAAGCAGATAAAGGCCGAGCTGCAGGTTGCCAGCGTTGGTGTGACCGTGTTCGTCAGTTTCGGGCATCGCAGCGGCGTTCTGATCGTTCATGTAGATCTCCAGCGCGTTCTTGACGGTAGTGGAGTTGGACGCCAGGGCAGCGGAAAGGGTGTCGATCAGAGTATCACTCTCAAAGAAGTGATAACCGGCTTCGGCGAACTCCGAGGTGACGGGATAAGCGTCATTGTTGGTCAGGCCAATCGCGGAAAGCAGATTGCCGGACTTGCTGTCGTCGAACTTGTAGAGCACCATATCCTTGTGGACGCCGTTGGCCTCGGTTTCGGAATAGGTCACGATCTCAGCCACGCGAAGATAACGGAACTCAACACCCTTGATGGCATAGCCGTAAGAGATCTGGCCGTTGCCCAGGTCGTTGACCGTGCCGTTGTCCATCACAGATTCAAAGGCGCTGTCGCGGACGCCGGTCGAGACGTAGCTGTCGATCATGGCAGCGGCGGCATCGTCAGTGTTGGCCATGGTGAGGTCGTACTTGTACAGGTCGATAGAGCCGCGCTTGGAGAAGTCGATGGTGGCGTTGGGGACGGTGGCCGCACTTGCGACGGCGGCGAGGGAGAAGAGAATGGCAATGGCCATAACGATTGCGCTGATGCGCTTAATAGTGGTTTTCATAAATAGTTTTCCTTTCCTTTTAGATTTGTTTTATTTGCTGGAGTTGAAAGTGATAACAGGCTTGTTCGTGTAGGAGGCCGGGAAACGGGAGCATCCCGGCTGTGGTAGGCGTGCAGGCGCAAACGGATCACCTTCCTTTACAAAGCAAGAGGCCCTGGGTGGGACCTCTGTTAATGGGTTTTCCGTTTCTTGCCTGTCAGGGCGTAGAGGAGAATCGCCAGAGCGACTCCTGCGAGGGACATAGCGGAGACGGTCGCCGCAAAGCCGCCTCCGCCGGTTGCCGGCATCTTGAAGGTCGGCGTATTGACAATAGTGAGAGCGACCTCGGTCTGATCGTCCAGAGGAAGGCTGCCCTCAAAAGCGGGCTCCGTCAGAAGGTTGTACCCGGGCTTGGTGGAAACCTCCGTCAGGCGGTAGAGAACCTTTCCGATCTGCGTGTCGATGCACAGCCCGGAAAACTCCGTCTTGCCGTCTGATCCGGTGGTCAGTCTGCCGTTGTTCAAGCCCTCAGAGGTGCAGCCACCTGCGATCACGGCGCTGTCCGGCTCCCGATAGAAGACTGGGGCCCAGGTGTTGCCGCCATCAGCAGAGTATTCCAACAGGAAGGTCACACCGGGCAGGGGGCGATTGTCTTCATCCACCTTGTAGATGGGGATACTGCCGGGGATGATGTCGTTCTCTCGTTCCTCCACGATTGTTTCCCCGTCTTCGAGAACGGAGAAGGGGTAATCGGATTCGTCCAGAGCAAAGCCCTCCGGGGCTTCAAACTCCCGGTAGGTGTACCGACCATAAGGCAGGCCTTTGATATGGATCTCACCCTGCGCATTGGTGTACTCTCTTGCGACTTCCTCGCCATCTTCATTCAGAACGACAAAGCCCGCGCCTTGCAGCGGCGTTTTGGTGCCGCGATCCAGCTTGACGATGAGAAGATTGCCGCGGATCAGGCGGTTGGAGAAGCGGACGGTATTGGTGCCGAGCTGGGCGGTAAATTCCTGGACCGGCTGTTCACCAACGTAACCTTCGGGAACAGTTTCCGTGATCCGATAGGTCGCGCCAAGCTCCAGCTCCGGGACAAAGATGGACCCGTTTTCATCGGTCACATAGGTGCCGATCTCAGACCAGGCCGTTCCGTTTTTCTTTTCCAGCGTAAACTCGATCCCGGCCACATGCCCGTCTTCTGAGGTTTTGAACAGCTCCAGCTCGACGATGGGATGGTTCTGGAAGGACACGGTGTTCAGGCCCTTCTTCGTGATGATTTCCTGGACTCGCTGATCGACGGTGTAGTGCTCGGGCACGATCTCCGTAATGCGCAGCGTGACACCCACGTCCAGATCAGGAATGTCGATCTTGCCGTCGTTGTCCGTCACATAGGTGCCGCGCTCCCACCAGACGCCTGTAGTTTCGTACTGCTCGACAAAGAAGCTGATGCCGGCGATGTTGCCATCATCGGAGTGCTTGTCGATCTCCAAAGAGGCAATCGGCTTGTTTGTAAAGCTGACCTGGCGGCTGGTCTCGGAGAGGGTGATCGTCTGAGGATTCTCGCTTGTGCAGATATAGTCCTCGGGGACAATTTCGGTAATCCTCAGCTTGGTGCCGACGGGCAGTGAGTCCATCAGAATCTTGCCGGAAGCATCCGTCTGATAGGTTCCCTTGACCCACCAGCCTACCCCCGCTTCGTACTGCTCCACCTTGAAGCTGATGCCCTTCACAACGCCATCCTCAGAGGTCTTGATGATCTCCAGAGGGACGTCCGAGGGCTCATTCTTTACGTAGAGCTTTGCAGGGTCAGCATCCAGTACATAGGCGACATCGCCGTAGCTTGTTGTAGACGTATCACCATTGGCCGCCGCCCAGAAGCTGTTCACGGTAGAAGAACCGTTTCCGGCCTGCTTCATGCGCCAAACGCCAACGATACTCACCAGCTTAAAGCCGTCTGGAGCCTTGATCTCCTGGACACGCATAATGCCGACTGGAATTTTGTTGGTCGGGAACAGCGTATCGGAGGTATAGCCAGAGGCCAAATGTGCGTTATCAAGCGTGAAGTAGCCGTTGCTGTCCGTTTTGAAATACCAGGTACGCTCCAGCTTCGTCGCGTCAAACCAACCGGCATTGAAGTATTCCACCTTGAAGATCGCGCCTTCCAGGGGTACATTGGAGGGGTCAATTTTCTGCACAGAAAAGGGCTTTCCGTAGGCTTTCGGGTTTACGGCGGACACGTTGTTTTTGTAGGCGTCATTCTCGATCTTGTAAATGCCCTTCGGGTTGGAGGGGTTCAGAGGATCAGCGGAGCCGTTGCCCCAATATGCGCCGGCTTTTGCACCGGGCTGAATAGTTTTCCCGCCGCCCTGTCGGATGAAGATAAAAACGCTGGCGTTATTACCGGTTGGGAGAACATATCCGTTTGCTGTCTTAACCTCTGTTACCAAAGCACAGCCAAGGGGCAGCACTTCACGCCCGTTTAGCTTGTACAGCGGGTCGGATGTATAGCCGGTGGCAAGATAGCTGTCCAGCAGCTTCACGGTTCCGTCCGCTTTTGACTGGAAATACCAGGTTTTCAAGAGTTTAGTGGAATCCGCCCAGTTGGAGCCATAGAACTCCACCTTGAAGACAGCTCCTTCAATCCGTTCGCTGCTCTCGTCGGTTTTCGTAATCACCAGGCTGTTCGGATCAAAGGTAGGCTTGTCTTCGACGTTGAATACGTTGGCGCCGGAGCCGATGGTCAGCTCCACGGGTGTAGGATCAAGCTCATACCCGGCAGGGGCTGTAACCTCCACCGCATAGAGCTTTGTGTTGATTTCGTACTTCCGGGTGCCGGTGGCCTCTCCGTTAGCGTTGGTGGTCAGCGTCTCCACCACGGTTCCGGTAGCGGAGCCCTGATGGATTTCATAAACAGCGCCTTGCAGAGAGTACAGAGGATTGCCCTCCATACACGCCTGGGCACTGGCGCTTCCCTTGATGGTCTTTTTCAGAGAGACCGTCTTTCCGTTATCGAAGGTAATCTCGTTGGTGCCATAGATGTAAACCTGATTGCCGGAGGACTGGCTTTTGTTGATCTGGAAGTAGGCCATGGCGCTGGATGAGGCGGTACCGGACTTGACGTACCACCCGGTAGTGTCTGTAGCCGTATAGCCTTTGGCTTTGATTGCGGCCACCGTGTTGTCGCCGGTAACGCTGCCGGTCAAGCCTTTTTCTTTCGAGTACACTTCGCAGCGAACCAAGATTTCGAGCATCTGCGTGTTCACGGCGGAACTGGAAGTCATAATGGGCTTGCCGTGGAAAGCCTTGTCAGAACCCAGGCCGATATACCCGAAAACGACGTTGGTAATAAGAGTGCTCGCCGCGGCGGTGACATTGGTGTTGCCGCTTTCCGTCATGCCGCCCATGCCCTTTGCGACACCGTAGATCAGGCTGATCTGCGTCCAGGTCGCAGCCGAGTAAGTCGGGATCATCTTGGTGTAGAGGGATTCGGACTTGAAGGTCGGGACGCCGGTAGACCGGGTGGTGTAGCTTCCGTAGCCGTTGACGTCCATGCTCCAGCCTGACTCCTGGCTGGGACGAATGGGGATCGCAAGGACGCCGCTTTCCGTCTTGTAATGGATCGGACCGTCGTTGCAGTACATCATGTCAGTCCTGACGCGCTTGTTGGTATAGGGGGACAGGACGCCGGTGCTGTATGGCCACCATTGGTTGTTGCCGTAGACCCAGCTATCGTACAGACCGCCGGATTTGATGTAGTAGCCGTTCAGATCGCTTCCATGTCCGCCCAGGACGTCGGAATAGTAGATGCCGGTGGGGATGGCCCTGAGCCCGGTCTGATCTTCACGCTGGTCGTTGCCTTCTTCGGCGTTATCGTATGCCGGATCGTACAGGACAAAGGTGCCGTCCTTCAGAAGCAGAAGGCCGGAGTCCATCCAGGCCAAGGCGCTGACCATATCTTCTTCGGTGATCGATTCATCCGTAGTGACAGCCTCGGTAACGGGTTCCTCAAGGGAGATCGGAGCGTCCGTTTCAGTGGCTGTCGCAGCTGTTTCTTCCGAGGCTTCAGGCTCCTGTTCCGGAGTCTCCGTCGAGGGTTCCGGCTCGGTCGTGACGATTTCTTCGGTTTCCGCAGCCGTCGCAGCTCCGGCAAGTACAGACAGCGGGAAAACACTGACGACCAGGGCCAGAAGCAGGAGCAGGGATACCGCGCGTTTCATGTGTTTGTTGTTCATACATTTCCTCCTGTTTTGAGTTTTTGATTGTTTGATTTCTTCGGACTGATCCATCCGGGCAAAAGAAAAAGCGCGGTCCTGGTTTTCGGATCGCGCTTTTCACAAGAGAGTATTCAGTTATGGGGTTTTTACTTCGCTGCATCTGGAGCAGCTGTCATATGCCGGGGACGATACCGCCCATTCTTCATAGGCGTAATAACCGGCGTGGGCGTCCAGATACTCTAAATCAGGGTTGGCGCTTGCGTGTGCGTCCCACTCCTCGGTGGTATGAACCTGCGCTCCGCAGTAGCAGACAATAACGGTCTCCCAACGGCCTTCCTCCTCATGGTGTACCCAGCTGTGCCCCAGGGCAGAGACGGTTTCTTTTGCCCCGCATACCGTGCAGGTTCTCTCTCCGTCCTCAGTACAGGATGGAGCTATTTCTGCCCAGGAATGTTTACCGGTTGCCGCCACAGGCTTCTTTTCCGTTGCACCGCAGCTGAAACAGGATCGGGCTTCTTCACCGGACGCTCCGAAGGTCGGAGCTTTGGTCTGCGTCCAGCCGCCCCAGCTATGTACATGCTGCGTTTCAGGCGGCGGGTCAGAAGGCTTTTCCGAAGGCCGTTCCGTTGGAGTGCTGGTTTCGGGCAGCTCCGTGGGATTCGTGGGTGATGTAGGCTTTGGCTCCGTTGGTGGCTGTGTAGGTTTCTCCTGTGTTTCCTTGGATGGTTCATCGGGCAATGGGGTTTGTGTTTCCTTGGCTGGATCTTCAGGCGCTGTCACTTCGCTGGGTTCCGGCTCGTCAGCTTCCTGTGAGATTGCCGGGATTGATGCCTCAAGCGCAGTCTCCCGAATGGCTTCCTCCGTTTCCGCACACACGGTCATGTGCGTATCCTCGGCAGCTTGCGTGACGATTGTGCTTGGCGGCGATTCTGATGTTGAGCTGATTGGCGCATCGGGGGAGCATCCTGCAAGAAGCATTGCTGCAAGGATGGAAACGGTGATTACTGTGCATGGCCTCATGAATAAACCTCCCTTTCATGGTCTGGATTTATTCTACCGCTTTTCCATGATGATGCAAGGATACGGAGTCAGAAGCAATGCTGATCGTAGTTGTCCAGCATGGTGTAGTGATTCTCGATGGTAGATACTGCGTTGAACAGGGCCGAGAGCAGATACGCTTTCGTATTTCTGACCCGGGTGGTGTTCTCCGCGATACCGTCCAGAACCTTCTCGATGTGACTGGCATTGATCTGCCGGAAGCGATGTTGCACAAAGCCCGTGGAGTATTCCGCGTCGCGTCCGATCCGGGTCATGGGACTTTGGTTCATCTGAACCTCGTCCATAAGTTCCACCAGCTCGTCCAGCTGCGCCTTGCTTGTCCGTAATACCATGACGTCATACTCAATTTGCTTTTTGATTTTCTCTCTCAATGCATTTCCGTCCGTCAGTCTGTCGGCCTCCGTTGTCTGTGCGGGGGCGGGCTCCGAAGGAAGGAATGAATCCGTACTTGATAAATCAGTAATTGATTTTTCTTTACTTGATTTCTTAGTAATTAATTGCGCGGGGTTTTCCAGATGCGGAGAATCCAGACACGGACTATCCATATCCGGGTTTTCCGGATGTGGGTTTTCCAGATCTGGTATTACCATATCCGGAGCAGGCAAGTGAGGTCTTTCATAGATGATGTACTCCACGTCTGTGATCTTGCCCTTATCATCCCGCAGCCGGTGTCGGACAAGATAGCCTCTCTGCTCCAGCTCCTTCAGAGCGGAGCCGATGGCATCCACACCGTCCTTGCAGATGGCAGCAAGACCCCTTGTGGTATAATCCCATTCGTCAGGGAGGGAGAGCATCTTAGAGAGCAACCCGCAGGCCTTGCAGGACAGTTCAATATCCCGAAGGTGATAGTTGCTCATCACGGTATATGCCTTTGATTTGTTGACTCTGAAAACAGCCATAAACATCTTCCTTTCTCTGAAACGAAGGATGTCAGACTGTATTGGCATCCTCCCGTGAGAATTGTTCATTTGAGCGGACATTTCCCCGGAAGCCGGGGTGTTGTTTATTCCTCGTAATACGGAAGGTGGTTTTCGTCCGCATACTCGCTCAGATAATCCAAGAAGTCGGAGAGCTCCACAAAGTCCAGGTCCATTCCGGCTTCCTTCCAATCCACGCTCTTGGCGCAGCGGTACTCGCTGAACAGGGGGTCACATTCCGCACGGTAGCAGGAGGTTACCAGCAGGGTCATATCGGAAAGCAGCCAGAGCTCCAGCGAGCGTCGGAAGCTGTTTTCTTCGTCGAAATCCTCCTGTCTCAGGTCCTCATAGATGCGGATGGCAGTATAGTCAGCGAGCCTGCGTCCGAAGTACATACCAAGGCCGCCTGCCCAATACTCGTAGATCGGGTTCTCAGCGAAGCGGATAATCCGGGCCAGATTCTCGAAATCCACGTTTTCCAGCAAAGACAGCATCTCTGCGTCGTCGTGCTCTTCGTCAGCGCCGGAGACAAACAGCTCCTCCAGAACTTCACGAAGTCTCATACTCAGTCTCATGTTATTGTTACTCCTCTCAGTTGTGATAACGCCGCTTTTTCTTGTCGGGCAGAATATGTCCTTCAATGACGGCGGCATGCTGGATGATTTTGATAAAGCCGTTTTTCTCGGCAAATTGGATGGCCTCAAATTCATCGTCAGTCAGAAAACGCCGGATATGCTCGCCCCTCTTGCCAAGCGCTGCATCTGACGCCAGCACTCTGAAAATGACCATGTGAGAGGTCCCGTCCAGGTATCTCTTGACGGCCAGCAGACCGTCACCTTTGATCAGTTCCGGAGGTCTTCTCATCGGCAGCTGCCTCCACCTTTTCTGTTCTCCCGGCCCTGGCCCTTGACCATGAGAATGCCGTCAAGCGTGGTTGCGGTAATCCGCAGCCGTTCCGCCATAGCAATGTCGTTCTTCATGGCTTCTGAGAGCGTCGAGCCACAAACCACCAGGACGCGGGACCGGCGCAGATAGTCTCTGGCCATACTCAGGCCGTCGTTGTGCTCCTGGGGCACGCTGTCATTCAGAAACAGCGGCTGAAACAGAATGGGACAGATGGGAGAGTACCCCGCCTCATAGATCTGGCGGCAGTAGCTGGCGGCAATTTCTTCATTCTCGCGGGTATTATCGCTCCAGGGAGCGGTGATGTAAGCAAGGGGGCGTTTCATAACAGCAGTCCTTTCATAGATAATCTTGAATATGGGCATAAAAAATCGCCGGACAAGGTTTTTCCTTTCCAGCCTTCATCGGTATTTGGTTTTAGCGGGATTGGTCGCGCTGGCGCTTCTTCATCCAGGCGTCCAGCAGCTTGAAGATGGTTTCCTCCATCCTTGCGGCGGTATAGGACTTCGGAAAGTATTTGCTGAGCTTATCCAGCGGGATCGACAGCTTAAAGGTTTCCGGCTTCTTCTGTTCGGACATGATCGCAAGGATCATATCTTCACCCAGATGGCCGGTCTGGCTGAGCTTCTTCATCCGCTGGGCCTGGGAGACAGAGGGAGTCGCCTGTTCGCTCTCAATGGTTTCCAGCAGCATCTGCTGTTCCTGCTCGTTGAGTCCGGCAAGATGATATGCCGGAGTCAACGAGATTTTTCCTTCGTCCACCATGGTGAGCAAAGGAGGGATCAGATTATTGAGGGCGATCACGTTGCGGACCGTATCGCCGCTGATGCCTTCGGATAAACCGACGTCATCATCGCTTCGGAAATTCGCCGAATCATTCGGCGCATTTGTTTTCTCGGAGTTTTTGCGCCGACCGGCGACCCGTCTGACCGCCTCTAA
>JAEEGL016382584.1_pt1 | contig 12034 bp, 9 predicted proteins | sample 9134231 | NCBI WGS metagenome assembly JAEEGL01 (sample SAMN16246548, study PRJNA631951) | gut metagenome | biome: gut microbiome; feature: rumen; material: fiber-attached | host: Bos | place: Iran: Karaj | collected 2018-10
ATCTGGAGACAGCGGAGTATGCCGCGCTGGCCCGGGCATACCGGAAGGTTACCCCTGCCCTGAAAAGGGAAGGGAAATATACGGGAGGCTGTCCGCATCCCAACCGGCATTATCTGGGCGAACCGGTCCGGAACGGTTTCCGGCCGGAAACGGCCGGGGTGCCACTGATGGTTGGCAGTGTGTTTGGGGAGTTTACCTCTTTTGCGCCGATACCCTGGGACCGGGAGAAACTGGCGGGGGAGGAGCAGAACGCGCTGATCCGGAAGGCCTGGGGAGACGATGCGGCAGACGCGCTGATACCGCTGTTCAGGGCTGCCTATCCGGAGCGGAAACCGGTCGACCTGCTGCGGCTGGATTTTATGTTCCGGCAGCCGGAGATTGCCTATATTGCCGAAAGAAGCAAACTGAACCGGAGTACATGGTCCTATCTGTTCAATATGGACCAGCCCATTGACGGCGGAAACACGCCCTGGCACTGCTGTGATATTCCGTATGTATTCCACAATATCGACCTGGTGGAGTATCCCCACGGCCCCCAAGAGGAGGACGGTCTGTCCGGACGGATCCAGGAGGAGGTTTTCCGGGCGGTGATGGCTTTCGCCAGAACGGGAAATCCTGCCTGCGGGGAGGTTCCCGCATGGCCGGCATGTGAACCCGGAAAGGAAAACGTGCTGGTGGTGGACCGCCGGACAGGCGTGCGGGAAAACTATGACCATAAGCTGATGAAGGAGATGGAAAAGTACGCGGATATGATTGCGCGCAGGATGTCTGAATCCGCCGGTGAAATTCAGCACTGACGGAAACGGGGCTGGTGAAACCGGCTGTCAGACGGGGACAGCGCCGGAGCAGTTGCAAATCAAGGGATGCCATGATATAATCTGCCTGTTCCGGGTGCCGGGACGGGTGATTACGGTGTGTGAGCGAAAGGATTGAATGCTTTCATGGGCTTATGGTTTGCCCTGATTCTGTGCGTACTGCTGTCCGCTTTCTTCTCCGCGACGGAGACGGCGTTTTCCGCCTCCAACCGGGTGAAGCTGAAGACGGTGGACGGTCCTCGGAAGGACAGAGCGCAGCTGACGCTGAACCTTCTGGAAAAATATGACTCTCTGCTGACAACGGTTCTCATCGGGAACAATATTGTGAACATCGCCGGCGCGGCCATCGCGACCGTGCTTTTTATCCGTATTCTCGGCGGCGACTCCGGCGCGACGGTGGCGTCTGTTGTGATGACCGTTGTGGTTCTGTTCCTGGGTGAAGTGGGGCCGAAGACCCTGGCCAAGCAGCAGCCCGAGAAGTTCGCCATGGCGGTCAGCCCGGTGATCGGCGTGCTGATGGTACTGCTCAAGCCTCTGGACCTGCTGTTCTCCCTGTGGCGGAAGCTGCTTTCAAAGCTGATCAAACCGGATCCGGAAGAGAGCCAGATTGAAGACGAGCTGATGACCATGATCGACGAAGCCCAGACAGAGGGCGACATCGAGGAGGACGAAGGCGAGCTGATTCGCTCCGCCATCGAGTTCAACGACCAGGACGCGTCGGATATCATGACCCCCCGGGTGGATGTGACAGCGATTGAGGATACGGCTTCCCCGGATGAGGCAGCGGAGCTGTTCCGGAAAACCTGGTACTCCCGGATCCCCGTGTATCACGAGGACCTGGATCATATCACGGGCATCCTGAACGAAAAGGATTTCTACAAGATGACCCATGAGGGCTGCCGGGATATTACGCAGATCATGAAGGAGCCGGTGTTCGCGCCGGCCAGCCTGCCGATCAGCAACCTGCTCAAGCTGTTCCGCACGTCGAAAACCCATCTGGTGATCCTGCTGGATGAGTACGGCGGCACCGAGGGCATCGTGACGATGGAAGACGTGCTGGAGGAACTGGTGGGCGAGATTTACGACGAGCATGACGAGGTCGAGGAAGAAGTCGTCGAACAGGAAGACGGCACCATGATCGTGGACGGCAGCATGCAGCTGCAGGAGCTGCTGGACAAACACGAACTGGAGAACAGATACGACGCGGACACCGTCGGCGGATGGGCCGCCGAAATGCTGGAAAAGGTGCCGGAGGTCGGGGATACGTTCCAGCTGGAAAATCATGAATTCACCGTCACGGAAATGGACGGGTTCCGGGTAACCAAGGTACAGGTTACGGATCTTCCGGAGGTACAGGAAGAAGAGCAGGCAGCCGAGTAACGGCGCCTGCTCTTTCTTCAGCATTTGATTCTTTTGTTCGGGGGAATCTGCGGCCGGTCCTGACCGGGGAACCGGGGCGGTTCACCATCGGGCGGGCAGGGCGGCTCACCGGAACAGGGCGGCATATCGCCGGGGAATCCGCCTTCCGGCGGGAACGGCGGCCGGCCGTGACGCGGCGGGCGGCGCATGAATTCAGGAATATCCGCAGCCAGGGACTCCATATGATCGCTGAGCCGGTTGCTGAGGGCGCAGAACTGCGCCTTTTCATCTTCCGTAAAACAGGCGGTCTTTTTTTCGTAGTCCGCTTCCCGGGCTTCCCGCATCCGGCTGACGGCCTCTCCGCCTTTTTCGGACAGGGACACCCGCTGGATCCGGCGGTCCTCCTCATCCACGGTGCGGGTGATCCAGCCTTCGCTTTCCGCCCGGGCCATCATCTCGCTCAGGGAGGATGGACGGACGTCCAGCATTTCACACAACTCCCTGGAGGATACGTTGTTGTTTGCGGCAACGCATTCCAGCAGGCGGCCGATCGCCGGCGGGAAGGGAAGTTTTCCGGGGTCGGGCGGGCAGCGCCGCATCGCCCGGGAGAGCTTCAGGACAGCCAGGATGACGTCATTTTCACGATTGATCATTTTATCTGCTCCTTTCTCGGCGCCGGTACGCGGCGCTTTATCGGTTGGTTCGCATAAAAATACGGTACCGAACAAAATCATTATAATTCGGTACCGAAACGAAGTCAAGCTTTTTGAAATATTTTAACCCGGCAGCGGAGCCAGCATCTCCCGGTTGCATTTCCGGAACATGTAGAGGCAGATGAACAGGGAAGCGATTTCCGCGATGGGGAAGCACCACCACACGGCATAGACGCTGCCGGTGATCTTTGCCAGCAGCCATGCCGCCGGCAGCAGCAGGACAAGCTGGCGGCAGATACTCAGCACCATACTGTACGTCCCTTTGCTGATTGCCTGGAAAACGGTGGACAGGGTGATGCCGACAGCGGCAAAGATGAAGTTTGTGCAGATAACGCGCATAGCCACCGGGCCGATCCGGTTCATCTGCTCCGTGACGAGCAGGGTTTCCGGATCCGTGATATCCTTCTTCTCATAGATGGACATCAGCGCGTCCGGGAAAATCATAAACACCAGCGTACCGATGATCATGATGGTTCCCGCCCAGATGAGCGCGACCTTGATGCACTGGTAGATCCGTTTTTTGTTCCGGGCTCCGTAATTGTAGCCGATAATGGCGATAATTCCGTTGGCCAGGCCGAATACCGGCATGAAGATAAAGGACTGCAGCTTGAAGTAGACGGACATGACGTTCAGGGCAGCGTTGTTTTCCGCGAATCCGGAGAGAATGGCGTTCATGCCCACGTTCATTACGGATCCGATGGAGGCCATGATCGTGCTGGGCAGGCCTACCGAGACAATATCCCGGATGTCGCGGCCGTATATCGCGAAATCTTTCCGGTTCAGCTTCAGCTCCTCGTTTTTGAACTGGTTCAGGGCAATGCCCACGCCCGCGGAGAGCCACTGGCCGATGACCGTGGCGATGGCGGCGCCGGAGATGCCCATGGGCCGGAAACCGAGCCGGCCGAAAATCAGGATCGGATCCAGGATGATATTGGTCAGGGCGCCGCACAGCTGTGCCGCCATGGATGCCTTGGAGTTGCCGGTGGACTGCAGCAGCCGTTCAAAGAAGATGGCGGAGAAGAGCCCTGTGCTCCATATGGTGACAATGGACAGGTATTCCGTGCCCATCCGCAGGATGCTTTCCCGGTTTTTCAGGCTTCCGTCAACGATCAGGTTCATCAGCGGGCCGGCAAAGAAAAGCCCGGCAACGATGAACAGGCAGCTGCCGGCCAGTTCGATCAGCAGGCCGTTCCAGGAAGCACGGCGCGCGTCGGACTGCCGCAGCTCACCCAGGCGCCGGCTGATCAGGCTGTTGATACCGGTGCCCATACCGGTGGACAGCGCGATCATCAGCATCTGGAACGGCATGGCCAGGGAAACGGCGGTCAGGCCGTTCTGGTCAAACTGGGAAATATAATAACTGTCGACAATATTGTACAGCGCCTGAACGATCATGGAGAACATGATCGGCAGGCTGATTTTGGGAACGAGACGGCGCATTTCCGTGGTGCCGAGAAGCGTGGAACGATCTGCATGCTGCATAAATCAACAAACCTCAAAAAAGCGAATTTGTCGCTTCCTCCCGAACAGAAGAAGCGAACCCCGAGTACTGTATCAGAATCGGTACATTCAGTCAAGGTTTTGCTTGTGCGGAAAGGCGGTGGATGGTAGAATGGAACAGATTAAAACGGAACGCGGAGGAAATATGAATAAAGAAGCTTTACGGGAACTGCTCGCGTCCATGACACTGGAGGAGAAAGTCGGCCAGCTGGTACAGTGCAATGCGGGCCAGTTTATTCAGAACAGCCTGGGGATCACCGGGCCGGACGGGGAGATGCTGCCAGCGGAAGACCTGAACCGGGTCATGGGCAGCGTCCTGACCTTTGAGAACGCGGCGCAGGCGAAGGCGCTGCAGGACCGGCACCTGGCGGCGGATCCGAAAAAGATCCCCCTGCTGCTGATGCTGGACGTAATCCACGGGCTGCGGACCACGTATCCGATTCCGCTGGCTATGGGCTGCGGCTTTGACGATGCGCTGACCGCGGAGTGCGCGGGTATGGCCCGGAAGGAGTCGTCAGCCTGCGGCGTGCACGTGACCTTCAATCCCATGGTGGATACTGCCAGGGATGCCCGCTGGGGGCGAATCCTGGAGACTTATTCCGAGGAACCGATGATCAACGGGCGCATGGGCGCTGCGATCGTGAAAGCCACCCAGGGGGAAGACCTGGCCGACCCGGAAAACGTAGCCTGCTGCGTGAAACATTACGCCGCCTACGGCGCTCCGGAGGCGGGGCGGGATTATAACACGGTGGAGCTTTCGGAACGGCTGCTCCGGGAAACTTACCTGCCGGCATACAAAGCCTGCCTGGACGCCGGCGCGCGCCTGATCATGCCCTCCTTCAATTCGCTCAACGGCATCCCCTCCGTGGCCAACAAGTGGCTGATGAACCAGGTGCTGCGGAAGGAATGGGGCTTTGAAGGCGTGGTAATCAGCGACTATTCCGCTGTGGCGGAACTGATGGCCCACGGTGTCGCGGACGGACCGGAGGACGCGGCGCGCCTGGCGATGGAGGCCGGGTGCGATATCGACATGGTAGACAGCATTTATTTCCGGTATCTCCCGGAGCTGGTGCGGAAAGGACTCGTTCCGGAGGAGATGCTGGATGCTGCCGTCATGCGGGTGCTTCAGCTGAAAAATGAGCTGGGACTGTTTGAGAATCCATATCACGGCGCGGATGAGGAAAAGGAAAAGGCGCTGTATCTGTGCCCCGCCCATCGGGAGATTGCCCGCCGGGCGGCGGAGGAAACAGCCGTTTTATTGAAGAATGAGGACATTCTGCCCCTGCGGAAGGATATGAAGCGGGTGGCGCTGATCGGTCCCTTCGCGGAGGAAAAGCGTCTGAACGGTTTCTGGTCCCGCCCCGGCGCGGACCGGGATACCGTGACACTGCCGGAAGGCATCCGGAATCTTCTGCCGGATCTGGAACTGGTCATTGAGAAGGGATGCGGCGCGGAGATCGGGGATACGGACGAAAGCGGTATCAGCCGGGCAGTGAAGGCCGCGGCGGAAGCGGACGCGGTGATCCTGGTGCTGGGCGAGCCGGAGAACGACAGCGGGGAAGGCCGCAGCCGGGCGGAGCTGACCCTGCCGGGAATGCAGATGGAACTTGCGCGGCAGGTGATTGCCGCCAATCCGGATACCGCCGTCGTGCTGTTCAACGGCAGGCCGCTGGTGCTGACGGAGCTGGAAAAAATCGCGCCGGCTATGCTGGAAATGTGGTATCCCGGTACGGAAGCAGGGAACGCCATGGCTCGGCTGCTCTGGGGCGATGCGAATCCCTGCGGAAAACTGTCAGCCGGACTGCCCCGGGCGACGGGCCAGTATCCGATGCCATACAACCGGATGAATACCGGCCGGCCGAAGCCGCAGCCGGATACGCAGGCGTTTCCTTTCACCAGCTGCTATCTGGATATGCCGAACCTGCCGCTGTATTCCTTCGGATACGGCCTGAGCTATACGCAGTTCGAATATGAATCCATGACCCTGGACCGGAGGGAAATTACCCGGGAGGAGCCCCTGCGTGTAACCGTCACGCTCCGGAACGCCGGACAGCGGGCGGGAAAGGAAACCGTTCAGCTGTACCTGCGGGACCGGGTAGCTTCGGTGGTCCGGCCGGTACAGCAGCTGATCGATTACCGGAAAGTCCTCCTTGCTCCGGGAGAGCGGGCGGAGGTCACCTTTACCGTAACAGAGAAGCAGCTGCGGTTCAGGAACTTTGACTGCCGGGAAGTTTCAGAACCCGGTGTGTTTGAACTGTCCTGCGGGTGGGCGGACCACCTGCTGCTGACCAAAGCGTTTGAACTGACAGACTGACATCCGGGAGGGAAGGGACATGGGAACTGTATTTGAAATGCAATGGGAAGTATCGCTGATTACCTGGCTCCAGCAGGCGATGGGCAGCGCCGGAACGTTTGCGGCAAAGGTTTTCGCTTTTGTCGGGGATGAAACGTTTACGGTCCTGGTGCTGCTGGTAATGATGTTCTGCTGGAACAAGGAAGCCGGCAAACGCTGCGGGCTCGCGATCCTGGCGGCGACTGTCTGGTTTCCGATGGTGAAGAATATCGTGCTTCGCCGCCGGCCCTATATGGTGCATCCGGAAGAAATCACCCCCAGGCCCCTGCCGGAGGCGGACGCGGCGGCGGATGATATCGTCCAGCAGGGTTTTTCCTTTCCGAGCGGGCACAGCGCCATGTCGGTGGCAACTTACGGCAGCCTTGCCCGGGAAACGAAGAAAAAATGGACGAAAATCCTGGCTGTTGCGCTGCCGCTGCTGATCGGGATCAGCCGCTTCGCGTCAGGTGTCCATTACCCGACGGACGTACTGGCCGGCTGGGTGATCGGCCTGGCGGCTATCGGTTTTACGGCGCTGCTGGAGAAAAAAGTGAAAAACGAAACCGTCCGGTATCTGATCCTGCTGGCGACCGCGCTGCCGGGGATTTTCTGGTGCAGCAGCCGGGATTATTTTTCCGCGCTGGGCGCACTGGCCGGCGCGGCGGTCGCGATACCGTTCGAAAAGAAATATATCAATTTCAGGGATACCCGCAGGATCCCGGCAATGATCCTGCGGCTGGCCGGCGCGATGGCGATCTACCTGCTGCTGAACTGGCTGCTGAAAAAACCGTTTGACACGGCTTTCCTGAACAGCGGGACCCCGGCGGCAAACCTGATCCGCTCGCTGCGCTACGGGATTCTGCTGTTCGTCGTGATCGGGGTGTATCCCCGCTGCTTCCCGGTGCTGGAAAAACTGGGCGTCCGGAAATCGACCGGATCATCGGAAAGGAACGGAAGCCGGTGAGAGAAGTCAGGCAGTTTGTGGATATCCACAGCCATATCATCTTCGGTGCGGACGACGGCGCCGGAACCCTGGATGAAGCGCTGGAGATGCTGAAGCGGGACCGGGAGGAAGGCGCTGTCGCGGTTTTTGCGACGCCCTGTTACGCGCCGGAACGCGGATACGCGCCGGAAGCGTCATTTGTGCTGGAAAAGTTTGCCCTTCTCCGGGAAGCGGCCGCGAGGGAGATCCCGGATCTCCGCCTGTTCCTGGGATCGGAATGCTACTGCGCGAGGGACACGGCGCGCCGGATTCACCGGAACGAGGCGTTCCGGATGAACGGAACCAATTACGTGCTGGTGGAATTCCTGGAGTACGGCAGTATCGACGAGACACCGGAGAAAATCCGGGCAAACATTGCGGAGATGCAGCGGCAGGGACTCCGGCCGGTGATCGCGCATCCGGAAACCAACCGGACGCTGGCGGAAAACCGGGATCTCCTGCGGGAGCTCGCCGATGCCGGCGCGCTGATCCAGGTCAACGGATTCAACCTCGACCGGAACCTGAGCGTCCGGACGAAGGAAATGGCGCAGTGGCTGGCCCGGGAACGGCTGGTTTCCTTTGTCGGCAGCGATATGCACGGCTGCCGGCCGGGACAGACGCCCCGGATGAAGGAAGGAATCGCCTGGCTGTATGAGCATACGGACAGGGAATATGCCGACGCGGTTTGTTTCGGAAACGCGGTCCGGATGCTGATCGCGCCGCAATGAAAAAGGTTCATCATTCCGCAGGAAATAACAGGGGCCGGACGGCATGCAGCCGTCCGGCCCGGTTTATATCGCGGCGGATCAGACGCTCAGGTATTTTTCCATCAGGCGCGCGGTGATCACATACATGATTCCGGCCAGCGCCAGCGCAATCATACCCTGCCAGAAGAACATTGTGGCGACACCGATGGTGGAAGGCACCAGCGATGCGACCAGCCGGACGCCGTAATTCAGGACAAGGAAGATCCCGAAGGTGACGACCAGGTTCCATTTCTGCCCGTTCAGCAGGGAAGAGGAAATCACGTCCGCCAGGTAGGCGGTGGTGACGGCGCACAGCCAGGAGGACAGGATATAGAACACCAGCGCGGCGATATTGGCAAAGCTGAAATTCAGGTTAAACATGGTCAGGATCTGGTCGAAGATGTTCCAGAACTCGTGGAAGACCTCGTTTCCTTCCAGCAGGAGGCTGAAATCCAGCACGCCGAGCCCGAGGTAGAAGGCGCCGGCCAGCATCACGGAAACGCCGCACTCGATGACTTTCGCCCCAAGGATTGTGTAGCAGCTGTTCGGGGTCATGAAGAGCATGTATCCCTGTTTGGTGTTCATGTCCTTATGCAGGGTGACCAGGCTCAGGATGCCCATCAGCGTAATGCTGGAAGTGGCGATCAGGAACAGCAGCATCGCGCCGATGACCAGGGGCGTTTCCTGTTTTCCCCACAGGCCGTACAGGAAAACGGCTTCCGCGACAGCGGTGATCGCCAGAAGGATCAGTTTTGCCATCAGTGTTTTTCTCAGTTCATATTTCAGCAGACGAAGCATTATGCCTGCACCTCCCCATGACCGAATATTGCCCGGTAGCGGTCCGCCATGGACACGCCGTCGGTTTCCCGCATTTCTTCGAGATCGCGGACTTCCACCAGCTGGCCCTGCTTAATGAAGACTGCCCGGTCGGCGATGGCTTCCATTTCCTCCACCAGGTGGCTGGACAGCAGCAGCAGTTTTTCCGGCGTGGCCGCGTCCAGGATCGCCGTCCGGATTTCATCCCGGGCCAGCAGGTCGATCCCGTTGAAGGGTTCGTCCAGCATATAGACTTTGGCGTCCCGCGCCAGTGTCAGGGCGATCTTCATCTTGGCGACCATACCGCTGGACAGGGTGCGGATCTTGTCCTTCTCGTTCAGCTCCATGTCATGCAGCATGGTGAGATAGCGGTCCATGGAGAAGTCCTCGAAAAAATCGGCATAATATTTCCCGGCGTCCTCGATGGTCATCCAGGCGTAAAAGTACGGCTCCGTGGACATATAGGCGACATCCTTCCGGCTGTCGATTCCGACGGGCCGGCCGGCGAACATCACCTCGCCGGCGGTCGGCTTGATCAGGCCGGCGGCCATTTTCATCCAGGTCGTTTTACCGCTGCCGTTCGGGCCGAGCATCGCGTAGATATGCCCCGGCATCATGACGACGGATACATGGTCAACGGCGGTCTTCGCGCCGAATTTCTTGGTCAGTTCCTTACTCTCAAGCATCTTTACTTTCCTCCTTCTCTTTCAGCAGGCGAATGGCTTCCGCGTGCGACAGGCCCAGGATCTCCAGATCCCGGAGATAGCGGTCCGCGGCCTCCCCTGCCATCTGGGACCGCAGCCGTGCGATGCGTTCGGTGTCTCCTGTCACATAGGTTCCCATTCCCCGGCGGGTCTCACACAGCCCCGCCCGTTCCAGCTCCTGGTATACCCGGGCGGCTGTGTTCGGGTTGATGGAATACTGAACCGCCAGATCCCTGCCGCCCGGCATTTTTTCCCCGGGACCCATTGCACCGGTTACAATCGACCCCTTGATCCGGTTGACAACCTGCAGCCAGATGGGACTCATCGGATCGTAGTCCATAGTCACCCTCCTTTACAGCGCTATAGTGTACGAGGTGAATAGTACACTAATAAAATCATTCTGTCAACACTTTTTCGCAAAAATTTTTTTCAAAAAGGCCGGAAAACGCTGAAAAAAAAGGCCGGACGGCGTTTGCCGTCCGGCCCGGAGGAACGAGGCGGGATTATACGATAATGAATTGCGCGAGAACCGACAGCATCAGGCTGGCCAGCAACAGGATGATGGCGCCGCCCAGGCGGGAGGAGATCTGCGCGAAGGGCATCAGCTCCATGCGCTTGGCGGAGGAAAGCACCGCCACGTCGCCGGTGCCGCCCATGTTGGACATGCACAGGCCGGCAGTAATACCGGATTCGAAGGGATAGAAGCCGACCAGTTTGCCGATGAGCGCCGCGCCGACGAACGCGCCGATACAGGTGGCCGCGCACAGCAGCAGGTAGGTGAGGGAGAAGCTGGAGATGACCGTTCCGATATCCAGGTAGCAGATACCGATGCCGATCAGCAGCATGGGCGTCAGGTTCTTCATCACAAACTGGAACCACTGGTAGCAGGCGATTTCGATCTTTTCCGGAACGATTCCGGTGACCTTGCAGACGGCGACCGTGATGATCATCCAGGCATAGGCGTGAATGGTGATGCTGGGGACCAGCGCTTTCCAGATGCCGGCGAGGATGAAACCCCAAGCGAAGAACGCGCCGGAGACCAGCAGGCCGATGCCCAGGTTCTTGATATCAATCTTCTCGCGTTTCTGCTGCATCTCCGGACTGATTTCCAGTTCTTTGGGATCCATGGATCCGGAATGCATCAGCGCGCCGTTGCCGTTCATTTTTCCCCTGACGATCTTGACCAGCACGCCGGCCAGCACGATGGAAACGGCGTTGCCGATGGCCACGGCGGGCGTCATAATGGACAGGGCTTGCGCGGCGCTCATGGAGCTGCTTGTTTCAAAAATCTTGGAAAGCGGGGTGGCGCCGGCGCCCATGCCACCGCCCATGATGGGTAAGGCAACCAACAGCAGCGCGTTCATGACCGGATAGCCCATGATGGCGGCCACGCCGCAGCACAGGGCGAAGGCCAGGATCAGTCCGCCGAAAATGGCGGGGAAGTACCGGGCAGCGGCCTTCATCAGCAGCTTCCGGTTCATACCCAGAATGGAACCGGTGATCAGGGCGGCGATATACCAGTCAAGGAATCCGCCTTCTGTTTTGAAGAAGGTGCCGATGTTACCGACCAGATCCACGTTGCCGAAAGGAAGGAACATGTTATATCCTTTTTTCCCGACATACTGTTTTGTAAAGTCTTCGCTGGCGGCGTACGCGACGGCATCTTCGTCCTGGCCTTCCGCGTTGACCTTGACTGTTTCGATTGCCTTGTCGCTGTCAAAGGTCAGGGTAATGGTGATTGGCTTGTTGCCGTTTCCCTTGACAACTGTTGTGAATTCTTTACCGGTTTCACGCGTCACTTTGGAATCTTTCAGCATGCTGTTGACTCCGGTATTGACGCTGTCCACCAGTGCGGAGACTGCTTTGCTCGCGTCAGAAGGCGCCTTTGCTTTTACGGTATTATAGGCAGGGATCAGGTTGGCGAATACCAGCAGCCCCGCGCCGAAAATACATACGATGGCGCCGCCGCCCAGATAGCTCTTGATAATCGGCGTATGATCGCCGATCCACTGCAGGATTTCACCCAGCACCATCATGAACAGGAAGCAGCCGGCCATGCCTGCGGGC
>JAEEGL016400046.1_pt1 | contig 12034 bp, 7 predicted proteins | sample 9134231 | NCBI WGS metagenome assembly JAEEGL01 (sample SAMN16246548, study PRJNA631951) | gut metagenome | biome: gut microbiome; feature: rumen; material: fiber-attached | host: Bos | place: Iran: Karaj | collected 2018-10
TCCATTCCTGTCTTTTCAAGCTGCTTTTCAAAGATTTCTTTTACCTTTCCCATATTGGAAAGATCGTAACCCGGAAACTTGGTGGCAATATAAAACTTGTCTCTCTCATATTTGGAAAGCGCCTTGCCCATAACAATCTCAGAATAACCGTCGTGATATCCCCATGCGGTATCGTAGTAATTGATGCCGGCGGTCATTGCCTTGTCAACCATTTTAAAGGTCTCTTCTTCATCAATGCGGCTGTCGTCACCCCCGATTACAGGCAGTCTCATGGCGCCAAACCCAAGCGCAGATAATTTAATACCCTGATAGTCTTTGTAAACCATATCCTTCTCCCTTCAAGTTATTGTTTTAATCGCAACAGTATAATCAAATATTCATTTTTTATTCCTTATATTATAATTGTACAGCATCGGATTAACTCCATGTCAACAGAAAATATCCAAAGAAAATGCGTATTGGTCCGCCGATTCCTTCGCGGTTACATGCATGTCTTGTAAATTATTAACAATGCAAATCGTTTTACATTTGCATTTTCTGTTGCAAAAGTAGAAATGCGAAACTTTGCGAAAGTTTTTCTTGCAAAATTCTCCGCTCTCAAATATAATTCCATTTGTTTTTGAATATCGGGCAAAGCAAGCGAAAGCTTGTGGCGCAAAGCTATAGGGACTTTAACATGTCAGCCAGTTGCATCTTGTTTGTAAGATTTATTTAGCACGGGACATAAGTCCTGTGCTTTTTTGTATAGCGACGAGCCATGCGACTGCTGTACTTGCACAAGCAGACATATGGCGACCGCATACAATCCCGGAATTCATCATTAAGAATTCCGGTGATTTTATAGATAAAACTTATCAAATCGGTTTTATCTGTGTTTTAAGGCTTATAAGCCGGAAGGGAAAACGAATGAATAAAAAGAGTAGAAACATGGTTCGCGGTATTATCCTTATTGCATCCGCCCTTGCTTTGGCAATGGCAGCAACTGTGGGAGTAATCGGTTTTAATCATATTAAGAGCGCGTATGCCAATTCCTTCGCAGAGGGTTTAAAGGCTGCAGCTATTTTACTTGAAAGCGAGCTTTCCAATGAAGTTGAGGGTGACTGGTCACTCTCCGATGACGGCCAGCTTCTTAAAGGTGATAACTATGTACATGACAGTTATCAGGCTCAGCTTGATTCTCTTCACGAAAGAACAGGCATGGATTATACCGTATTTTATGGTGACACCCGCTATATCACCACTCTTATAGATACAGAAAGAAATTTCCGTATGGAAGGCACAAAGGCATCTTCTTCTGTTGCAAATGAAGTATTAAACGGTAATGAATATCTTGCTTCTAACTTTGAACTTGCAGGTAAGAACTGGTATGCATATTATCTTCCTTTAAAGAACTCTGACGGTTCAGTGGTAGGTATGATTTTTGCAGGTCGCGACACCTCAATCATGGATATCAATGTTAAGGCCGCAGCACGTGCGATTATCGGTACCTTTGTAGGTTTCTTTTTATTTAACTTCGGTGTGGCACGTTTCCTTATAAGCCGTACCACAAAATCTATCAGAGACATTGTAAACGGCCTTCAGCAGTTAGAAGACGGTGAGCTTTCTTTCTACATTCACGACCGTACATATAACAGAAAAGACGAGCTTGGCGTTATTGCCGCAAGTTCAGCTCAGGTACGTGATAAATTGCAGGATGTAATCAGTGCGACAAAGAAGCTTTCCGAAGATGTTACGGAATCCGGTATCAAGCTTGCCAACTCTGCCGCCACCGCTTCAAGTGTAGCCGAGCAGGTAACCTGTGCGGTTGAAGACATCAGCCGCGGTGCAACTTCCCAGGCTGAAAACGTTGAAAGTTCCGTAAACAACACTCAGGAAATGGGTAACAGTATTGATGAAATTGCCAAAAAGGTAGAAAACTTAACCGAAGCTGCCGAAGAAATGCTTACAGGCGCAAACCGCACCGTAGACACCCTTAACAGCCTCATGAAAAAGAATGAAAGCGTTATGTCTTCAATGCAGGATATCGATGCTCAGATTCGCCTTACAAACGATTCGGTTAAAAACATTGCTGAAGCTACCGTGATGATTACCGATATTGCGGACGAAACCCATCTTCTTTCTCTTAACGCTTCAATTGAAGCCGCAAGAGCAGGCGACTACGGCAAAGGCTTCTCTGTTGTTGCAACCGAAATCGGTATTCTTGCCGCACAGTCCAAACAGGCTGCCGATTCCATCAAGAAAATTGTTGAAACTCTGGTAAATGAATCGCAAAAGAGCGTTGAAACCATCGGACACCTGAGTAATGAAATGAAAGATCAAAACGAACGTCTTAACTCTACCAAAGAAGATATGGACGTTGTAGTGGAAAACGTAAATAACGTAGACAGCTCTACCAAAATAATATCTGAAAAGATGCATATGCTTGACAATCTTAAAACAAGCTTTATCGACATCATTGAAGAGCTTTCCGCAATTTCTCAGCAAAACGCTGCTTCCACAGAGGAAACAAATGCCTCCATGGAAGAATTAAACGCAACCTTCGCCCTTATAAGCGAAGCTGCAAGCGACCTTCGCAACATGGCTGAGACATTAAACGAAAAAATGTCCTTCTTTACTCTTGATAATATGACAGATAAAAAGTCAACGAAAAAGACCGCATAAAAATATCCCCGGCTGATGAAATGTCAATAGCCGGGGTTTTTTCTTTAAATCTTATGCTTTTTTCTTTGTGGCCTTTTTGGCTGCGGGCTTTTTCTCTTCAGCCTTTTTGGCGGTGGGTTTCTTGGCTGTTGCGGTTTTGGTCGCAGCAGGTTTCTTTGCAGCGGCTGTCTTCTTGACGGTCGTTTCTTTCTTGGCGGTTGTTGTCTTCTTTGCTTTGGTTTCTTTCTTTGCTTTGACCGCAGGCTTTAAGGAATGAGCCAAAGAAACTGCCTTCTCCCAATTGCCGGCAAAGAAAATTCTCCCTTCCGACAAAGCGGTTGCCGCATCAATCTTGCCCTTTAAAAGGTCGATAAATGTGACTGCATCGGTGCGGATTCTGCAATCATTGTCATGGTAATCGTAGGGTTCTGCAACGGCTTTACCATTGTCAAGTTCAATGTAGAGCGCTCCCTCACCTTCGCCCTCAATGTCTATCTCTATGGCAAAATGCTCTGAGATAGCCGAAGTGTCAATCTTTCCCACTGCCGTCTTGGCCTTTTTGACCACTTCTTCATACGTCATATTAAACTATTCCTCCTTGGTTAATAAAATACCCTAAGTATTATTTATTAACTCCATAACCCATTTACCCAACGATTATACACCAATACATGCATACATGGAAGAGGCAAAAAAGCAAAGACCCCAATCACTTTAATGACCGGGGTCCCGTCTTGTCAGGTATCCATAAGATTAATAATTATTCCGTTCTCTCTGCCACTATCACCAGTCTGTGGGTTGCAAGATAAAGCGGCGTACAGGTATATAAAGTAAGCGTCTCCGTATCCGTGGCCTCAAGCACCGACAAATCCTCAGGCTCAACCACCTTAATATCCGTGACCGAATATGAGTATGTATCCGTGGCAGTATCCACGTAAATCATATCCCCGAGAGTCACTTCGTTAAGCCTGTTGAAGTATTGCCCAAAGGAGTAATTGCGGTGTCCCGCTATTACACAGTTGCCTTTATCTCCCACCATGGCGGTTTCCGGCTCATGGCCCAGAGAATCAGCCAGTACTCCCCCCGATACTCCCTCTCTTACGGGATTTTCGGAATCTATACAGGGAATTCTGAGGATACATAGTATATCTCCTTCAGAATGGGTCTCAGCCTCATCTCCGGCCTCTTTCGAAATTACCGAAGCGTTTGTTCCTTCGGATGAATTCTCCTCAATAGGAATTTCTTTAAAAAATGACTCATTGTGGGCTATCTGCGATTTAAACTCTTCCAGGGCTTCTTTTTTCATGGCCTGCTGTCTCACATTTATGAAAAGCGATCCAAGAAAAAGAAACAGTCCCGCAATAATGAGCACAGAGCCCACAAGTCTTATTAATTTAGTCTTCATGTTCTTTCTTTTTACTGCCCTTAATTACAAAGAAGCCCGCAAGCATAAGAGCCGCTCCGGAAGCGTACCCTCCGAAGGTTCCCATGAAACCGCCGGTTTTGGCAAGTTTCTTCTTGTTGTCCAAAGAAGAATCGTCGGATAAGGATTCTATGGTCTTTCTTTTGACGGTCGATGCGCTTGTATTGGAAGGCGCGGAAGAATTGCCGGTGTTGCCGCTACCGCCGTCGGGATTCTCGGAAGGCTTGTTGTTGACGATTCGGTTGTTTTCTTTTTCATTTACAGCCGCAGCATAGCCTTTGCCTTTGGTATGTACCGAAATGCCGTCTTTTAAATCCTTGGGAATTTCGTAGCCTTCGGGAGCCTTTGTTTCCTTAAGGATATACTCATGGTTCTCCTCAAGGACTCCTACAAACATTATTTCGCCGTCTTCGTCACTGTCGGCTTCATCCACTACTTTGTTGCCCTTTGAAGGGTCTATGAGTTCAAAATGAGCTCCCGGAATAATGGTTAAATCTTCTCCGTCCACAAGTTCGGAAATATAGTAAACGTATTTGCTGAAGTCAACGTTTGCAAAATCACTGTCTTTGTACTTAACTCCCGCGCTGTTGGTTTCGGAATTACCGTAGCCCTTTAATACCACGCTGTTTGAAAAGTCCTGAGCCTTTCTCTTAAGCATCTTGGCGGTGTATTTAAGAATATAAGCCTTGGATGCTCCGGTCTTGGGCACCACTACCTCAAGTACGGGTCTCTCTCCGCTGTAATCGGTTCTCACCACAGCTCCCGTAACTTCTGTCTCAAGTTTGAGAGAGCCGTCGGATTTAACCGATGCCTCATAAAGCTTAACGGTTGATTCATCAAGTACCAGGCTGGCACCCATGGTGTCACGGATTACAACTTCGTTGATACCGCTTCTGTATAAGTTCTGGCCCGCAACGTTAAGCTCGATGGTATAGTTGATTACTTCTTTGTTGCGAACGCCCTTTTTGTCTATAACTCTGTTGGTAAAAGAAGTCCCTGCGGAAACTTTTGTGGAAGTGCCGTACTGGGCGCTTACAATTCCCGCCTCGTTGTTAATGGTAATCTTACCGTTATTTTCAAAGGTTGCGCCGTCTTTTACTTTAACTTTGAATTTAACAACCTTCTCTTCTGTAATATCACCCAAATTGAAGGTAATCGTATTGGAACCCGCATCGTATGACGTTCCCTCGAAATCGGAAGAACCGTCCACATATTCAAGTCTGTTATCCAAAGGATCAGTAACCACTACATTGGTCATGGACATCTTGTTTTGATTAACAGTGATGGTATAAGGAATATAATGTGTGCTGTAGTCATAACTTCCGGCCTTTTTGGCTATAACCTCGCTGACGTAGGTCTGTGTGGCATCGTCCTTAACATCATCGTTGCCCTCAGAGCTTAAGGTTATAACGTTCTTAAAGACTTCGGTTGCGTTACTTGCCCATATATTGCTTTTGGCATCAGTAAGTTTAGTAACGATTTCAAAATAAGCCTTCTTGCCTTTAATACTATCGCCAAAAGAAATCTTTACCGTCGGGAAACCGGAGGTATCTACCGTATAGTCAACATCTTCCGTCGCCGAAGAACCTGCTATTTTGGCATTTACTATGCCTTCAAAAGAAAGTCCTGCGGGAATAGCATCGGTAAGTACGACATTTGTAAGCTCCTGCTCGTTGGTGTTGACATCTATTTTCCAATTTATGGTGTGGTTAACTCTGTCAAATCCTGCGGCAGATTTGCTGACAGCCGCTTTTAAGTTCATACCGGTTCCGTTAAACTCAGTCTTTATGCCGGGGCCTTTACCCACAGTCACCGATTCTCCCGTACCGTATGCTTCATAGTCATATGAAAGCCAGGCTTCGTTGGTGGGTATATGGTGGTTTTCTTTTAAGTATTTGCCAAAGTTCTCTATTGTGGTTTCATAAGTAACCGTATATTCTTCGGCTCCGGTCATATCACCGTTAAATGCAATGTTATGAATGCCGTCCTCGGTGCTTTCTGAAATGTTCACGTCATTGCCATGTGAATCAATGACAGTGACGGTACCCATATTGATAGTAACACCCGAATCCGCAACGATTTTATCGTGTAAAACTAGGTTTTTCAAAGTCTGACCGTTGTTATTCACCTTTATGACCCAAGAGGCCTTACCCGTATTGTCTACACCAAGACATTCTTTGTCCACCCATTTATTAAGGGGCTTTGAGACGTCACTTACAGCTTTTGCGGAAATTGAAAGCGCATCGTAATCCTCAGTCTTGGGAGCTGATACGGTAATATTGTTGGATATTTCTTTATTTATGGTTTTGCCGGAATTGTCATCACGGGAGAGAGCCATAAAGTCTACGTGTGTCTTATATTCAAAGCTTATGACGCTTGAGGGACTGTTATCCGTATATTTCCAGCTTAAGGATGAGCCGTCGACGTCGGGAGTAATGCTGTCTCCTCCCACTTTCTTAAGCGAACCGTCTACGTATGTATGTGCATCGCCGATTATATCGGTAAATGTGTATCCGTCCTCGTACTCGATGGGCTTTTCATCATTTGTAACCGTAACGGTCCATGTAATATTGTCTTCGGAATCGACAGTCGAAGCTGTCTTGGTAACCTTTGGCTCCTGAGGCATAAAATCTTTAACTTTTATGGTATATACCTTCTGTCCGAATACAAGTTCATATTGCTCAGTGTCTCCGTCTGCATCTTTATCAAGTTCAAGAGACAAATCCAGTCCTGCGTACGCTCCCATGGCGGTTTCCAGTTCGGTAAACGTATCCGATATCTGAAGTACCGCATTGCCGTCCGCATCTATGTTCAAATGGCCAAGTATTCTGTCATCACTCTTAACATCTATTACATAACCCTCGGGACGCGCACAAATCTTTGGAATGGAAGGCACTTTATAACGCTTGCCCGCCACCACATGGGTTCCCTGAATCTTATCATTAATCTTGGCTCCCTCAGGATTAATGTGAAGGGGCTCATTGAAGGTATAAGTTACTTTAATCTTATCTTCCAAAGAAACAACAGTATCCTTGGACTCATCAAGGGGCTTAATATTGCCTTCCGAATCTTCAATCGTAACGGTCAAAGACTTCATCAAAGCATTTTCATCGGGAACATTGGTATCGTCTGCATCATCCAAAGAAACCACTGCTCCGTTGGTTCCCGCTGCTTTAAGCATTTTTGACGACAAAAACAGCCCTGCGAAACCAAGTTCCTCAGAGTTTATACTGTCCTCATTCAATTCAGTCAATCTGTCTATGGAAATCAAAGCCAAAGAATTTTGGCCCTCTAAAGTATCGTCTAAAGATACCGCATTACCCGATATGTCATTACCCGATACGTTATTGTCCGATATATCGTTGTCCGATACTCCCGCATCCGGCACATTGTCGGCAGGAACATCGTTGTCCGATACTCCGGGTTGAGTAATAGCAGGCTCATCAGCCGAAACATCCGGTGTAACCGAAGGTGTCCCGTTATCAGCCGAAACATCGGTGACGGACTCTAACAAGACATCCGGATTAGTCTCCTCCAAAGCCTCTTTTTTGTCTTCTTCTGCCGCTTCTTCAGTCGGCTCATCGGCTGAAGTCACAGTCGACTTTTCGGGTTCATCCTCATCTAATATGATTTCTTCTGTGCTTGTCGGTTCCTCATAACCTGCATCGGGATCGGCCGCATACACGCTTATGACGTCATTTCTAAGCACGCAGAAAACAACGACCATACTCAAAAGAACGGCCAGAATACGTTTGCCCATGTACAACATTCCTCTCAATAAAACTATATTTCTGCCTCCGACATTCCCCAATAATAGCCGAAGCATCATATCTGCTTTTGCCCGTTACGCGTAGCCTAACCATGCATAAAAGCAAATATAGTCTTAGTAGGATACATTATAACATCTATGTCGTAAAATGAAATAGATTTTATACAAAATTGTGATATAATTACGCTATCAAAACAAGGATGGTTATTATTATGTCTGTTAAAGACAATTCTTCTTTTTCAAAAGCTCCTGCTTTTAAATATGTCGCAATTTCTCTCTTGTCAGCGGTTTCAGTTTATTCATTCGGAACTCTGTATTCATATACTTATCCCGGAGGATACTATGGGGACGGTATTTTTTCCTTCCAACCCATAAGCATTCTTCTTTTTATTGTCTGCTTCTTACTTCTTAACCGATTTTTGAAAAAAGAAATCCTTTCGGACATCGGCCGTGTCGTTATCTCCGGCATATGCGGGCTTCTTTTGTCTGTTGCTGCTTTGTATTCAACGCTTATGCTCTATGGCAACAATACAATTTTTTCAGCCCCTTTTTCCGCTGGTCTTCGTATTATCAGTACTTTTGGCATGGCTGTTTTCTTTGTTCCCGCCGTAAGTGAACTGGTAGGTTTGACCAATCTTCTTTTTGCAAAAAGGCAGGCGGCGGCACCCGCAGCTTCCGTACTGTTTTATGAAAAAAACAACATCATTTACTTTCTGGTGGTATGGGGACTTCTTTTCCTGTCTTTCATTCCGCTGTTTTTGTACAGCTATCCCATAAACTTTATTTATGATGCCGGCGATCAGGTAAGAGACTTTATGATGAATACGTTAAGCACTCATCACACGATTCTTCACTCGGTTTTGCTTGGTTTTTTCTATAACTTAGGCTATCAAAAAAACGATCCCTCTTCGGGACTGGTATTCTACACTCTTATCCAAATGCTTGTATTGTCCGCTTCTTTTGCTTTTTTCCTTGAGTACGTAAAAGAAAAAGAAGCTTCGAGAGGCCTTCGTATTGTTCTTTTTCTGGCATTTTTATTGAATCCTCTCAATGCATATTATTCGATTTCCACCATAAAGGGAGTGCTCGGCGGAGCCTTTCTGATTTTTGCGATTACGTTTCTTATGAAGATATTTGACGGAAAGAAGCTTATTCTTAACAGCGTTCTTTTTGTGCTGGCTTCTGTTTTATCCTGCCTGTTCAGAAATAACATGATGTATGCATTGGCTGTGGCGGGTATTATCATTGCTCTGTTAAGAGGCGGTCTGAAGAAGGGTCTGCACATTCTTTTGCTGACGGCAATTATATGTGTCGGATACCTTGGATGCAATAAACTATTGATGACAGCTTTCAACGCCCCCGACCCCGACAGTGCAAGAGAAAGCATGTCTGTTCCCCTTATGTGCCTTGCGAGGGTATGCATTAATCACAAAGAAGAACTTGATCCGGATATCTACAATGAAATTCTGACTTATATAGACGAAGATTCAATATCGCAATACTCCTTTGTAATGGCAGACGGTGTTAAGGGTAATGCCAACGAGCAGCTGCTTAGAAACAATAAGTTAAACTTCTTTAAGCTTTTTGCCAAAGTTGGACTTAAGTATCCCGGTGAGTATATTGAAGCAATCTGCGGATTGACCCTCGGCTACTATGCGCCCCTTAATTCCCCGTACTTTGTTACCGGCACTACCAAACTGTATGTTACGGAAATCGGATATGGTTATCCCGGTCCCACCATCACCGACAAGCTTCCTTTCGGCTCAAAAATATTTGACTGGCTTTACGGTGAGAAAGACGGCAGATTGTCGGTTCCCCTTTTTGGCATGCTTTGGCGTGGTGCCATTTACTTTTGGGGCTTTATATATGCTTTTTTATATCTGTTATACAAAAAAAGCAAAGGAAACCTCTGCATACTGTTAATTCCTCTACTGTATATGTTAACGTGCCTGCTTGGACCAACTTCATTTCTTAGGTATATCTGCATTAATATCTTTTCATTGCCGATTGCAATATATTTGATATTATCAGATGACATTTCCAAAAAAGTTTCCGATTGAATTAATTAAGCCGCTCATATGAGCGGCTTAAACTTTACATTCTTAACAATAATTCTTTTCCTACTACCTGTCCGTCTTTTATGTAGGTACGGGGAACTCTCTTGCTGACTGCGCAAGTAAGCTCGTATGGGATGGTGCCCGCTATATCGGAAAGGGTTTCTATGGGATTTCTTTTTCCGAAAATCTCTATTTCAGAGCCCACATCCACACCGTATTTGTCGGTAATGTCTATCATGCACATGTCCATGCATATCTTGCCTCTCTGAGGCGCAAGACCTTCGTCGGTCATGAGACTGCATTTATTGGAGAGGCTTCTGAAGAAGCCGTCGGCATATCCGTAAGGGAGTACGCCTATACGCTCTTTTTTGTCTGTTTTGTAGATACCGCCGTAGCTTATGGCTGTGCCGGCAGGATATACTTTAACGGTGCTTACCACGGTCTTTAAGGTCATAACAGGCTTAAGGCCCAGTTCTTTGGCATATTCTCCGTATCCGTAAAGAAGGAGTCCCGGACGAACCATATCAAGATAAGTCTCCGGAAATCTTGCCACGGCACCGGTATTGGCGCAGTGCTTAATCAAAAAGGGCTTGCCTGTCTTCTCTTCAACTTTGGAGCATACATCCGTAAACAGTTTAAACTGATGTTTTGTATACTCAAGACACTCAGGACCTTCTTCATCGGCAACCGCAAAGTGTGTAAAGATACCTTCCGCATCAAGACCGGGCATGGTAACCGCATCCACAATTCCCTGAACGCCTGTGTCAAAAAAATCTCCGTCGCACAGATAACCGAGACGGGACATTCCCGTATCCACCTTAATATGAATCTTCAGGGTCTTGTTAAGCCTTGTGGCTTCCTCTGAATACTCAACGGCTTTTGCTTTGCATGTTACTGCCTGAGTGATGTTATACTCGATAAGCCTGTCCACCTGTTCCTTGGGAGTATGTCCAAGTATTAAAATGGGCATCTTAATACCGTTAACCCTAAGCTCCATGGCCTCGTCAATACTGCTGACAGCCAGGTAATCGGCACCTTCTTCCTCAAGGGTCTTGGCCACCATAACGGAACCGTGTCCGTAGGCATCGGCCTTAACCACACCCAGGAATTTAACTTTGTCACCGATTCTTGCTCTTAATGTCTTGTAATTGTGGACCAAAGCATCAAGGTCGATTTCCGACCATGTTCTTTTTAAAGTGGATTCCATGATAAATAGCCCCTTCTTCCCATAATAATCTCTTATTCGTTAAGCGTAAGCTCCATAAGGTCGCCGACACGCTTGTAACCGACTTTTCTTAAATAAACGTAACTCTTGGGAATGTCAGTCATAAACCGGCATTTCTTGACACCGTCTCTTGTAAGCTCTCTGTACAGGAATTTGCCGACGGAAAAGTCTCTGTAGGTGGCCGTTACAAAATCAAGATAGATGTCGAGCTCCCCGTTTTCTTTTAAATTGCCTAACATTACACCCGCCATGGTGTCTTCGCACATAATAAGATATGCGATGTTGGGTTCAAGATGCGCCACACCAAAGCTTGGGAAGAATTTGAGTATATCCTCCCTGTATTTTTCAAGAAACAGCTTAACTATGGGGTCCTCGGCGTAGGTCTTGCCTGCGGTATAAATCTTTTGATTCTTGTAGGATAAGTGGCGCCATAAAAAGAAAATATTAATAAGCGCCAGGGCTCCGTTTAGCACAACCGTAGGATATACCTGCATTATAACACCGTAAATAACCGAAATAAGGGAACCTGCGGTATTTATGATGCGAAGCTTGTATACAGAAGTCATCAGGAAGGAAATAAGCACCAAAGCGGTACCTACATAACCTATGGCTTCAATAATCACTCTGTTATCGTTCATAAGAGAATCCTATCTGTTTCCGTAATAAACCAACTGACTTACGATGTCCTGATACTCGAATTTGCATGCGGAACGTTTAAAAATACCGAATACCTCGCCGCTTCCGGAGAAGTTGTTGTTGTCCCACCAGCATACGGGCATACGGTAGCTTCTGGCACATGCAACGAAATAAGCCGTAAATTTGGCACGTTCTTCGGTATTGCCGCCTCTGTCTCTTGCACCGAATTCGTCGATGATAACGCCGGTACCGTTCTTAACGTACTTAACGAACAGGTTCATAAA
>JAEEGL016837332.1_pt1 | contig 12034 bp, 5 predicted proteins | sample 9134231 | NCBI WGS metagenome assembly JAEEGL01 (sample SAMN16246548, study PRJNA631951) | gut metagenome | biome: gut microbiome; feature: rumen; material: fiber-attached | host: Bos | place: Iran: Karaj | collected 2018-10
CCAGGTCTTTCATCATAACATTGGCTCTTAATCCGTGGCAAAGTTAATAAATAACTGAATAACAACCAAATACAAAGGCTATTTTCTAATGGCGGCCATTAGAAATGGCTGAAATTCAGTCTAACAACCGATTTGGGATAATAATAAGCAGGTGTTTCCAAATTGGAGATGCCTGCTTTTGATTGACCATCTGTCCGAAGGTATTCAAATTTTTCAAATAATGTCGGACAAATGGTCATATTATCGTTGTTTATCAAGCCGTCTTCGAATGTACAAGCAAACGGTTTACCTTTCTAGCACTATCTTAGCGAACTACTGAGCCATCCTAGGTAAATTGCTGAGATATTCTCGGGAAGAATTAGTTTGTAATGATTCATTCATACCAAAATCAGTTTTGTGCGCTATTAACATTTTGTTCTAAGTAAGCCCTAAAATTCTGCTTTATCAGCACTCTAGAGTAATCTAACTCTAGATTATTATCAGACTTATAGGATTCTATATTATTCTCTAGAGCAATAATCGCATCAGCTATTTGCATTTCTGGTCTTAATGTCAAGACAAATAAAACATACAGCGCTTTTTGAATTGAGTAACTGATATTTTGTTTTCTATATTCGCTACGTAAAGACAAATAATTATTAATATCAATGACCGTTTGATTTGAAATTAATTCTTGATTATTTGTAAATAGTTCATCGTAATAATCGGAAAATATCAGTTTCTTCTTGTTTGATGCCTCCTCTGGCCTTTTTCCTTTTGTGGCCAAAAGTATTTGTCCCATTCGCTGGATTCCAATTTGTACTTCTCCTGCTTCTATTGATACAGTTTGTCCTTTTTTTCGCAGGTACACTATCCCATTGTCTTTCAAAAATGCTTCTAACAGTAATTGCTCTTTTCTTAATGATTTTAAATCCATTAAATCTATAGCATTTTGACTATTTGTGTACTCTGCAATACAGTTCTTAATATTGTCATCAGTAATATTTAGCAACCTTACAAGAACCTCAGCATTTATCATTTTGTCAACTAAATTATTGCCACTTTTCTTATTATACTCATGAATTGTTCTCAAAGTTTGTCCACCATTAAGTACTTGGTAATTCTTAATGTCCAGTTTAGTTAACCTACCTCCATTCTGCGAACTTGAAATAATATTTTCTGCAACAATGGTTAGTCCATTGTTGTAAAAGAAGAATTTTGAAGCTTCATGTTCAAGAGTGTTCTCAATATTCACATTAAACTTTGAGTTAAGAATAAAACCACGGACATTGTCAAATAACACATCTAAATCAACATCAACATCTTTTAGTTGTCCATAGTCTTCTAAATTGTATTCTTTTCTTAAGTTTTCATTACCACAGGTAATTCGAATGAGGTCCGGAAGTGCCATGCGGACAATATATGATTTGTTAGATGAAAGATCATCTTCCGTAAAAGTCATAATTGCATCCCTACGAAAAACCATAGAAGCATCTATTTCTTTATGAGAATATGATAAATATGGAGTAATCTCAGGTAATCCGATAGTATGGATCTGAAGATCATAATTTGCTTTCATTTGCTGCAGAACAGAATCCTCAGGTGGTATAGTTTTGTTAGTATTTGTTACCACATAGAAAAAGGTCTTCCAAATATTTTTAGAGTTATAACGTTGCAAGATCTGGTCAGCAAGTTCCTTCATTCTTGGGGTCAATGTTTCTGTACTACCAGGAACTAGATAAGAAAAGAATTTTGAAGACAGCCAAACTTCATTTCTTTTCTGCATATCTTCAACAAAATCCTCTCTATATTTGAAGTTAAATATATGAATTTCATTATCCTCATCGTTAAAACAAATGGCATCAATGCCAAAATCATCTTGAGGATCCCCATCTGTTTTTGCATGAAAATCTGTATCACAAATACAATCTGTAATATCATCTAACTCCATGTAATTAGTAACCATCTGAATAACGAAGTAATAAAAGCCAAAGCGAGCTTTCCCTTTGTCATTCAAATTCTTGTAATAATCTACGGTAAAAGAATCTTTATTAAGTGCATCAAACAAATTAATGCACTTAAATTCTAACAGCTTATAATCATTAATTGTCGCCATATGTATAATAGCCAAGTTATTTGATGATCTAAATGAAAAAAATTCTCTTCTGAATTGTATGCAAGTTTTTTGTATCTGGGATTAAGGAAATGTCCAGCATTTACTCTTCTAGCTTGGGTTTTGTAACGAACCGTTTGTCTTCTTTAATAAGTTCATAATATGGCAAAGTTCTTATCGCCTTCACCTCATTACCAATCTTACAGATCCCATGGAATTTCTCTGCCTTGCTGACAATATCCACGTATGCCTGACAATTCGGGTCATTCGAACCGAAGATGTTGGCAACCTCTGCCTTTGTGATATTGTTAAGGTGTAGGATTACCCAGCTAAGAATAAATTGAGAGTATTCTTGCTTGGCAGATTTGAAGTCGGAAAGGTTTTGAGTGGAAAGCACCATTCCAACACCAAACATACGACCTTCACTGATAATATTGCGGAACGAATTGAAGTCCTTGTTCAGGAACTGATGTGCTTCATCCACAAGAATCATAGCGCGAAGTTCTCTGTACGGATCATCCAGTTTGCTTGCACCCAACTGCCTCATCTCTTCGTAGAAAAGATCAAGTATCAACGAAACAATTACCTTCTTCGTGTCACCTGGGTAAGGTGTCAAATCAATAACCTTAACGCCATCAAGCCATTCAAACAGCGAAACACATTCGCTATTATCAGGCGTGAAAATCATGTAATCCCTCAGCTTGTCGAACAAAGCATATGTCTTATCCTTGGCATCGTATTGTTCAAAATACTTTTCCACCACGTTGCTCATTGTTGGCTGCGGCTTATTCCATGTAGAAGGGTTATTGGTTATTCCGAAATCCTTGTATGTTTCAAGTATCACCTGTTTTATGGTGCTTTGTTGCACTTGTCCCAATCCGTAAGCTTTGGCAAAAGAGTCGCTGATCCTGTCGGCTGTAACAGCAGGCAGATTCATGAGCTTTGTCTTATCAGTAACAACCAATTTCAGCGGATTGAATGGAAAGTTAAAGCTGTAGCATTTCCCATCAACCTTTTTAAGGAATGTCTCGGTAGAATAGTCATCGCCCTTGTAGTCAAAGATTAACATACCTATGGGACGACCACCCACATTATGCTCGTTTTCCTTGGCGAATTGGGCAATGAGTGAGAGAGCAAACTGTGTTTTGCCAAATCCCATACCACCAACAACTCCCATGTTCGGATGAGAAATCTTGGTCGTATTGTTTGCCTCAAAGACGATTGGCATACCCTTCCTGTCTCTACCAATGCAGATTTTTACACCTTGATAAGATCCGTCAGACACCATCTGCAGCGGCCTTTCCACACGATATGGATGCAAAGAAGCAACTTGTGTAGATGTCTCGTCCTCTTGACCATCCGCTGTCTGTTCTACTTGGTCAAAACGCATTACTGGCTGATAAGGAGTAACAGTATCTGGGTCTCCGTTAACAGTTGAGGAAGGAGTGTCGGACGCTTCTGGTGCCGAAGACTGAGGGATTACAGAAATGGCCGATTCCTCAACGAACTGTAGAAGTTGACTGTCCGGATTAGCAACAATACGATAGCAGTCAGATTCCATCATGCGTATATGGCATACAGGTACGTCTCCAATCCATTCGGTACTCAACGACTTTGGTGTGGCATCAGAATAAACTACAAGAGCAGCTTTGCCAATCTCTTCTGGCAATTCCTCGACGATGTTAAACTTCACGTTGAGCAGTTCATAACGTGAATCATTGACTTTTTCGTAGTCGGCATCGACAATGAGATCATTGGCTCGCATTTTTTCCGTGTTTGATAGGAATTGTGATGCGAACAATGCTCGGTAAACTTTTCGGGTAAATGTATTACCCTTAAACAATACATCTTTCAAAGCCTTGTTGTAAAAGTTTGCCACCTGAGTTTCACCCTTGCTCACAGAATCGTCTGCCAGCACCTTTACTTCTACAGGGTAGAAGAACACATCCAGCTCATTGTTGTCACTTCGGCGAATACCCATCATCAGAATGTCATCTGACAGAGGACCATCAAGACCAAGGTCTTTTTTTGAGAATAAACCATCCTGAGTCATGCCAATGGAACCTGTGGCACGCACAATCTCATCAAGTGCAATTGGTGCCCAGATAATTTCATCCGTACGAGTAAGGAAATGCTTCATCACAAAGCATGTTGCCACAAGACTCATTTTCTCGCGTATGATGAGTTCAGGTTTTCCTGCAATATCCAAGAGCCACTTGCCATTAAGACAGTTGAAGTAACTGATCATTTTACGGCTGAAGTCCTCACTTGTGCCGATAATTGATTTGAACGTCTGAAGCGAATTGAAGAGCATCTTGTTGTATTGTATAACATGTTGCGTCACCGTAATACTCTCCAAACGTGCAGAGATGGAATGCTGCTCTACATAGTGAACCACATAAATATTCTTCTGCTTATAGAAGAAATCAATGTCAACCTCAGGATAAACAAAAGTCACCCATGTCGAGTTATCGTAAACCGACTGCAAGAAATCTGCATCCTTGAAACTATACCTCTTGGCTGTACATTGATCAGGGCTGTAGGAAGCCAATCCTTCATTCTGCAATCCTGCATAGAGGCTGTTCATATCTTTTGCCATCAGATAAATAGGGCTATCATTATGCTTCAATCCACGAGTTCCGAATCCCATCAAGTAGTTGTTGCCGCTGAGATTAGTGGATGGAATCGAGACAAGACCATCAAGCGAGGTTTCCGTTCTAAGTTGACTGGCTGGCAATGGAGTATAGTTCGTGCCTGAGTCAATTTTGTAGAATGTAACATGGCTGTATTCGCTCATTTTGCGAGTGTCCTTGAAAGTATGTTTATAGTAGCTCACCCTATTGAAGAGTAAACGGATAATTTCGTTGAGATCCTTGTCAGCGATGTTAAAGTTATGCGTCTCAAACATTTGTGATATATTATCGCGCGATGACTGACGATTGAGTTTCTCAAAGAAAGTGTCAGACAACATATCCTCAACATACTCATGAATTTCAATTTGCTGCACACCACCTTTCTTGCGGCTAGAATCGATAAAACTGACAACACCACGCACAAGGTCAACGGATTGCGACAATCCGATGGCACTTATTCGTATTGGGCAATCTGTATCGGGAAAATAATACTTGAAGTTGTCTATGAAGTTTTTAATCTTATCCGTAATGAGTTTGGAAGTCGATTTGGAACCGTAAATTTGCTGAGTATTGTCTGCCTTGTCGTACTTCACCCATGTTATAATGTCCTCCGTCTCGGTACTGCTGATGGCCTTTAATACTCCATTGCCATAGTAAATGTAGGGCATCAGATATAAAGGCGAAAGTTCATCAATCACCTTTTTATTGTACTCTTGCGAATCAACAGATTTCTCCATTTGTAAGGTGTATGCCACCATAAGAGGATGGAATGGGGACAACATGATTGTACCATCTTCCTTTTCGACAACGCCCAATTTAGCAATATTGAATGCCTTCGTACTATTGAAGCTCACTTCACTCGTCGGAATGCTTTGCATTTCATCGTGTACGGCATTGATGTAACGCTGATAGAGTTCGCATAGCTCATCATCTGGACGTATGAAAGATGGCACAGTATTCCTATTCTTGAAATACTTGAAGATCTCCGCAAGAACAGATTCAATGGAGTAGACAATTGATAGATCTGAGGTTTTGATCTCGTCCTCACCACTAAAATCATTCTTATCAATATAAAGGTAAGGACTTTCCCAATCGATCATGCGCTTCTCCAAACTTGCCAGCTTACGGAAACGATCGTGAATGTAAATCGGACCTTGTGGACCATTGACCGTGCCAGAAATGTCACCTTCCTCACCATCGTGTGTGTAACCTCCTTCTTCTTCGCCCCAAATAGTATCTGTTACAGAACTAGGGGGTAGGATGGGGGTTTTCTCGCCCTTATACTTGAAACGCATGTTGAGAGTCGCATCTCCAAACTTAAACGGGATACTCAGCTCCTCTGTAGCATTATGGTCAATGTCGATACGAATAGCAGAATTATCATCCAATTCAACGGGTGATATTCCATCAAACGATATGAGGTTTGTACCCAATCCAATGGTAAAGCCATCCTCAGAGTCAGGAACGTTGACAACGATGTTTCCCTTTGCATCAATGGTGAAATAATGTGCTATGCTTTGGAATACATTCTTTGTCTTCAGATGAAGAACAAACACCTCATGATAATTCTTATCGTCGCCGATCTTATCTTTCTGCACTTTTTGACTTAGCGCGAACACGAGGTTACACCCAGTCACCTTTGCTATTTTCCCATGTGTATAATCCTTCAGATCCTTATTAAAGCATGCTTTGAGTCTCGTAGATGAAAGTGTCGGGTCACACACCAAGACAAAATTCTTGGAGGTCTTTTCACTTTTAGGGCCTGTCACATTAACCAAAAGTTCCGGGTTGCCATCTGCCTTGAACTGAGGCCTTGTAATAGTCGGATTCTCAATAATGGATTTATGACTCTTGTAGATTTCTTTATAGTCTAGTTCCTTCCAGTTGACTTTGCCAGTTGTTATTTTCCTTGCCAGCGTTGAATCAAGATAAGTACAAAGACGCTTGTACTGATCCTGCTCATATGCCTCGCTCATCATTTCGCTGATGGTAGCGAATGCGATGGTATTGTCTTTTACTCGCTCCTTGATATTGATGTCGGTTGCGGCAAACATATTATCGTAAATCTCCGAATCTTCAAACGCGTCAAGCTGTGCAAAGCTACCTTTCAGATTTGACCTTTGGAGGATTGAAAGCACAGGAGCAAAGTCGAACAACGAGGTATAATCGTCTTGGAAACGAAGTCGGTTGACGTGATGGCGAAGATACTCTTTTTCTATAATATTTATCTTGCCTGCTATTTTTTCGCTAATAGCTTGTGTGATGGATTCAAGACAAAGAGGATGTGGTTTCTCCTGAAGGTTATGACCCGCACTCAGCAATGTCTCGATGGCATTAGTGCCAGGGAGAATGAAGAGGGCAGCCATTTCGCTTATTGGATTACCCACGACGCCGATGTTGTTGCGTATCATTGTCTGGAAACCATCGCCAGCATCATCGCATCCACTCACGATTAGTGGTGTTCCATTGCTTGTGCTAGTGAATGCCACAGTGTCGTATTCAGATGCACCAATGCCATATTTCTCATAACCAGGGAAACTAATCTTCTGGTTACTAGTAAAATCTGAGTTATGAAGAGCCTTATAAAAGTCCTGACGGAGCGAAGCATCTTCAATTACAATGTAGAACTTGTCTCCTGGTTCGATGTTGATTTTCTTGAAGTAACGAACCAGCAGTTCTTCGATAAGAAAATTATAAAACAACTCGTACATATTGCGCCTCTCCTGAATCGCTCTTGCGTTCTAATAAGTTTAACTTCAGTAAATAATCACTAATGGCATTCTTTGTTTGGAAGGAGAAATCTATGCCATACTCATGGAATCGTTTGTAAAGATCCTCCATGCGTAATCTGTCTTCCTTTACCATCATTGCAATAAGGAACAGTAACATCTCCTCGTCAAGAACAAGCACACTGTAGTCACGTCTCTTCTCAAACAACTTGATGCTGACCAGAGAATAAAGTGCAACCTTCATACGTGGATAGTCTACCGACTGATAAGTCATGCAACGATCCAATAGTAGATTAACAAACTCTTCGTAGCTTTCGACGTGTATCTCCTTCTTGTCTGCAATAGGGTGTGGCTCTGTATCACGATCGTCAAGCAATTCGTACTTGTAATCTTGATAGGTGTTCAGCACCTTTTCACAAATAGCTTTTGCCTCCTCGGTAAAATCCATCTCGCTGAAACGCTCCAAAATATCTTGGAACGTCATCAATTCCTCTTCATCTTCAAACATAGAATTGAGAATGTCAAGCGCTTGTGCATAGGCAGACATCTTGTTGAGGAATGTTTCAGGTAAATGTTCTTGAGCCGCCCATCCTTTCTTTACTGCCGCCTGGCCTTCTGATGCTCGCTCTGACGAAAGCATGTAGGTTATCGGACGTGGCTTATCTGTCGAATACTGCCAGTTTGTCTTGTTCATAAACATCAGCATCTGCATGAGTGAATATGCAGCATAAAAATAGAGCATCAACGGCAGATACTTTACGATGACATTATTGTTTTGTCTCAACAGCCACTTGATGTCATCCGAGAATTGTTGCTTAACGAAAGGTAGAATGAAATATCTGTCTCGTTCTGTGCGAGCGCCGATGGAGTCCTTCTGCAAACATTCGTTTACCACTTCGCAGAATAAGTCTTTTTCTTTCGTTTCAAACTCAACGCCCATATTTTCGGCTATGGATGCATAGTAATCTGCTATCTTCGGCTGGCCACTCTTGTATTTGTTCACTCTTTTGTCTTTCTCATGAGCCTTGCCAAAATACTTCATTGGTACAAAAGAGAAGAACGAAAGATCGATGACGTTGAGGGTCTCGCTCTCAAACATTACGTCATTGAACACCTTGATAAAACGCTCTATGTCATCCTCTGGCATTTTGAATTTATCGCTCAGTTCCTTACGCAGAGTTTCTTCGGTGTCCTGAGAAGTGTAGATCGGATCAACCGTTGACTGCGTCATGATGCGATAGAACTCACCGGCAACACCATTCAAACCACAAGTGCCATCATACACACTACCGCTGATAGGATTAAGGGTAAAGGGAAGCAACTTCTGCTTACCTGTCTGGAAGTTGTCCTCCAACTTATCCTTGACCACACCAGTCTTTTTGTCTTTCTTAGGCTTTATGTATTCCTTAAGAAAAGCTGTTTCTGAGAATCCTATCATTTCAAAGTTACTTTTTTACCGAAGGTTCGTGATAATGTTAACTGCTGATTGTCCGACGTGAGGATGAGTACTTTTTCCTTGAAATCCGTCTGCTGTACAAGATTGCTGATAAAACCGCTAAATGTAAGATTGTGGTTTCGATCATTCGTTTGTGCCAACTTGCCCTGCTGTATCTTGCATAGGTACTCATACAGTTGATATTCAACTTTGAGTGGTGGTACAGCAGTGTTAACTTTCCAATGGGTATCAATTTCAATGACAAACTTGTTTCGGTTGTTGGTCTCAAAAGGTACAGCTACGTGAGGATTGGGTTTAAGATTGTCACAGCTTACAAACATCTTGTATTCTCTGCCTTGAATGTCGAGAGGTACAACGTTAGGCTTGTCTGTGTACGATCCATAAAAATGAGGGATGCTGCGCTGAATAATTTCATACAATGGGAATAAACGATCCTCATCATTGTCGTAATAACCGCAAAGTATGTTGAGAAACGACCTGTACTCATCAGATTCTGAATGATAATCCATCAGATGTTTTACTCGGAACAGGAGTTTTGAAATGTCCTCAATGTTGTTTCGGTTATTCTTGTAGTATTCGTCGAGAATATCAAAGAAACGAGGATACAGTTTACCTTTGAGGTAATTGAAGCACGCTTCGTCAGGAATTGTCACAGATGTAAACAGCTCTGACAGGTAGTCATTATGGTCAATACTGCCATGCTTAAGAGGATCAAGCATTGCCAGACATTTCAAGATCTTGTTATCGCCACCTCCAAACAGGATGTTAGGCATTAACGACTTGAAAAAGTCCTTGCTTGGGTTGAAGGTTGCATAACTATCGGGGACAACTATACGATAGATGAAATCGAACAACTCACGTGGGGTCAGCATCAGTCTGAAGCGGATGATGGCTTCAATGATGATTTTTACAATCGCATCTTGAATCGCAGGAATGCTGAGTAGCTGATAATTGACGTAGCACGGATCATAGTCTGTTCCGATAGGTCTTGAGTTATTAAAGGCCGTTCGGAAAATGTTGTCATCTGCGCTGTTTGTTATCTTGTCAAGCACCGTCTTGATAAAGAGGGAATCAACAGGATACTTCACGTCTTCTTGTTCTGGGAACAATTCAAAGATCTGATGATTGGCAAAAGAAACTATCCTGACACGCTTCGTCTCATCATGGCGAAGGTTGTCCTCATCAAAGAGAGTCTTGGCACAATTGGCTATCTCAGTAAATTCTTTTTTTACCGTTTCATCATCTATGAATGCACTCAATTTACCCATATTGATGGCAACAAGCATTTTGGCGCTGGTAGTAGGCAGAGTGGTGTCCTTGAAATTTTCAAGAAAGATTTTCAACGCATCGATAGACTCCACATTTGGCCATGGACTTTCTGACGCATCATTTCTAAACTCGAAGTCGGTGTATTCATTCTTCAAAGTCGAAATCATATGCGACTTACCATCGCCAGCGCTACCCACTAGGAACAAAATGCCACCTCCTTCCTGTTGGATTTTGTTCATCGCATCTCTGACCGCCTTGTCAATAGGGCGATCAACGTGCATGTACTTATCAAAAGCGTCAAGCTCGTGTCCACTTTGGACAGATTGTTTGGATCCTTGACTGAGCCTTCTGAATACTTTTATGAGTGCAGTATCTTCCATATTTTGTTAGTCTTCCCAGCTAGCTGGATTTATTGTTGATTCGTATTTCATCTTGAACAATGGTTCTATTATGTTCCACTTGTCAGCGAATGTTGTCTTGAACTCTTTGTATGTAGCAAGTGACTTGCAGGTCTTTGTCGACGAGGAATGTTCTTCCTGATAGGATTGATTCCTAAGGACAAACTCCTCGAATGACATTTTCTTGTAGAACTGCGGCTGATTACACCAACGGGCAATCTGAGTGTAGATGTTGCCCAGTTTGTGATTCTCGTAGTCGGCATGACGCATGACATAACCGAGACAGCCAAAGCTCATCAGGATCTGTATTCGACGGAACAGATAATAAACGTCGTTGAAAATCTTTTCGTCATCGTCAGCCGTCAACTCATAACCACAGAATAGGTAGAACTTTGTCGTTTTGGATGGACAATGACGCTTCCATATTTTCAGTTTTCGTTCTATCAGGTCTCGGTCTTTCCATCGGTCGAAGGCGAAGATGAAGTCACCATGATAAGGCGCCCGACTGAGCATTTCTGCTCGCTCATCGTTCAGGGTGCGTTCATCCAAGCCTTGACGGAATTGGAATGGTTTGCCTCGATCAATGAGCTTTTGGAGCAGTTCCTTCCAATTCTTGTAGCAGAGGAAATTGTCATCCCACAGGTAAATAAAGGGACGTGAGTCATCCACGAAATCTTCAAGATCGGAATACGGCAGGATGCTTCGTTCGCCCTTGTTAACACAGAAGGGACATTGGCGTACGCAACCACGAGTAAGGAATCCGATGCTGTAATCAAGGTAATCCTTGTACTTCTTACGGTGTTTCATCACCATTTTGTCGAGTTCCTCTATAGTGGGCGCAACGCCATTCTTCTTTTGGAACTTCTTGCTATCCTCTTCCACTTTCTTCGCCACCTCACGCTCAATGTAGGTATTGTAGATATTGTAGTCAGGCATCTGGTGTACCATGGAGAAATCAGGCAGATAAGGGTCAATGCTCAGTTGTAGCATATCCTTACTTCGCATCTCGTAAAATTTCTCACGATCTTCCTCAACTGCATAGAAACCAGTACCTCCCATTTGGAGCTTCTTCTCCCAAGTCTTGGGATGAGTTGCCTGATAGTCAGTGATGAACTTAGGCAAAGATGTGAACACGAATACGCGAGACAGGTAAACGCGCTGATAGCGTTCGAGCTCAACGTGTTCGTCAATGATCAGCTCGTATGGAATACCATTATCGCGGAAATAACCAGCAAGTTTTAGCAACACAAGATTAGGATGCCGGGTTCCCTTGCACAGGAGATCTGCATCCACTAAGCCGACAGGCTGTCGCTTATTTAATTTAAGTTTCGGGAGTTCTTAACTCGCCATTTTACATTGATATAATTCACAGATATGGGCAAGCTCATCAGATTCGTTAACCAGAGCATCAAGCACTTCTTCATCGTCGATGGAGAATACCTTGGTGATGGCTGCAA
>JAEEGL010593059.1_pt1 | contig 12033 bp, 5 predicted proteins | sample 9134231 | NCBI WGS metagenome assembly JAEEGL01 (sample SAMN16246548, study PRJNA631951) | gut metagenome | biome: gut microbiome; feature: rumen; material: fiber-attached | host: Bos | place: Iran: Karaj | collected 2018-10
TACTCCACGGTGTGGCGCTTCTTCTGCAGGGGGTACTCCGGGGCGCTGGCCCCCTCCAGTTCGATGGAGGTCGCCTTGAGCTCAAAGGGCTGCTTGGCCTCGGGGGTCAGCACAAAGCTCCCCTTCACCACGAAGGAGGCCCCCACGTTCTGCCGGGCCACGTCCTTGAAGTTGTCCACCACGCCGTCCTCAAAGACCACCTGCAGGCCCTTGAAGCAGCTGCCGTCGTTCAGCTCCAGGAAGCCGAAGCTCTTGAGATCCCGGATGGTGCGGGCCCAGCCCGCCACGGTGATCTCCCGCCCGGCGAAGTCGCCGGGCCTCACGTATAACTCGCGGATACAAATTCTTTCCATTCTTCTTTTCCTCTATTCTTGCTCCTCCGGGCCGGGACCGACCTCCGGGGCCGCTTCCGGCGTTTCGTCTTTCGTGATCGTTGTTTCTGTCTCCGAAGAGGCCTCCTCGGCGGTTTCGGAGTTCTCTTCCGGCGCTTCTGCCGGAGTTTCTGCCGGGGATCCCTCTTCTTCGGAGGCTTCCTCCTCCGTCTCCTCGTCCTCCCCGCTGAGGATGCGGAAGGCCTGGCGCAGCTCCTCGTCGATGTCCGCGGCGGCCAGCGTCTGCCCTTCCTCCGTCTTCTCCGCCGGGGAAGGACCTTCCGCCGGAGCGGGGCCCGCTCCCTTCCGGTTCAGCCAGAGGTTCTCCGGCTCGGGGCGGCGGAAGAAGCGGATGAAAAACATCACCGCCAGGGCCAGGACGCAGGTGAGGCCCGCCAGAAGCTGGCTCACCCGGAGGTTGGAGGAGCCCACGTAGAGGCTGTCCGTCCGCAGGCCCTCGATGAAGATCCGGCCCAGGCCGTACCAGGCCAGATAGGCCAGGAACATCTGCCCGTCGTACTTCCGGTTCTTCTTCGACCAGAAGTGGATGATGACGAGGCCCAGGACGTTCCAAAGGCTCTCGTAGAGGAAGGTGGGGTGGTAGTAAAAGGTCTTGTAGGAATAGACGAGGCCCATGCGCCAGGGGACCGTGGTCTGGGCTCCGTAGGCCTCCCGGTTCGTAAAGTTGCCCCAGCGGCCGACGGCCTGTCCGATGAGCAGGCCGCAGGCGAAGTCGTCGAACATGGCCCGGGTGCTGATCCTGCTTCGCTTCGTGGAAATGAGCAGGCCCAGGGCGCCGCCCAGGATGCCGCCGTAGATGGCGAGGCCTCCTTCCCAGATGGCGACGATCTCCCGAAGGTCGTTCTGCCCGTCGAAGTAGGGGTTCACGCCGCCGGAATCCCGGTAGAAGATCACGTAGTAGAGCCGCGCCCCGACGATGCCCAGGGGCACCGCCCAGAGCAGGGCGTCGATCACGTTGTCCTCCGTGAGGCCCAGGGAGGGGGCCCGCTTCAGGCCGTAGATCACCGCCAGGAGAAAGCCCGCGGCGATGATGACGCCGTACCAGTAGATCTTTCGGCCAAACACGGTGAAATAGGGCAGAAAATCCAGGACGCGGCTGCCCAGGATGGGAAACGTAATGCCGGGAACCTCCATGAGATCCCTCCTTATTGATTCGGGCGAATGATCGAGATCGCCAGCGCTTCGGGCCGGAAAGCGGAGCGAAGGAAGCGCTCCGCGTCCTCCGCCCGGAGGCCCTCGATGAGCTCCGGATAGGTCATTCTCTCCCAGCCGCCCAGGTAGCTTTCCGCCTGAGTATGACACAGATCCTCCGGGGAATCAAGCGTCATGAGGAAATTCCCCAGGGCCGCGCGGCGGATGCGCTCCCACCGGGCCAGGGCCTTGCCGTCCATCCGGAAGGCGGCCGCGGCGTCCACGATCCGGCCCAGCACCGCCATGGGATCCGGGCAGCGCCCCCCCGCGCAGCAGACGCCGCCCCGGGGGAAATCGAAGGTCCCTGCGTAGAAGCTGGCGTTGATGATCCCGGAGGAATACAGCTCCGAATAGAGGGGGGAGCCCTCTCCCAGGAGCAGATCGCAGCTCATGTCCGCCAGGATCATCCGCTTTGCCCAGGCGCCGCCGTCCTCCAGCCAGGGGAGCTTGGAGCCCAGCATGAAGAGGGGCATGGAGACGGCCATCTTCTCCTCCGTCCGAACGGAGGCCGGAAGGGGGTCCTCCTCCCCGCCGTAATCCCGCGCCGGAGCGGCTTTTCCCGCCGGGACCAGTTCCTCCGCCAGGGCCAGCACCTTCTCCGGGTCCAGGTCCCCGGCGCAGCAGAGGACCATGTTCTCCGGGCTGTAGAACATCCGGTGACAGTCGTAAAGGGTCTCCGGCGTGATGAGGGCGATGGAGTCCACCGTTCCGGCGATGGAGTCCCGCACCGGATGCTCCCGGTAGAGGGCCTTCATCAGGTTCTGCCGGACCCGGCGGGAGGGATCGTCCTCCCCCATGCGGATCTCCTGGCCGATGATCCCCTGCTCCTTCTGCACGCTCTCCGTAGTGAAATACGGCGTGGTCACGTAGGTGAGCAGCTCCCGCAGGCACTCGTCAAAGTGCTCGGTGCAGCTGAACAGGTAGCCGGTCATTCCATTGGATGTAAAGGCGTTGGGGCTGGCCCCCAGGGCGGCGAAGCGCTCCATGGCGTTGTAGCCCGGCATGTCGAACATCTTGTGCTCCAGATAGTGGGCGATGCCCGCGGGGGTGTCCGTCCACTTCCCGTCCAGGAGGAAGCGCCGGTCGCAGCCGCCGTACCGGGTAGCGAAAAAGGCATACTTGGACTGGAAGCCCTCCATGGGAAAGACGAACACCCTCAGTCCAGCCCCGGTCTTCCCCTCATGGATGCGTATCCCGCTGCGGGGGTAGCTCAGCACGTTCATCCCTCTTCCCCCCTTCTCAGGAAATAGACCAGGTCCGGGCGCATCTCGGAAGCGATCCGGGCCACCTCCTCCGCCGTTACGGCGGAAACGAGCTCCGAAAACTGCCGCAGATCCCCTCCCGCGCCCAGCAGGCTCTGGCTCAGGCGGAAGGAGCCGATGGCGATGGGGCTGTCCAGGGCGCTGAGGTAGTCGGAGGCCACGCTCTTCTTCGCCGTCATAAGGTCCTCCCCGGGGATCTCCCCCGCCGCCAGGCGCTCCAGCTCGGACAGGATGGCCTCCTCCGCCTCCCGGGCCCGGTCGAAGCCGATGCCCGCCGAGACGGTCATGCTCTCCTTGAACTGGTCCACGCTGCTGCCCACGTAGTAGCAGAGGGAGCGCTTCTCCCGCACGTTCATGAAGAGGCGGGAGGAGGGGCCGCCCCCGAAGAGCTCGTTGAAGACCATGAGGGCGGGCAGGGCCGCGTCCCCCTTCCGGCCGCGCCGGAAGCCGATGACCAGATTCCCCTGCTCCACGTCCATCTCCTCCGTGACGCGGCGCACCTCCCCGGCCTCCCCCGCCGGGACGGTGGCGGGCAGGGGCCGCTCGAGCGTGCCGGGCAGGACCATGAAGGCCCGGCGAAGGGCCGCTTCCACCCGCTCCGGCTCCGCGCTGCCGCAGTAGAACAGCTCCATGGGGGAAGTCTGCAGGACCTTGCGGTAGTGCTCCGTCAGGGGCCGGTGGCGGATGCGCAGGGCCTCCTCCGCCTCCCCCAGGGGGTAGACGCCGTAGTTTTCCCCGGCGAACATCAGCTCTCTGGCCCGTTTCAGGGCATAGCCCCGCTTGTTGTTCACCGCCGCGGCCACCCGGTCGTGGAGATTCTGCCCCTCGGAACGAACGTAGTCGTCCCGCAGGAGGCCGCCGCTGGTGGCCGGCTCCAGCAGCATCTCGCCGCTGAGCGCGACGATCCGCTCCAGGACCTTTTCCGTTTCCGGCAGGAGGCGGTCGTCGGGAAAGACGGCCTGAAGGCCGATGGACATGACCTCGCCCCGCTGCCGGATGCTGGGCTCCAGGGACGCGCCGTAAAGGGTATCCAGGGTCTGGGAAAGGCTCTCCAGATCCGGCCTCGTCCGGGTGCCCCGGCGCAGGACCGACATCAGGAGGGCGTTGAGGGACGCCTCCTCCCGGCACAGCGGGCGCTGCAGAGAAATGAGAAAGCAGCCGCTGTGGAACCGCTCCGTCCGCAGCGCGGTGAGGTTCACGCCGGGAAACAGGGCCGTCACTTTTTCTTCCATGCTCCTCCCCCTCTCGTTTCGTTTTTAATAAAGAACAATATACCATAGCGGGAGGGAAGGAAACAAGACGAAAAACTCCGGTTTTACAATTTCTTCACTTCATGGCTCCAGCGATCCCCCTCCCGGCGCACCAGGACGCGGTGGAGCGCGCCCCCGGCCCGAAGGGTCAGCTCATAGCCGCTCCAATCCTTCGGCGGGCAGGGGGTGACCTGGGGCCTCCCGTTCCGGGTCCTGACGCCCAGGAGCTCCTCCACGCTCGTCCGCAGGAACCAGCCGGAGGCGCCGGTATACCAGGTCCAGCCGCCCCGCCCGGCCATGTCCGGATGGGAGTAGACGTCCGCCGCCAGGACGAAGGGCTCCGCCTGGTACGTTTCCTCCTGCCGCCCGGAGGGCAGCAGGGTCTCCAGCAGCCGCCAGCCCCGCTCCGTTTCGCCGCAGCGCAGGCAGGCCGAGGCCAGCCAGATGGCCCCGTGGGTATACTGGCCCCCGTTTTCCCGGACGCCGGGGAGGTAGCTGCGGATATAGCCGGGGTCGGAGAGGCCGTCAAAGGGGGGCGTAAAGAGCTTCACCAGGCCGTGCTCCCGGTCCAGCAGCCGGTCGGCGGCTCCCCGTACCGCGGCGCGGGCGTGATCCTTGTCCCCGAAGCCGCTGAGGACCGCGAAGCTCTGGGCCAGGGAATCCAGGCTGCATTCCCGGTTCCAGCGTTCTCCCAGGGGCCGCCCGTCGGCGTAATACCCCCGAAGGTACTGCCCCTGGCACCAGCTCCCCTCCGCCGCCCGGCCCAGGGCGGCGGCCTTTTTCCGGAAGGCTTCTTCCCCCAGAGCCGCGCCGAAACGGTCAAATACCAGGGCTGCGAACCAGGTGAGCCAGACGCTCTCGCCCTCCACCCGGTCCATGCCGTCGTTCCAGTCTCCCGCGCCGAAGCGGAGCAGGCCGTGCTCCCCCGTTCCCCGCTCCTCCACCGCTTCGAGGGCGCGGCGGCAGTGCTCCAGGACCGTCCCCTCTCCCGCCTTTTCCGGCGTCTCGTAGCGGTCCCGCTCTCCCTCCTCCAGGCTCGCGGAGCGGAGCCAGGGCGTCCGTTCCTCCCAGAGGGAGGCGTCCCCGGTCTTTTCCGCGTAGAGGCAGCAGGCGTAGGGCAGCCAGAGCAGATCGTCGGAGCAGCGGGTGCGCACGCCCTTGTCCCGCTCCCGGCCCGGGTGCCACCAGTGCATCACGTCCCCCTCCTCGTACTGGTGCCCCGCCGCCCGCAGGAGATGCTCCCGGCTCAGCTCCGGAAAGCCGTCCATCAGGGCGCAGACGTCCTGGAGCTGGTCCCGGAAGCCGTAGGCCCCGCCGTTCTGATAGACGGAGGCCCGCCCCAGGATCCTGCAGGCCAGGGTCTGGTAGACGGCCCAGCCGTTGAGGTAGTCGTCCAGGGCCCGGGAGGGGGTTTTGACCCGCAGGGCATCCGTCACCTCCCGCCAGCGGGCCCTGGTCTCCTCCAGCAGCCGCCTTGCCTCCGCTGCGCTCGTCTCCGGGACCGCCCCCGGACCCGTGACCAGGCAGAGGTCTTCCGCGGGGGAGAGCTCCAGCGTATGCGCCGGGGCGGCGGTCAAAGGGTCCTCCGTCTCCCTGCGCAGGACGCGGAAATCCCGGCTGCCGCTCCAGGCCGCCGTCCGCACCGGGGCTCCGTTCTGAGGCAGCAGGCGGTGCCGAAGGACGTCCTTCTCCCGGGCGTTTCTCAGTTCCACCAGGAGGATCCGCCGCTCTTCGCCCCAGGGGATGAAGCCGGTCACCTCCGTCTCCGTTTCCCCCAGCTGTCTTCGCCAGCGGATCCAGCCGAAGCCGAAGAGGATCTCCGTGGGGGCCTCGTCCGCTCCGGCAAAGAGGGAGTACGCCCTCCCGTCCCGCACCAGGCTCAGCTCCTCCGGCCCCTCCAGGGCCAGGGGGTCGTTGCGCCAGGGCGTCAGAGAGTTCTCCCTGGCGTTATCCAGCCAGAGGTGGCCGCAGCCGCTGTCCGCGGCGATCCAGCCCAGACGCCCCCCGGTGAGGACCAGGCTCCAGGCCCGGCGGCCGACGCCCGCTCCGGTCACGGCGGCGCAGCCCACTTCCGTGAAGCGCACCTCCCGCTCCGCCGTCGTCTCCGTGTCCTTTGGGAGGAACCAGGGCGCCCCCGGCGCTGCCGGGGCCCGGCGCTTCCGCCGCTCCGGCCCAAGGGCGTCCACCGCCGCCCGGAGGGCTTTTCGCTCCTCCGGGCCGCCGCCGATGAAGCGGAAGCCTCCCGCCTTGTTCTCCCGGTCTCCCAGCCCCAGCCCGGCGGCCAGGGAGCGCAGGGCCTGGGTCTCCGGCTGCCCGTAGACGCCCTCGTCCCCGGCGTGGATCAGGAGATCGAAGGGCACCCCCAGGGTGTGAAGAAAGGCCCAGGAGCGCAGCAGCCGCTCCCCCTCCCTTCCCTCGGCAAACGCCGTGGGCAGGTCGCCGGAGACGCCGAAGCGCCAGAGGGGGCTCTCGACGTCCGTTCCCAGGGAAGAGCGCCGAAGGCGTTTTTCCGGGCCGTCCGTGAGCAGCGGCGTCAGAAGCTCCGCCGCCTCCGTCGGGGAAAGACAGCCCTCCAGGCAGCCCATAGCCCGGCTGAACCGCGCCCGCTCCGGCTCTCTGAGCTTCAAAAGCCGCCGCGCCGCCGCGGCGCTCTCTTCCTTTGCGGGCGCGGCGGCCAGGGCGAAGCTCACCGTCACGCGCTCTCCGGGGCGCAGGCGCAGGGGGACCCGGAGCAGGGCGCAGCCTTCTCCGGCGGCCCGGACGCCGCTGCCCCGCCGCCGGATCGCCCGGGGCAGGTTCCGAAGCCCGCCCCGGCCCAGGCACAGGGCCTTGTCCGTTTCCGCCTCGAAGGGCAGGCTGCACGCAAGGGAGAGGGACACGCCGGGGAGCCTTCCCCCGGGCCGGTGGGAAAAGCTCAGCACGCCTTCCTCCAGGGCGCACTCGGTACAGAGCCGCTGAAAGGCCGGATGGGAGGCGTAGTCCCGTTCCGGGCAGAGGACGGGCTCCAGGTACAGGGCGAGGGTCGCGCTTCTCCGCTCCCCGCCGTTCACCACCGTGACCTGGCGCACTTCCCCCGCGGCCTTCTCCGGCACGAAGCTGCGGACCCGGCATTCCAGCTCCCCGCTGCGAAAGGACCGGGTCAGGCCGGACCCGTCCCAGCTCAGCTCATAGGCGGAGGGATCCCCCAGCTCCGGCGACGGCTGGAGGGAATACAGGCCGCTCTCCGTCCCCAGGAAGAAGAAAACGCCGCCGTGGGGCCGGATCTCCGTCTCCTCCCGCCCCTTTCCGGGCAGGAGGTAAGTCGCACTGTGGTCCCCCAGGTCGCTGAGGATCAGGCTGTACCGCTCCCCGGAAAGGGGGCGGAAGGAGGGCGAAGCGGGATCGCAGCCCTCGACGCGCTCCAGGAAGCCCTCCGTCCTGTTCCGCTCCGGCCGGGGCGAGGGGCGGTAGCCCCGGGGCGGGCGGATGCGCGCCCCCGCCGGAGTCTTTTCCTCCAGAAGCTCCAGGCAGGCCCGGTGCTCCGGAAGGGCAAGGAAGCGCTTCCGCAGGATGCCGCCCTCCAGATAGTTGTCGATGGCCAGGAGGCTCATGCCCAGGTGGTGGGACATGAAGCAGCGCACGACGCGGTACTCCTCCTCTCCCCGGCGTCCCTCCGTGAAGTCCAGGGCCTCATAGAAGCCGTACTGCCCCTCCGCCCCCAGGCTCCGGAGGCGGCGCAGGTTCGCCGTGACGGCCCGTCTGCCCTCCTCCAGGGCCAGAAAGGAAGCGTAGGGGGCCACCACCCGCTCCCGGTCCATGCCCTGCTTCAGGGCGAGGCCCTGCACCCCGTGGGCCTTGTAGGCATAGTGCTCCGCCGCGTCCAGCTCATAAAAGGCGCTCTCCGACATGCCCCAGACCCCGCCGGGGGCGCAGCGGCGCTGGAGGTGGAAGCAGTATTCCTGGCTCTCCGCCAGGAGAGACCCTCGGGGGCTGGGCATGAAGAGGGCGGGCATCATATACTCGAACATGGTCCCCGTCCAGGAGCTGAGGCCGCTCATCCCCGCCTCCTCCCCCAGGGGGCGGCCCAGGGCCTGCCAGTGGCGGGCGGGCGCCTCCCCCCTCGCCACAGCCAGGAAGCTGGCGATGCGGGCTTCGCTCTCCATCAGGTCGTACCATCCCCCCACAGGCCGGTCCTTTTCGGGATCCCAGCCGATGCGGAGAAGCTTCTTCTCCGGGTCGTAGAGGAAGTCCAGGCGCATCTCCTCGGAGAGAAGCCGGAGAGACGCCCAGACCTCCCGCTCCCCGTCCTCCTCCGCCGCCGTTTCCAGAGTCTTCAGGCAGGCCAGGAGGTTCCCGCTGTCCACGGCGGAGATGAAGGCGGGCTCCAGGGGCCGGCAGGTGCGGACGTCGTACCAGTTGTACAGATGGCCCCGGAAGCGGGGCAGTTGCCGGAGGGTGGCCAGGGTATCGGCGATGCGCTTCCAGCTCTTTTCCCGGGACCAGAAGCCCAGATCGGCGGCGGGCAGGCAGGAGAGGAGGTACATCCCCACGTTGGTGGGGCTGGTCCGCTCCGCCGCCTCCCGGACCGGGACCTCCTGCAGATTGTCCGGGGGCAGGAAGTGCCGCTCCGGCGTGACCAGCTCCTCAAAATAGCGCAGGATGTCCCCGGCGCAGTGGAGGAGGAACAGCCGTTCCTCCTCCCCGGGGACGGAGCGCTTCTCCCGGGGCTGGCTGATCGCCCATCCCAGAAGGGGCGAAACGAGCCAGATAAGGCCCAGGGCCCGCAGGACCAGACGGAAGGACAGCAGGGCCAGGATCGCCATGGGAAAGGCGAACCACATCCGGCGGCAGTAGAGGAGCGCGTCGCCCATGCTTTTCCGGTCCCCCTCCGAGGCGGTGACCCAGGCCAGCATGTTCCGGCGGCTGACAAGGCTCCGGTAGAGGGCCAGGGAGACGGCGCTGAGCTGGACCCAGGCCCGGTAAGGCAGCAGCAGAACGAGCCAGAGGAGCTGCAAAAAGTCCCCTCCGGCGGCATGGAGGAACCGGGCCCGGTAGCGCCGGGCCCCGGTTCCCAGCTGTCCCGCCGAGCTCACCACGATCCGCAGAACGAGGCAGCCCAGCACCGTACCCAGCGTCCAGAGCGAGGCCCTGCCGGGGAAAAAGCCCCGGAACAGGAACGCCAGCAGCTCCGCGACGGGGGTCAGGCTGCGGCAGAGATTGTCCAGTATCTTCCATTTTCCCAGGGGCGTCAGGGGATTTCGTTCCCGCTTCCCCGCTTCGTTCCGCACCCGGGGAAAGAGCCAGGGCAGGGTCTGCCAGTCCCCCCGGACCCAGCGGTGCTGCCGCTCGAAGTAGCTCAGGAGGCTCGCCGGGAAACCGTCGGTCAGCTCCACGTCGCTGAGGAAGCCGCAGCGGACGCAGCCTCCCTCGACGAGGTCGTGGGAGAGCAGTGTCTCCGGCGGGATCCGCCCGCGGAGGACGGTGCGGAAGGCGTCCACGTCCAGGATGCCCTTTCCGGTATAGCTCCCCTCGCCGAACAGATCCTGATACACGTCGCTGCTGACGCTGCCGTAGGGGTCCAGCCCGCCCTGTCCGGCGAAGACGCCGGAGAAATCCGAGCGCTCGGCGTCCCGGAGGGAGACGCTGATCCTGGGCTGCAGAAGGCCGTACCCCGCCCGCACGCTCCGGCGCTCCCGGTCCAGGACCGGGGCCTGGAGGGGATGGGCCAGGGTCCCGGCCAGGCGGGCGGCGCTCCCCAGGTTCAGCATGGTATCCCCGTCCAGGAGGATGAGGAAGCGGATGCTCTCCAGGGCCGAAGGGTCCCCCGCAGCCAGCCGCAGGCCGCTCTCCTCCCCCCGGAGCAGGGCGGTGAGCTCCATGACGGCGCCCCGCTTCCGCTCCCTGGGCCGCCACAGCCGGTCCCGGCGGCTGTAGCTCCGCTCCCGGGTCAGAAGGCAGAAGCCTCCGCCGTAGACTTCGTTCAGCCGCCGGATCTCCCGTTCCGCGGCGGCAAGGGTCCCCTCGTCGGAGGGGTCGCGGCTGTTCGGGCTCTCCTTCAGGTCCGCCAGGAGACCGAAGAGCAGGTTTTTCCCGCCGTCCCGGTTGGCCAGGCGGAAGGTCTCCAGCCTTCCCGCCGCCGCCGAGGCCGCCTCCGGCCCCGTGAGCAAAACGGCGGAGACCGCCAGGGTCCGGCTCTCCTCCGGGATCCCCCCGGAGTAGTCCAGCCTGGGGAGCCTCCGGGGCGGCAGGCATCTGGCCGCGACCCGGTCGAAGAGGAACTTCACGGCGTCGTGGAGAGGAAACAGCGCCAGGAGCGCAGGCCAGGGGGAGCGGGTGAAATACCCCAGCCCCAGGGCCAGGGCCGGAGGCAGCAGGAGCATCAGGGCAAGATACGGCCCGTAGGGCTTTTTCCTCTCCGGACCTCCCAGAGGCCGCCGGAAGAGATACTCCCCCACGTGGCCGCCCTCTCTCCTGGCCAGCTCCAAAGCCTGCCGGGCCGTCTCCGGCTCGCTGAGGCCCCGCTTTTTGGCAAGGAACGCCGTCTCCCGGCGGTATTCCTGCCGGGATTCCTCGTCCATCCGGGGATAGACCCCCGCCGGGTCCTGCCGCAGGATCTCATCTACGGCGCTGCACTCCTCCAGCAGCAGGGACAGGCTGCCCTCCTCCAGCCACTTCAGGGAGCGGAACACCGTCTCCGCCGTCTCCGGCTTTTCCCGCAGCCAGAGGATGAGGGCGCAGCGCAGGGCGTCCGGCAAAAGGCAGAGCTCCCGCTCCTCCAGGGGAAGGAGGCGCTGGAAGCCCGAGAGAAAGGCGCGAAGCCGCTCCGGCCGGACCTGTCCCGCGCCGGAGCGCACCAGGGCGGAGGCGAGAGCGCAGAGAAGGGACGAGCCGCCGGCGAGACGCCGCAGCTTTCCCTCCCCCCGAAGGGAGAGGGCGGCGGTACGGGCGCTCCGGCGCAGGATATGCCGGTTGTCCCGGAGCCACTCCAGCGCCCTCGGGCCGACAAGGGCCTCCCCTTTACAGAGCTCCTCCAGCTCCGCCTCGGCCCGCAGGAGGCTCCTCGCCTCCGTCTTTGCCGCGCCGCGGCCCTTTATCTCCAGCAGGCGGGCCGTATTCTCGGCGTAGTTGGGCAGCTTATCCGTTTCGATCCACAGTTCCAGTTCATTCTTTTTCATGACTGGGCTAGCGTTCCCCGTTTTTCCCGCGTCCATTCCCGAAAAGAGGAAATTCCCTCTTGACAAGCGGGTCCTCCCGGGGTACAATGCTCGCCTGTAAGGGCATTCTACTTTACAGGGAGGTCGGCGGCAGGATGGAAAAGGCGGTCTATCTCTCCCTCCTGCTGGATTTCTACGGCCTGCTCCTGACGGAGAAGCAGCGGGAATACGCGGACCTCTATTATAACGAGAACCTTTCCCTCAGCGAGATCGCCGAGAACGACGGGATCAGCCGTCAGGCCGTACGGGACAGTTTGCTTCGCTCCGAGGCGGTCCTGCGGGACACGGAGGCCAAGACCGGCCTCCTGGCCCGGTATCAGAAGCTCCAGCGGGAGATCGAGGGGGCGGAAGCCCTGCTCCGGGAGATGGGAGCGCTGAACGGCACCACCCTCCACAGCCCGGAGCTCCTGAGCCTTCTCACCCGGCTGCAGCAGCGGCTGGATGAAATGAAGCAATGAGTCATAAGGGAATACGATATGGCATTTGAGAGCTTATCCGAAAAACTGTCCGCCACTTTTAAAAAGCTGCGGAGCAAGGGCCGCCTGACGGAAGGGGACATCAAGGACGCCATGCGGGACGTGCGCCTGGCCCTGCTGGAGGCGGACGTCAGCTACAAGGTGGTCAAGGACTTTGTGGCCCGGGTCAGCCAGAGGGCCCTGGGGCAGGACGTGCTGGAGAGCCTGACCCCCGCCCAGATGGTCATCAAGATCGTGAACGAAGAGCTCACGGAGACCATGGGCAAGGA
>JAEEGL014015978.1_pt1 | contig 12033 bp, 10 predicted proteins | sample 9134231 | NCBI WGS metagenome assembly JAEEGL01 (sample SAMN16246548, study PRJNA631951) | gut metagenome | biome: gut microbiome; feature: rumen; material: fiber-attached | host: Bos | place: Iran: Karaj | collected 2018-10
CATCATGAGCGCTCATTCTAGGGCCATAGGTATTGAAGATTCGGATAACCTTGATATCAACCCCATGCTGCCTGTGATAGTCAAAAAAGAGAGTCTCTGCCATTCTCTTTCCTTCATCATAACAGGAACGCGGACCAATAGGATTGACGCATCCTCTGTAGGTCTCAGGCTGCGGATGAATCTCCGGATCACCATAAACCTCACTGGTACTGGCCTGCAGGATTCTTGCATTACATCTTTTTGCTAGTCCCAGCGTATTAAGCGCTCCCATTATAGACGTCTTTCCCGTCGCAATAGGATCGTGCTGATAATGAATAGGGCTCGCAGGACAAGCCAGATTGTAAATCTGGTCCACCTCAACATAAAGAGGCTGAGTCACATCATGCCTGATAAACTCAAAGTAATTGTTGTCCATAAGGTGCCTGATGTTATCCTTACTTCCCGTAAAAAGATTGTCCACACAGATAACATCATTTCCCTGATCCAAAAGCTTTTCACATAGGTGTGAGCCCAAAAAGCCAGCTCCACCAGTAACAAGAATACGTTTGCGTTGCATAGTCGTCCCCCTCTGAACGAATAATTCACACTAATGTTTCATTGTTGTCACGTACTGTAAGTCTGTCTTGTAAAACCACAAAGATGTGTTATCATAAGTATATAAAAGTGCTACCGATAGACGGTTAGCCCTATAGTTAAGTGATGAAGATAACCGCTCAACTTACCAGGCTGGGGCGGTTATTTTTGTGTCTTGGAATCATGCTTTCCAAACATGTAACCAAGACTAAAGAACGTCGCACACAGTGCAAGCACTGCGATTAAGTCACTGATGGTTAGCATAAGCAAGTTCCTCCAACAAAGATTTCTCAACTGAGATTTCTATGATTAACGGAGGTCACAGTCCTCCGAACGAAGGACTAACCGCCTACCGAAAATGGTAGCACCATCTATGATTATATCGAACATCTGTTTGTGTGGCAACAATTCTTATTTCGTGTTGTTCTGTACTTCAAATCAATCCTTTGTATAAAAGACGATACTTTAGAGTATAACAGACATGATTTTTCCATTGCCATTTTTTGCCTTTTTAATAGGTAGAACAATTATAAGGGCAATGATAAAACTAATCCCTGTCACCATCAGAAATCGCCATATAGATTTAGCCTCGGAAAATCTTTGCACAATTGTTATTACCCAAACATGTATGATATAAACAACATCTGTAGTCTTTCTCCGCTATCTTAACTTATCTATCTGCAACATTACTTTGGTACTTAGGCATATAAGAAACAATGGTACAGCAGGTGTCCAACCGAAAACTATGATACTTACAATACTGAGTAATGATTCTCGAAAAATAAATGGGAAGTATATTGCAGTTGAAATAATATAAATCGTAATGATTCTTTTTACATATGATTTCCGCCTTTCAGCATTCATTTTGGCAAAAAAGTAACCACTTGAAATAAAGAAGAATGGCACGCAAAATCAAAAAACCACTGACCATAATAATAATTCGCAACATTGCTTGAAAATAGCGGCAAACAATGTGATCCAATTATCAAAATGCAACAAACTGTTTTCAAAATATCTATACAATTATTCAGTCCATTTTGTTCCGTTATCAATTAATACCACTCCATAATCTTAGGCTTACGCTTATTGCATTTGCTCATATTCTTATAAAAACCGCTCGGTACATGTCTTCAACAATTCTTCCACTCTTTTTTTATATAAAGCCAAGATAACAAAAATAATTACACCAAACAAACAGATAGAAACTATTGTCGAATTGTAAAAGGAAGCATACCATGCGTATATTATCAAGCCCACAATAAGAATCATTGTTTTATTATTGTTAAAACCAATATGATAATAATGCTCTGACAATACTGTTCTAATAATCATGAATACTATGTATGAAATTCCCGTTGAAATAGCAGCACCACTGCATCCATATCGCGGAACAAGAAAGCTATTTCCTACAAAATTTACAGCACATGCAGTCAAAGGCGCAACTATCTGTAGTTTGCTTTTTTTCAAGAACACCAATCCAACTACCGTTGTTTCAGAAAGTGTGTACATTATTGGTGAAAAAGCCAAAAAAGGCAGCAATGCCGATGCTTCACGATATTTTTCACCCAACAATAAAACTATTATGTCTTTAAATAAAATTAGAAATGCCCCCAAGCAAAACATAATAATAGTGATAGTTTCATTAACTTTTATATAATATTCTTTTTCCTCCTTATTCTTGGAATATGTTTCAATTGCATTTGGCATCCATACGGCAGTAAAGCTTGTCTGAACTATCTCAAAAACGTGTATGATTGACATAGCTGATGCATATATACCCACTTCATAAACACCGTAATAATGCTGAATAAACAATCTGTCCAATGCCTGAAAAATAGTTGTTAGCCCCAATGTAAAAATCAAAGGATAAGCATATTTAAATAGTTGGGAAAACTCATGTACCACATAATCTCCTTCTCTATTATTCCCAAAATTTTTATGAATAAAAGCCAGCGCTATTATCACTGAAAAAAAGATTGCTATTACTAAAGCCATGCATAAATGCTCAGACTTTAATATGCTGAAAAGAAAGCCAAAGAGTAATACAAGCACTACAAAAGATGTCTTCTGAACTATATTAACTATTGCATATTCCCTTGTTTGGTTCTCCAATCTTAGGATAACTAACAAGAATCTATTACTAAGCAACACTAATATATAAAGAGAAAAAAGCAAAACAAGCTTGGTATCCAATAGAATATTTTTGATGTCAAATACAATCCATATAACAGAAATACCTAAGCAAACAATAAATGAAAGAATAAATGGAAAAAAAACGCATGTCTTAATCAGCCTGATTCTATATGCATAGGTATCTACATCATAATAAAACCTTACAAGTGCCTGATCCATTCCCAATGCCAGAACCATAATTACCATGTTTCCGTACATTACAAAAAGAGAGTACAATCCATATTCATCCGGTGAAAATAGTCTTGTAATAAGCGGGGTTGAAATAAAACCAATTAGTAGGCTCGCTAATGTTCCAATCCCAACATGTAAAGCTCTAAATAATAATCCACTCTGCTTCCTCATCGCAATTCCTTACATATATAACAAAATCAATATATCTTAATTGCTTTTACTTTTGCCCTCTATAATATCTGCAATTCTCTCACACGCATGTCCATCACCATACGGATTACATTTCCTGCTCATGCCACTATAATATTCTTTGTCCGTAAGTAATCTCTCAATTTCTGTGTATATCGTGTTTTCATCAGATCCAACCAGTTTAGCAACTCCAGCTTGTATACCTTCTGGTCTTTCTGTTTTTTCACGTATAACAATGACTGGTACACCAAAAGATGGGCATTCCTCCTGAACCCCTCCACTATCAGTTATACATAAGTAACTCCTGGCTTCAAAATTATGACACCCTACAACGTCCAAAGGATCTATGATATGAATATTACTGCAATCATGAAATTCCTCTTGGGCTATTCGTCTAACCTCTGGATTCATATGAATTGGATAGACCGCTTTGCAGTCCTCATGTTCATCTAATATTCTGCGAACTGCACGAAACATACGACGCATAGGCTCACCAATGCTTTCTCTTCTATGCGCTGTAATTAATATCATCTTTTTATTGCCAACCCAATCATATTCGGGATGTGAATATTCTGCTCTGACCGTATATCTCATAGCATCTACTATTGTATTTCCTGTAACATAGATACTATTGTCTGCCTTTCCACATTTCCTGAGATTATCCGCCGCCAAAAGTGAAGGTGCAAAGCAGTATTTCGAAATAATATCAATAACCTGTCTATTCATTTCTTCAGGATACGGTCTGTAAATATCATAGGTACGTAGCCCTGCCTCTACGTGTCCTACAGGAATTCCAAGATAAAAACAAGCCAATGCTACAGTAAATGCCGTCGTAGTGTCTCCGTGAACAAGAACCAAATCAGGCATTTCCTTTTCCAATATGTCTCTAATATCTATGAGTATGTTCTGCGTAATATCAAAAAGAGACTGCCTTTCCTTCATGACATTTAAGTCATAATCCGGAACAATGTCAAAAACTCTCAGGACCTGATCTAGCATTTGTCGATGCTGAGCAGTCACGCAAACCAATGTTTCCATATTTCTTTTTTTCAACTCATATACAAGTGGACACATTTTTATTGCTTCTGGTCGCGTCCCAAAAACAAGCATTGTCTTCATTATTGTTAATTCCTATGCCTCATGTTATACACAAACCTATAACTGATTATTCTTTTTACGATACTCCAATTTTTCAAATACTCTTTGTTAGCCTTTTTTACTAATCTCCTGTCTAATTCTTTAGGTTGTGTTTTTTCAAAAACGTCAGAAACCGCCTTGCTTCTTGTTAAAATATCAAAATGTTCTTCAGCAAATTGTCTTGCATACTCCTTTTGCTTTCTTAGTTCTTCAGGATGCTCAACATACCATACCATGGCGTCAATCAAATCTGTTTTATCGCAAATGGCCATCGGATAGTAATAAGCATCTCCTCTGCAATAATAATCTTTCACTTTTACCCTTCTGACAAATGATTCATCTCCAACCTCATTCATAGGTGGAAAATCAGTTACAATCATCGGAAGTCCGGATGCTATCGCCTCGTACATCGTTAGTCCAAGGCCATCCAGCTTCGTAGGGTATACATAAACATCACCCATATAATATAGTCCCGGAGCAGGAACAGTTTCTTCTATGACTTGTATATTGTACTTTGCCAATTCTTCTTTAGTGTATTTACATATTTTTTCAATTGGCTGTTGCGTATGAATTACTAGTTGAGATTTAGAATATATTTTCCCGTCTATAAATGCGTCAATAAGATAATCTGTTCCCTTCCGTTTGGATAATCCAGCAGAATGAAAGAAAGATATTCCAGAAGATTCTCTCGCGCGAGGGCAAAAGAGATTAATATCTGTTCCCCATGGGATATAATACTTTTGTGGATGATTCTGCATTGCCTGTAAATGACGTTTTGTATTGCATATCAAAAAATCATATAGGCCAAATAATTCAATCGAATTTTCCGTATAATAATCTACGTATGCTCCTACCACTACTTTTGGATACTTTTTCTTGAGCCAGATAATAGCCCTAAAATCAATCTGTTCATTGAAAAGCACTGCATCCAGAGATTTATCTAATACCCACTTTAAAAACTTTCTCTTTTCTATCGTGGAATCTATATAAAGATTCGAGCGCGTTACTTCATTACCATTCCATTTGGCGCTGATTGTTCCAGGAATATTTTCTCCACCTCTTGCAAACACATATACAGTATGCCCTTCTCTTTCTAATAGCTTCTTATAAATGTCACTGACATACGCAGCGCCTCTTTCAAACCACGAAGTGACGATTCCTATGTTCATTTATACCCCCAAAGTTGAAAAACTATCCCTCTATGATTTCTGATATAATCATTTTTTGATCTAGTTCAGCATTTTTACATATCAAATCATATTTAAGCATTGCTTTATCAGCATACTTTCTTATATTGCTTTCCTTAGAAAAAAATTCTATACCACGTCTTATTTCACTAACACTATAAGGGTTAACATACTTTACAGCAGCTCCCCCAACTTCTGGAATAGCTGTAACTCTAGATGCCAATACTGCTTTTCCATAGCTAAGAGCCTCTAGTACTGGAAGTCCATAGCCTTCACCTTTAGATAAGAAAAGCACATACTTACAACTGGCATACAGATCTGCAAGCTCATCATCGGCAACGTAGTTTTTGAATATCACTTTCTCTTCTAAAATACGCCTATTCAGTTTCTTATTCTTAAAGAACAAATTTTTTAGCTTATCTGATACCCCAGTTACTATCAACTGTTCTGAATCGGGATTATGTTCACAATATAAGCAATACGCTTCAAGTGTTCTAACAAGATTCTTTTCTGGCCTGTTACCTCCAACAAACAATATATATTCACCAATCTTACAATCTCTTTTCTTGTCCTGAAAGAAATTCATTTGCTCATATATATATATATCTCTGAGTGATACATTTTCCAATCTCTGCGCCGAATAATTTGAAACGGTAAAAACCTTGTCTATAAAGCCTATATTGCTTTTATACACGTAATTGAAGGCTAATTTTTTAGCAATAAATCGAATAGCATTACTAAATAATGCCCAATACGGATGCTCCGAATAATAACAATCATAGATATCTAATTTTTCTATATTATGCTGCCTATCGTGTATAGTGCCATATATTTTCATTTTTGGATTTAGGTTATGTATCTTATGAACTATACTAATTAAAGTGCCATTGACTTGTGGCATAAACAAAATATCTGTATTGGAATAATTTATGCTTAACAAGTCCTCGGTAATAACTGTTTCGCAATTACTATTTTGATGTAACTGTCCCTTTATCCACTCTTCTTTTTCCTTAACTATGAGTACTCTAAATTTAACATCTTTGTTTTCACCATAGTTCAATAATGCATTAATCAGAGTCAGAGCATAATTTGTTCCCCCACTATGAGGTGAGACAGTTGATAGTATTTGAGATGAGGTAACCATATCAAAATCAATAATCACTCTCATACCCCCTTATGATTTGCTAATAGTTCAGGTCCAAAAACCATATTTTAAACGTACAAATACCTTCCTTATAGGTGAAACTACGTAAATAGCATGCATAATTCTGCGTTTTAAAAAAAACACAGAAGTATCGTTTTTCTTTACATCTGATAATGGATAATTAGCCCATAAAGATCTATTCTTATATTCTGCCCACTTATCTCTCATAGGATGATCACATCCATTCTCCCACGGCCTTGAATGTGTAAAATTTGTAAAATGCACTATAACAGCATTTTTTCTTGCTTCAACCAACGTTTTTCTATCATATATTTCTCTTTTTCTAAAAAACTGCTCTTTCAAAAACTTCTCATAGTTATCGCAAGCTACATAAAATGCATGCTGCATATTATATCTGGGATTTAATGTAAGAATACTGTTCCTAAATGCTTTATTTATATAAGACTGATCTTCGTCTATTGACTTTCCCCTTCTTCTATTAATTTCTTCTCTTAAAAGAATTTGTACATCGGCTCTCCATTTTTCCATATCGGCCAGTATCACGCCTGTGTTATAGTATTTTTCACTTCTATGATACCCATTCAGTATTTTAAACGTACTACTTGAATCAAGTACCATTGCACAACTGTTTTTTTCTAAATCTGTATTTAGCAGATTAGTAATAGAGTCAACCACTAAAGTATCGCCATCAATCCATAATACTTTTTTTATATGCTCCGGCAATAAATCTGGCAAGAATAAACGTATATATGCACTAGCAGAAACTACATTATGAACAGATAACCCTGCATTTGCCAAAAAATTGGGGTTAGGCACATCAACAATCGTCAATTTAGTAGCAAATTCATCAGCAATCCCCTGTATTTTATTCTTATTATCATCAGATATTTCGTTTGAAAATATATAAACATATGCATCTAAAAAAGGGTTATTATCCAGTAATGATAAAAGTGATATTCCTATCTGCATAGCATAATTATCATCACCTGCATATACTATTGCTGTGTCCGTCATTTTTATTGTATTCTTCTACCTTTTCTTCTATTAATGAAAACCATACTTTACTTATCGTATCAACATCGTACTTTTTAGCTTCTGCAATAGCATTTTGGCTCATAGCCAAGTACTTATCCCTAGAAATATCCAATGATTTCTTCATAGCCTTATCAAAGCTATGAATCCCTTCTTTAACATCAAAGAAAAAACCTGTATAGTCTTCCTGAATAACTGAAAGTGGCCCACTCACATTAGAAACAATGCACGGTACTCCAGCAGCCATAGCTTCTAACAGAACAATCCCCAAAGTTTCAAAATGCGATGGTAAAATCAGATAATCATAATTATGTAGTTCTTCCTGGATTTTTGACTTGTCATGATAACCTTCTAGAATAATTCTGTTATCAATTTTAGCTGCTTTTAAAATCTCTGTTTCTAATTCACCTTTTCCAATAAATGTAAATTTTACATCTGTATTCGGGTTACATTTTGCCCACTCTAAAATTACTCGTGCATTCTTTATCTCCCGAAATTGTCCTAAATAGAGATATCTTTTCCCATCTTTAGAAAATTGCATTGGTTCTCTTTTTCTATATTTATCTGTATTGATCGAGTGATAAACCAATCTACAATCCGGTATAAATTCTCTTAACCCTTCTGCTGCCATATCATTTACACAAAAGCCCCCCATAAAGCAGTATCTAAGAATATCTTCAAACTTAGATCGTATCCTGAGATTCCCTTTGGTATAATAACTTCCATCCCAAAACGGATGTGATGAATGAAAAAAGCAGCAGTTTTTTTCAAGAATACGCTTATACTTTAACAATGTATAATCATAAGCAGGAAGACTTACTATCAAAATCTGATCTTTCAAAAAGAGGAACTCAAATTTTACTTTTATGTATCCCAGAGCCTCAATAAGATTCCTTTTGAGCAAACATCTAAGTATTCTTCCCAAAAAGGCTTTATTTGACAGTATAATTTGTTCACTTACTTCATATCCAAATTCATATGCTTTCTGGTAAAGAGCCACAAAATGATTCCTATCACCGTATCCATGTGCAATATATATCATTTTGCTTTTTTCCTTTTTCATACGTTCCTACCTAGCACCCATGCATAATGCGTGTATTCATTATAGTGCATAATTAATGCATAATACAAAATTTGAATACCATAAAGAGTATATGTCACTACTTTTACCGTTATGCTTGTTCTGTTATATTTATACTCTTTACAGATTTCAGGGATAAGAAGTACTGTAATGTATTTGTAATACAGCAAGAATCTATACATATATGGCACATATGCCGTCAGTGTGCATAATACCAAAGAATAAAACAAAATATTATAAAACAGGTTAAACTTTTCATTTCCATTCGCATCAGCTCGCTTTTTTACTGCCAATGCAAAAAACCAAACAAATAAAAGAATAATGAAGTCTGAAACACTGAAATCATTTTTAACTTTCAAATACATTCGATACTTTTCGAAAAAGCTATATCTATTGACTATTTGAATAGAAAAACGTCCTAGAATAAAGGCGCCTAAAAGTACTTCAACATACCTGCTAAACTTCATTTTTATGTTGCCAAAAAACAATAGTGGAACCATGATAATAGCGCTCCTATGTATTGTTAATGCACCCGCTATAACAATCATGTAAAGAACATATTTTTTCTTTTGTAGAAATAGCAGGCCAAAATAAAAAAGTGAAATTGCTAATGCCTGCCTCATTCCGTTAAAACTAAAAAAATAGAACTGCGATAAAACCCACAGAAATATACTCGCTCTCTGATTATCAGACAAATAATAAATAGCAATAAACCAAAATGTCGTAGTTAAAAAAGCTATAACAGTGAAAAAAACCGAATAGTTACCACTGAAAAATCCTACAATTTTATTTAAAAGGAGATAGCCTCTTTCAAAATAGAGTGAGCTAAATTGCCTTCCATTTTTTATTTGTAAAAAAACATTTCGATACATCTTCCAGTCAGTTCCTACGTAATACCTGACTCCTGAAATAAATGAGAACGGAATTATAGAAAGTAATATTATTATTTTTTTAAACTGGAAAGATTCATTTTTATCTGTACTATTTTGGTATACTAATGCCCATTTTGATAGCAATAGTGTAATAATCAAACCTATCAAATGAATATACACATTAACACCTTCTCTGGTTAAAAAAATTGCTCCACATGTTCATACATCCAATAAATACTTTGTAGGTCTTAGAATAGAATGAAGCAATCTGATTAATAGCAAACTACCTCTATTCGGCTTCAAAAGACTTCGATAAGTACTATTTTCTTTACATCCAACCTTTGTATACAATTGCATCCATTCTCCATAGAACGGATGCGATATCTGGCCATTTTCCCATGGTCTGTATGAACAAAAGCTACTCGAAAAATGTACTATTGCCGGATTAGCAACTGCCTCTTCTACATCATTTTTTCCAAAATAATTATCTGGTTTTCTATATAACATCATGTCTTCATAAGTGAAGTCATAAAGGTATGTCATAACATCATACTTCAAAGGAAGTTCATAAACATTTCCATGAAAAATGGTGTTGATAACTCCCTGATCTCCTTGAAAGATCTTCCTTCTCCCCCCAATCAAATCTATTATTTTCCTCTCTATTTCTTGTTTTCGCCACCCCAATAGATTTATCAAAAGAACTCCAGAATTAACAAGAATATCTCCCTTTTTTATGCCAAACACTTTTTTATTCAACACACTGAAGGCATCTCTAATTCCTCCAATGATATAGGGGCTAATATCCGTACTATATAATTCTTCCAGCGACGTTCTTATAAATGTATCACAATCAAGATATAGTACTTTCTCTACACTATGAGGTAACAATGAGCCTATAAAAAGCCTAGCATATGCTGCAACAGACCCTCTATCCAGATTCAGATCATAGTCTAATTCGTCCAATGTTTTCTTGGCGTCAACAAAAAGAACTGTATTCTTTCCGGAACACAGTTCTAGTATCTTTTGCTTATTATGCTCCTCAATACCACAATCAAGTATGTAAATAGTCGCATCAGAATTATGGTCATTAAATGACATAATCGAAACACACATTACATCTACAAAATTGTTGTCTGAAGCATAAGCGATATTCAAATTTGTGCCCCCAAAGTTCTATTTAGTATGCGCCATCCCCTGCACTAAGCGCTCTAAAAGTCATAATAATAAGACCTATATCTGTTGCAATACTTCTCTTTTCCAAATACTTCTGGTCAAGTTCCATCCATTCATCAAATGGAACTTCGGTGCGGCCCATAACCTGCCAATAGCAGGTGAGACCTGGTTTTACAAGATGTCTTGTCATCTGGAACGGTGTCATCTGGTCGGTCTCGTATACCGGAAGTGGTCTTGGTCCGACAACTGACATTTCGCCTTTTAATATGTTGAGGAGCTGTGGAAGCTCATCGATACTTGTTCTTCTAAGAGTCTTTCCGATGTTTGTGATTCTAGGGTCATGCTTCATTTTGAAAGCAGGGCCATCAAGCTCATTCTGTTCTAACAAGAACTTATGCATCTCTGATGCGTTCTCGCACATTGTCCTAAACTTGTACATCTTGAAAGGCTTATTATTTAATCCGGTTCTTTCCTGCACAAAGAAGACAGGCCCACCATCTTCCTTTTTAATCAGAATTGCCACAATCAAAAAAAGCGGAGACAATACTATCAGTCCAATCAAAGATGCTACAATGTCAAACGCTCTCTTAATGGCTCTGTATATGATTTTTCCTTTAACATTAGCTATAACAGTGCTAACCGCCTCTTCCTGCGCCTGGGATTCCTGATTTTCGATATCTAAGTTTCCCTCAAGTGCTAAGTCCTGGCTATTTACCACTGCCACGTTATCGTATTCAACTAGCATATCTCGCCCTCACACGCTAATTTTATCATAAAATCTGACACTCTAAGTTATATATCGGCAGATTTTATACTTATTTTAGTAAATGTGATGGAGATTTTTAGAAATTTAATAATGCCAACGTTATTGTTTCTTAGTTATATTATAGTCTATATATAGTTATTTTCATAGAAAAAAGCGTAGATTTTGGGTCAATCTACGCTTTGCATCCATTATTATTCTATCATTGTAATTCTTTACAAGGACTTAGTTACACATTCTTTTTTCAAATTATACCGTACGGCTATTGCTCAAGCGGGGTACTTGCTTCTTTTTTTGTATTTACAAGATCATAAAGATATAGCTTGCCATCTGCATCTTTAATAATACTTAGTTTATCTTGCATACTATTCCTCTTTTTCTCATATTCTTCTTTTCAAAAACTAGATTGAAATACTGTCATACTATGATCATTCATATATCGCAGCGAATTTGACACGCCGTATGTATGACTGGTTGCTCAGAATGAGCAAGCCTGG
>JAEEGL015097714.1_pt1 | contig 12033 bp, 10 predicted proteins | sample 9134231 | NCBI WGS metagenome assembly JAEEGL01 (sample SAMN16246548, study PRJNA631951) | gut metagenome | biome: gut microbiome; feature: rumen; material: fiber-attached | host: Bos | place: Iran: Karaj | collected 2018-10
ATCCGTGAGCTCATTGCTAAGCTCTATGATCAGGCTACAGCTGATGCAGTTCGTATCCAGTACGGCGGTTCAATGAATGCCGGCAACGCTGCTGAGCTTCTTTCAAAGCCAAACATCGACGGCGGTCTTATCGGTGGCGCTTCACTTAAGCCAGACTTCGGCAAGATCGTTAACGCATAAAAAGTAATCACTTAGCGAGGTATTTTCGAGCTTAGTGTACTACTTTGTTCTGGCGAGGGCTTTGCCCGAGAGCAGAACTACATTTGGCGAGGTTAAGGACCTGTGTATTTCAAATGAAGTACACAGGTCTTTTTTGATGCCAAATTATTAAATTTCTATTACATGAACGCATAACCGATAATGCGTGCATGTAGTAATTATCCAAGCAGCTCCAGCAGTTCTTCCTTGGAGAGCCTTGGAGTACTTAGAACATCACTATTAAGGAGTTGGTCCGCCAACTCCTTTTTCTTTTCCTGAAGTCTGATGATTCTCTCTTCTATGGTGTCCTTCATGACCAGTTTATAGACCGTCACCACATTCTTTTGCCCAATTCTGTGGGCTCTGTCGGTGGCCTGATTCTGCACGGCTATATTCCACCAGTGATCGTAATGGATGACGATGTCAGCTGCAGTAAGGTTAAGTCCGGTTCCGCCCGCCTTGAGCGAAATGCAGAATACGGATGTATCATCCTCCTGGAAAGCATCAACCATATGGATTCTGTCTTCTTTCTTTGTGGAACCGGTCAAAAGATAATGTGAAATGCCTTCTTTTTCGAATATCTTGACCAGTCTGTCCAGCATGGATGTGAACTGGGAAAAGAGAAGCACCTTGTGTCCTGATTCCGTAGCAGAGCGAATCATTTCAACCACCAGGTCAGCCTTGGCGCTTCCGCCGTCGTAGTTCTCATACAAAAGCCCGGGGTCGCAGCATAGCTGACGAAGTCTTGTAAGCTCCGCCAAAATGGCTATTCTTTCCTGTCTTAGCTCATCATCATTGCTGGTGCTGACCATAAGCTTTACCCTTTGTAAATGTGCCCTGTAGAGCTGTTCCTGTTCCTTCGTCATCTGGGCAACAATTGTTTCTTCAAGTTTATCAGGAAGATCTTTTAATACGTCCTTCTTAAGGCGCCTGAGGACAAAGGGTGAGATCATGTGACGAAGGTGCTCCATTTCGTCGGCGCGTTCCTCTAAAGCCACAGGAATCTCTATTCTGTCTCTGAAGCTCTTGTAAGTAAAAAGATATCCGGGCATACAGAAATCAAAGATGCTCCAGAGTTCACTCAGTCTGTTCTCTATCGGTGTACCTGTAAGGGCGGCCTTAAAGCTTGCCTTTATGCTCTTTACGGCTTTCGCCAGCTGAGTGGTCTGATTCTTTATGAACTGGGCTTCATCGATGATCATGCATTCAAAGGAAAGATATTTATAAAGCTCAATATCTCTTCGCAAAAGATCATATGAAGTTATAATGACATCTGTTTCCTCTTGGTCAATCTCTGAGGTGACACGTTCTCTGTCTGGTTTTATGCCAACTGCCAGTTCGCAGTTGAGCTGCGGCGTAAATCTCTTTATCTCATGCTGCCAGTTATACACCAGTGATGCCGGGCAGACTATAAGAGAGCAGGTTCTCTTTGCTCCGCTTCTATTTGCCTCTTCCTTTATGGAGAGCAGCAGCGAGAGAATCTGGATGGTCTTGCCAAGGCCCATATCATCAGCAAGAATGCCGCCAAAACCGTTTCGCTTAAGGGCCTTAAGCCAGAAAAATCCTGTCTTCTGGTAATCTCTGAGGACATCCTTCAAAGAATCAGGAACCTGAAACTCCGATTCATAGTCCTCGGAAAAGCTTTTTACAAGGCTCTTGAACTCGCGACTTCTACTGATGTGAGTATTGTCGTAGTCATAGGCACGTCCGGCTAATTCATCAAGGAAAAGAGCTCTGTATCTGGAAACACTGACATGGCCCTCCGCCAGGTTATCGGCGGAAATCATAAGTCCGTCCCTGAGGGAATAGAGCACATCCATCTCAGGACTGGAAAGATCCAGTATTTCTCCGCTCTTTAGCTTGTAGTATTTCTTTTTTCTGTCATATTTGTTCAGAATCTCATTCAGTTCTTTTACCGAAATATCTGTAGGTACAATGGAGAGCTCCAAAAGATCCGAAACCACAGAGACCCCGAGATCCACCCTGGGCGCAGACTTGATATGTACTTTTCTTATGGCGTCAGAAAGGTAAACTTCTCCAAACCTGTATATCAGCGGAACATCCTCTGCAATAAATGAATAGAGTCGGTCCTGCGTAGTCTCTGATGCCTCCAGAATAAGAAGCCCCTTCTCGCTGTCGAGCTTGTCAAAATAAGGGCTGATGGCCTTCGCGGTTTTGTTTTCCTGGTAGAGATCTCTTTTTACAATCTCATCCTCATTCGGCCCGGTGTTGTCCAGTTTATTCTCAAACACGTGAAAAGTTCGCTCGCCCATGTTTCCGGCATCATAAACAGCCTGAACATCGCAGGTTATAAGAAATGGGCTGGGCATATCAATATATATCCTAAAACTTGCCTCATCCGGTCTGTATTTGCTCACTTCGAAGCCGTCATAGCTTACATTAAGGTATTCCTCAAGAACAGGTAAAAGACCTGTTGTAAACAGAGGGAGATCCTTTTCGGCAACAAACAGCTCGTTTTCGGTACGTCTTGCCGATAAAAAATTCAGGAAATCCAGGATCGGCTCGCAGTCGCTTCTTGGAATGACTGCAAGTTTCCTTCTTCTCTCGAAATAAATATTTGAATGCCCTTCAAACATAGTAAAGGCACTGGCTTCGAAGTTGATTCCATTTGGCGTTTTATCTATGGTGAGATCAATTGGCGGAAAGACCGGTGTTATCTCCAAAAGTCTTTCATCAGTGTATCTTGCCCTAAAATCCGTATTTTTGAAATAGACTGCGCTGACAATGTTAAAGAAGTCATCAATCTCGTTTCCGGTCAGCTCAATCTGTTTGCTGTGGCCTTTTCCGTAGGCGTAGGTATTCCTTTTCTTTTCCCTGAAATAGGCTCGAAGAAAAGCTATGATATTCTGGGTTTCAGGGGTAAAAGCGGACATGTCGTGAGTGAAGGTAAGGAGCTTGCCGTAGCTGATGGTCTCATTCTCATCAACAGCCGTAACAAATTCTTCAATGTCCTTAAGAACGTAACTTGCGCTGGTGGCAGCGCAGATGTTAAAACTAAGCTGCATCTTTTCCCTGCTGTAAAGAACATGCGGTTCCAAATGCACTATTGATGCCTTTTTATACAGAAGAGGGGCATCACTTGCAGGAGAATATGCCCTCAAAAGCTTTTTGGTCTCAAAAGACGTGTAGTGGAAATCCTTAGGGGCATCAGAAATAAACCGCCTTCCGGAAGCGGTTATAAATCCGTTTTTTCTGTTGTCGCCTGAATTATTGTCCATCACTTCATTGTAACATATATTTTTGGACGTTTGAACGTTCTGAAGAAATCCGGGGGAACAAATTGTTGACACTTTAGCCGCAGGAGGTTCATTATACCATTTAGGAAAAGGCTCACCTTGGGCCAAAGAGGAGACATATTTATGAAAAAAGACAATATTATACTTATAGGGATGCCTGCATCAGGAAAGAGCACGGTTGGCGTAATCCTTGCCAAGATTCTCGGCTACAACTTTGTTGATGCGGATATAGTTATTCAGGAAAAAGAGGGCAGAAAGCTCTCAGAGATCATTGAAACAGAGGGAGTAGATGGTTTTATCGACATCGAGAACCGCATCAACACCGAGATTGAAGCACAGAAAACTGTAATTGCCACAGGTGGAAGTGTTGTATACGGCAAAGAAGCAATGGAGCATTATAAGAACATCGGCCGCGTTGTTTATCTGAAAGTTGGCATGGATGTTCTTACAAAGCGCCTGAACGACGTGAAGCAAAGAGGCGTTGTCATGAAGGATGGACAGTCTCTTGTTTCACTGTACAATGAGCGCAGCACTCTCTATGAGAAATACGCTGACATTACCATTGATGAAAAGAACAGCACAATGGAAGAGGTTGTTGCGGATTTACTGGCGAATCTGTGAGTACTGCGTTAGCACGTGAATCACATCGGCGAAATACTTTTTGCGGGTGATTTCGTCGGCGTTAAATACTTCGTGGCGAGAGTTCTCGTAGTGGATGAATTGAGCCTGTGGGACCCGCTCCGCAATCTCATCATAACCCAGCGGATCGATGAGGTGATCGTTGCCTGCTGTCATGATGGTGACTGGGATTCGGATCTTGTCTGCATGACGGATGATGTCGTCGTGAACCTTAATGCTTGCAAGAGCCCAGCCCAGAGTAGAGGCGCTGGCCTGGTAATGGTCATCCTTTCGGCGAAGAGATAACTGATATTCAAACCTTGGCTTTGACTTGGCACTGCTGGTCTCAATCGGAGGATTGGGATTAAAGTGTTTCTGATTTGGAGCCAGGGTCTTTTCTTTTCTAAACAGCTTTGCATAGATTCTCAGAACCATGACAATCAGAGGTGAAACATTTCCGGCCTTCATTTTGATCATTGGGCTGCTGAGAACAGCGGCTTTAAAGTAATCGGGATATTTTTCAATAAATCTTGAGGCGATGGCACCGCCCATGGAGTGGGCGAGGGCCAGCAATGGGAGACCCTTTGTTTCTTTTACCACAACCTTATCCATGAAACACTTAAGATCTTCAACATAGGTGTTGTAATCGTCAATATAGATAAGATCCGGTTCCTTGCATTTTCCCTCAGAATAGCCGTGACCACGGTGCTCTATAAAAAAGATCCTGAAACCGGCCCTATACAGGTTCCAGCCATATTCGTAGTATTTGGGCCAGAACTCAGCCATTCCATGTACAAATACTACAGCTGCTTTTGGGTTATCGGGAGTTGCTGTGTAGTAATTAAGGTGTGTTCCGTCGAAGCTTGTTATACTTCCGCGGGTGACACACTCTTTTCTCCAAGTCTTTATTTCGCCGTTTATTGCGGGAAGGAAATCGTCCTCCCCAAGAAATGTCAGCTGTTCGCTCATTTAGTTCTCCTTGTATAGCGCGATGGCTTTGTCAGGATAGTTGGTAATAACCGCATTGACACCCAATTCCTTGCAACGAAGCATTGCAGCCTCTGAGTTTACGGTCCATACGTTTACGTCTATGTCGTACATAGCGCAGTCTTCCATGAAATCCTCATATTGGAGATTATAAAATGCGGGGTGCAGAGCATTTACCTGATTTTCAGCAGCGTAGCCCGGCATGTTCAGTGTTCCGTCAGCATAAAGAAATCCTGTTTTTGCCTCGGGGTCAATTTCTTTTATCTTCATGATAGAGTAGTGGTTAAATGACGAGTAGATAACTCTGTCCTGCCAGTTCTTTTTCCTGGTAAGTTCCACAATCTTCCTCTCAAGATCAGGGTAAAAGATTTCGCCGGTCTTAAGCTCGATGTTTATGGTGAGTCCGGTGTCCTCAAGCAGGTCAAATACTTCCTCCATTGTGGGAATTTTTGTACCTTCAAACGCATAGTTGTTGTTATTGAAATCAAATGTTTTTAATTCTGCGAGAGTGTAATCTGTGATTCGACCTGCGCCGTTGCTGGTTCTGTCGATTCTTTCGTCATGGCATACTACAATGACATCGTCTTTGGTCAATTGAACGTCAAGTTCTATTCCATCAGCACCCATATCAGCTGCCATCTTAAAAGCCGGCAAAGTGTTCTCGGGTGCGTATCCACTGGCTCCTCTGTGAGCCCAAACAAGAGGTGTACTCATGGTGTTCTCCTTTTTTTAATTGATATATTTTGGTTGTTATTCGGACTATTACTTTCTTAGGCTGGCGTTAGCCTTATTCCACAGTCTGTCGTAGCTCATGCCGGTAACCTTCTCGCAGACTTTGATTTCCTCCGGAGTGATAACAGATGTTTCTTCGCCCTTGCGCCTTGCTATTTCCTTCTGGACAATTACAAACTCTTTTCCGGTAAGAGGGAAAAGAACTCCAACAATAATAAGGCATGTTATCAAAATCGAAGGAACGATTATGTAGATAAGTGCAATACCGCGCTGAGTGGCAAGTGACTGTCTGAGTCCCTGGTTTGCAAGGACTTCGTCGTAGCCAACGGCGGAGAGAAGGAATCCTATAATTGCTGCTGAAAGACCGGATGATATTTTTCTTGCAAATGTCGCCATTCCTGAAACAATGCCCGGTCTGTGGATTGAAGTGATGAGCTCATCAACCTCAGCCATATCAGCCATTATTGCAAAAATACTTGAAAGAGTTGCGGCATTGCCAAATCCGATAAGGGCAGTCATAACAAGGATTGGAACGATGTTTGCGCCCTCATGTGAGAAGGCAAGAAGTCCCAGGGTTCCGATAAGTCTTATGGGTGCGCCCACAAGGATTGTAAACTTCTTGGAAGTGTGGCTCATGATAGGAGCAAATACCAGCATTCCGGTCAGCTGTGATATCAGAAGAATTGCCATCAGATAAGTGAAGTAACCGTTTCCGTAGCCATTGAGTACGTCATCAACATAGTAGACCGCCATTCCTGATACGAAATCCATTCCGCACTGGCCAAACAGGTACAGGCCAATGAAAAGTCTGAAGGAGTGGCTCTGGAAGACGCTGGCTGCCTGAGGGAAACTCTCAGAGAGGCTGGTAACCACAGGCTCTTTCTGCTTTTCCCAGGTGCCGAAGAATGTGACCATTGTAGTTATCAGGAAAAGAGCTCCGAAAAGAACGGCACAATTTAAATAACTGATGGTTTTCAAATTGTCGCTGATGATGAATGTGGGAACAAGACCGCAGACCATGGAACCTAAGGTTGACCAGATCATACGAATGCTGGAAAACCTTGATCTCATTGAATAATCATCGATCATATCAGGCAAAAGCCCATTATATGGCACCATAAGGATTGTGAATCCTGTAGAGAACAGACAGTACATTAACAGATAGAATATGTACAGCGCTGTCATTGATTCGGTGCTAATGGTTAACCACATAAGAACGAATGTTATTGAGGAAACAATTCCGCCGATAAGTATGTAAAAACGTTTGGCTCCAAATCTTGATCTGGTTCGGTCAGTGATATTGCCCATGATGGGGTCTGTGACTGCATCCCAGATCTTTCCCACAAGAGGAATTGTTCCTGCCAGGGCAGCAGGCATTCCCATCGCCTTTGTCAGGAAAACCGTAAAAAACGTGTTGATGATGACGAAGGCGCCTCCTCCGTAGAACTCCGCCATACCATATACGAGCCTCGAGAGAAGGCCGTAGCTATGCTCTTTCTTTTTCCCCATAATAAAATACCCCCGTATCTTTAATAATTATATTTTAGCAGATTGACACCATCTTTTGCATTTTGTAAAATAATAACGCATGATTTTTATGCACACTCGCGCAGTACGAATTTATTACTACGTAATTGCGCTCGGTGCATAGATTTCGCAAGCGAAATCTAATAATAATATGTTGGAGGAACGAGATGTCCAGAAAAGCTACTATCACTCAGAAAGAAATCGTAAATGCAGCATTTAAGATAACCAAGAAAGAAGGCTTTGAGTCAATCACATCCAGAAAGCTTGCAGCTGCAGCAGGCTGCTCAACTCAGCCGATTTTCCGCATATATGAGAATATGGATGGCCTCAAGAAGGATGTCTATGAGAAGGCAGCAGCTTACTATGAGGACTATTACAATGATTTCAACAAGTCTCACGACGTTCCTTTTGTTGATCTGGGACTTGCTTATATTGGATTTGCCCAGAAATATCCACATCTTTTCAGACTTCTTTTTATCTCTGAACAGGGACCTGAATCAAAGACTATGTACGACCTTGTAAACGGTGCTAATGAGAACGTGGTAAAAGAAATCAACAAGGCAGCTGCAAAGGGCGCAGGAAACGCGCAGCAGCTCTTCATGCAGATGTGGATCTTTATCCATGGTGCAGGTTGCATGGCAGTTACAGGCGACTATGACCTTGACGAGGCAGCTTCTGTTGGAATGCTTGAGTCAGCATATAAGGCTTTTTCTATCGGCTGAGAGGGGTGCGATAATAATTCGGAACTTTAGTTCCAAGTATTTCTTCGGGGGAGTCTGGATGTGAAGTTTGAAGAGGGTGTAGATGTTATTACCAGAATAAATGAGAGCTACTCCAGGATGAGCAAGGGCAAGAAGTCAATTGCCATGTACATCTGCGACCATTATGAGCAGGCAGTTTTCATGACTGCGGCTGAACTCGGCAAAATTGTGGGCATGAGCGAATCCACTGTGGTGCGATTTGCCATGAGTCTTGGTTATGATGGCTACCCGGCTTTTCAGAAGGCTCTTTCTGTTTGGGTCAGCGATAAGTTTGGTTCTGTTGAGAAGATTGGCCGTAAGTTTGGAAAGAGCAGTGAGGGCGAGATTTTATCCGCCATTCTGCAGTCTGATATGTCAAACATTCAGCATACTATCAACAGTATTGATGTGGCTGCTTTTAAAACGGCAGTGGACATTATCTTGAAGGCTAAGACGGTGTATATTGTAGGACTTAGGTCCTGCGCGCCTTTGGCCAATTTTATGCACTTCTATCTGAATATAATCAGGGGGAACAATGTACTTATCACCTCCACCAGTGTCAGCGAAATGTTTGAGCAGATGATAAGGATAAGTGACAGGGATGCGATAATCGGCATCAGCTTCCCGAGATATTCCATGAGAACACTAAAATGCATGGAATTTGCCAACGACAGAAATGCCAAGGTTATCACCATCACCGATTCGGTTCATTCACCTATGAATCTTTATTCCTCCTGTAATCTTTTGGCAAAGAGCGAGATGGCATCCATTGTTGACTCGCTTGTAGCACCGCTCAGCGTTATAAATGCGCTGGTTGTGGCTCTTTGCATGAAACGTCCTCAGGACGTTAAGGCTGATCTTAAGATGTTGGAGGAGACCTGGAACAATTATCAGGTTTATCTTAACGACGAGATAGATTTTGCTTCGGATGCGCCTATGATCGGATATCCGCTGGCCGGCAAGGGCAAGGAGCTGGGAGAGGACGTCGGCACCCATTAGGAGTATTATGAGTAAGAAAATAGCAGTAATCGGCTGCGGTGCGGCCGGAATGATGGCGGCGCTGGCTGCTGCGGAGAGCGGCGGAAGCGTCACTATTTTTGAGAAGAATGAGAAACCGGGGAAAAAGATCTATATCACTGGCAAAGGCAGATGTAACGTGACGAATGCCTGCGCTGTCGAGGATTTTTTCGGCTATGTAAAGAGAAATCCCAGGTTTTTGTACAGTGCGGTGTATGATTTTGACAACACTGCAGTAATGGACTTTTTTGAAAATAACGGATGTCACCTGAAGACTGAGAGAGGTGACAGGGTTTTTCCTGTTTCCGACCACTCTTCTGACATCATAAATACATTGTATCGGGCGGTTCAAAAAGCCGGCGTTAATGTCCAGCTTGGAGCGACCGTGCATTCCGTTGAAGCACAGAGTGGCAGTGTCAGCGCAGTCACCTATAGCAGTGCCGACGACAAGGCTGACGATCCGCTTACAAGGGAAGAGTTTGACAGCGTTATCGTGTGCACAGGTGGCGTATCCTATCCTTCAACTGGTTCTACAGGGGATGGGTATCGTTTTGCTAAGGATCTTGGCCATAGCGTAGTTCCGGCACTTCCGTCCCTGGTTCCTTTTGAGATTGCAGAACCCTGGGTAAAAGATCTGCAGGGACTTTCACTGCGCAATGTGGGACTAAAGCTCTTTTTAGAAAATGACAACAAAAGCGGCAAGAAGGTAAAGCCTGTGTACGATGGCTTCGGCGAGATGCTCTTTACCCATTTTGGGGTGAGCGGCCCATTGGTACTTACCGCCAGCTGTTCCTATGACAAGGACAAGAGCGGACGGCTTCTGCTGGATCTTAAACCCGCACTTTCTGAAGAACAGCTCGACAAGCGCGTGCTTCGGGACTTTGAGGATGGCCTCAATAAACAGTTTAAAAATATTTTGGGAGGTCTGTTCCCAAGCAAACTGATTCCTGTTATGATTAGACTTTCGGGTATTGAGCCCGAGAAACCGGTTAACGAGATTACCCGCGAAGAACGCCAGGCTTTTGTTAAGCTTATCAAGAATGTGCCAATGACTATTACCGGCACCAGAAACTTCAACGAAGCCATAATAACAAGAGGCGGTGTCAGCGTAAAAGAGATAAATCCGTCAACAATGGAATCCAAGCTGGTTAAGGGACTGTACTTTGCAGGTGAGGTTATTGATCTCGACGCTGAGACAGGCGGCTTTAACCTTCAGATTGCCTGGTCAACCGGGCATCTAAGCGGTGTTAGCGCGGCGCAATAAAATAGAATGGAGAAAACAAATGAGCAAGCAGATTGCAATTGATGGCCCGGCTGGGGCTGGAAAAAGTACTATAGCCAAGATGGTAGCAAAGGAGCTGGGATTCATCTATGTGGATACAGGCGCTATGTACCGCGCAATGGCTCTTTACATGATAAATAACGGAATTGACGCAAGCGATGCTGGAAAAATCAGCGCCACATGTCAGAGCGCAGACATTACAATCAGGCACGAGAACGGTGCGCAGAAGGTATTCCTCAACGGAGAGGATGTAACTGAAGCTGTCAGAAGAGAGGAAGTTGGCAAGATGGCTTCTGCCAGCAGCGTAAATGGAGATGTCCGCAAGAAGCTTGTGGAGCTTCAGCAGAAACTGGCTGCGACAACAGACGTTGTAATGGATGGAAGAGATATCGGAACAGTTGTGCTTCCTGACGCTGATCTTAAGGTTTTCCTTACAGCCAGCTCAAAAGTCAGAGCAGAGCGTCGCTTCAAGGAACTGACAGAAAAGGGCGCCCTGTGTGATATCAATGTCATCGAGAAGGATATCATTGACCGCGACTATCAGGACAGCCATAGAGAGATTTCACCTCTCAAGCAGGCAGATGATGCAGTTCTTGTGGATTCTTCCTTTATGACTATCGACGAAGTTGCACAGAAGATCATTGGTTTGTACAGAGAGAAAGCATAAAAAATATCATAAAGGTGAACGGTACCGATTTGGAAAGGAGAAACAATGGAAGTTATAGTAGCTGAGCACGCCGGATTTTGCTTTGGAGTTACAAAGGCTGTAGAAACTGTGTATGATCAGATTGAAGCCGGCAAGACTGCGAATATTTATACATATGGTCCTATAATCCATAATGAAACTGTTGTTTCTGACCTGGAAAAAAAGGGTGTGAAGGTAATTAACGGCATTGAGGATCTGGAAGCAATTGTTGGTAAAAAATCTGACGACTCAGATAATTGCGCAGACAATTCTGAGTCAGAATCCAAGGGAACAATCGTCATCAGATCCCACGGTGTGACCCGTGATGTGCAGGCTGCACTTGAAAAAACCGGGCTGGAGATAATTGACGCAACCTGTCCTTTCGTAAAAAGAATCCACAAGGTAGTGGATACCGAGAGTTCTTTAGGCAAAAGGATCATCGTTGTAGGTAGTGCCAACCATCCCGAGGTTGAGGGTATCGTAAGCTATGCAAACGGCCCTGTTTACGTGATTGAGAGCCCCGAAGAGGCCGCAAAATTCAATGAAAATAAAGATTTGGAGTACACATTAGTGTCCCAGACTACTTTCAACAAGAAGAAATTTCAAGAAACCGTTGAAATCTTCAAAAATAACGGTTACAATATTAATGTTGTGAATACCATATGTAACGCGACTGACGAACGTCAGACAGAAGCTGAGGAAATTGCAAGAAAGGCTGATGTCATGATCGTGATCGGAGGCGCCAGCAGTTCCAATTCAAGGAAACTTTACGACATTTGTTCGAAAGAGTGCGACAATACATATTTTATTCAGACATTGGATGATTTACATTTAGATTTACACGATGATGTAAAAATAGTGGGAATCACCGCCGGGGCATCGACCCCAAAGAACATTATCGAGGAGGTTCAGAATTATGTCAGAACAAACTTTTGAACAGATGCTTAACGAATCGTTCAAAACAATTCACACAGGGGAGGTTGTTGAGGG
>JAEEGL017388743.1_pt1 | contig 12033 bp, 12 predicted proteins | sample 9134231 | NCBI WGS metagenome assembly JAEEGL01 (sample SAMN16246548, study PRJNA631951) | gut metagenome | biome: gut microbiome; feature: rumen; material: fiber-attached | host: Bos | place: Iran: Karaj | collected 2018-10
AAGGAGCAACAAAATGTTTACGCTGATTATTAAAAGGATCGTGGTTATATTTATGGCACTTGCATCTTTTCTTAATTATTCCTCTTCAAAAGAATACGGAGATTATTGTGACGGATTTGACTTTCCTCAGATTTCCGCTGAAAACCAGGACGAGGGCACTCTGAGAATAATGTCATTCAACATTCGCTGCGGCGATGTTAACGGCGTTCACGTACCTGACCGGATCAATATCGCCGTCAGAAAAATAAAGGAAACAATGCCCGATTCTCTCGGAATCCAGGAGGCGACATCCGAGTGGATGAAAGCGCTCCGCAACAATCTGCCTCTCTACGGCTGGGTGGGAATCGAACGCGAAGAAGGCCGCTCACCTCTGGACGGCGGGGAATCATGCCCGATTTTTTACCTGAAATCGAGATTTACACTTGAAGACAGCGGAAACTTCTGGATTTCCGATACACCGGATGTGCCGTCTTTCGGACCGGGAGCCGGATGCAAAAGAATTTGCACCTGGGCAAAGCTCAAAGACCGCGAAACAGGCAGAATAATCGTCCATGTGAACACACACTATGACCATATTTCAGAGGAAGCGCGCATGCAGGGCGCGAGGATTGTCACCGGGTTTATCGAGAAAAACTTTGCCGGGCTCCCCGTTGTTTTTACCGCCGATATGAATACAACAGAAAAAGGTGAAGCATACGCCGTAATGACAGAAAACATGAATGACGCGCGCTTTGCCGCCGAAGACTGCAAAACCTACGGCACATTCCACGGGGGCAAAAACCCCGCCGGTAATCCCGATTATTACATAGACTTCGTGCTGTGCTCAAAAGAGCTGAAAATTGAGGCATACCGCACGCTCACAAAGGGAGTTGACGGCAGGTTTGTATCCGATCATTTCCCGATTTATGCGGATATAAAAATCTGAAAAAGCAATAATTGCAATAAAAAACGCAGTAATACAATTAAACCGACTGAATACCGCCGGCATTAAAGCCGGCGGTATATGATTGGATTTTTTTGTTTTGAAAAATAACGCAGACAGATAAAATCTTATTGACATCCTGCATATTTTAATATATAATGTCAAGGATTTGTGAAACAATTCCGGGGTGTAAGAACCTGAAGCTTTGCTTCAGAACCTTGTTATTCGCTTCGCTCATAATATGCGCAGCGCCACACCCCTCAATTTGATATTTCGGGGTGTAGCGCAGATGGTAGCGCGCTTGGTTCGGGACCAAGTATACCGGGGAAAACGTCAAAATTTCATATAGTCTTAGAACCGTTGATATCATAGGATGTTGGCGGTTTTTTTATGCCTTTACAAATGCCGTAAATAACAGAAATGACACAAAAATTTACAGGTTAAGGGTATAAATAAGGGTAAAAAGGGTAAAAAATTGAGTACGAAATATTGGACAATAAAGGGACATGAAATGCCTGTTTGTTTCTTTGTTTGGTTGTTCATAAATTGTTTACAAATATTAACCTGCATTCTTCTGCGCTTTTTATAATTTCGGTCATACTTTTTGTGAGAAAAAATTTAAGGAGCGTGTGAGTATGGCAAGAAGAAAAGTTGAGAAGCAGTGGTTTACGGTTGATGAAGTTGCGGCGGAGTTCGGAGTCAGCAGAGGTTTTATAATTAGTCAAATTAACGAGGGACAATTAAAAGCGTTTCATCCGAAAAAGATATACAAGATAAACAAGTTTGAAAAAGAGGCGTGGGTTGAGAGGTATTCAAATGTTTGAATTTTTAGATCGGTATGAATATTTACGGCCTGTGGATCTCGCAGAGTGGCTGGGCGTAACAGAAGCATATATTTATAAATTAAGAAAGCACGGCGTTATACAATTCAAGGTTATAAATGATATGAATTATATATCTACAAAAAGCATAAAAGCTTGGATAGAAGCAAATACAATATAAAAATATAATATTACTCACTCTGTTTAAAAACGCCCCCACCGATCTTCCTTAAACAAATGATCGATGGGGGTAATTATTATTAAAAAAGTATCAGTATTTGGTACAAGAATGTGTCAGAAACCGGACATTTTAAAACCGCTTTCGTCCCTTATGTATCAAGGGCTTAAGTGGCTTTTAGTTGAATTCTTGTTTAATTTGTATAACTATACCACTCGAGAATTTTCAAAAAAGACAAGCTTTTTTTCAAATTTCGGTGGAGTTATACGGTGTCGAGAAGAAAGAAGAGGGAGAAAAGAAAAAACAAATAAGGATGTTAAAACTCATTTTCCACACAAGTGTTTTGAGAGTGGTATACGGGAAAAACACGATCCTTTTGTTAAAAAGGTGTGTGGCGTGACCGAGTTTTGAGTTTTGACATACTTATAATATGAACTAAGCGAAACGTTTTTTGCGGAGACGCAGGCTATACCATTTTTTGAAATATCATTGTGTCAGCGCTGACACAACTTTGTGTATAAATTTGAAACCTATCTAGCATAGTATTCTTAAATACTAAAAAAGAGGTTTATGTCATGGATAAGTTTCAAAACAAATTTTATGATCCGATAGCACAAGTCGAATATGAGACTTCCGATGAATTAATTGTCAGTCAAGACACAGGAGAAGTCATACCAGTAGCAAGGGTGAATGCAACATCTAAAGGGCCACATTATTGGCGCTTGTGGTTAAGGGAACTTTTAGCATCTCTCGGCAAATTAAACGAACACTACATTGATGTTCTGTGTTTTTTACTGGAAAACATTCAACCGGGCGATAATATTTGCTATTGCACACAAGATGAAATATCTGAAGGCACAGCACTGTCTCGGTCAACTGTTATCCGTGCCTTAAAGCAATTATCAGAAGCAGGACTTCTCCGTAAACTAAAAAATGGAAAGTATATGGTAAACCCACGAATTATGGTGTTTGACTTGCAAGAAGGAAATAAACAACAAAATATTCTTATTCGTGTATATGATGGTGCTGAAGCGGTTGCTTCTGGGCAAAAAAAGAAAAAGCTCAAAAACAAGTCTATTCGCCAAAATGTCAACAAGCGAAAAGAAGAAAAGGGGTGTGACGTAAATGAGAGTAGGTCCTGATCAAATTAAAAGAGCCCGTCAAGCTGATCTTTTTGAATATCTGCTCGACAATTATCCTGATACCGTGGAACAATGTGGTTCAGCTGTAATTCAAAACAAAGAATATGACAGCTTGAAAATTACAAAGGGCCATGGTTACATCCGCTTTTCAGACGATGATCACGGAAATGCTATTGACTATCTTGTTCAGTATCTCGGCTATAAATTTAATGATGCCGTTGTGGAGCTTTTGGACTATGCTCCGCATCCTGATGAAATGTATAATTATAGCAAAGATCGTGATCCTGTGATAACCGCTAATGAAAGCAAAAAAGCGCAGATCAAGCCTAAACGACATATAAAGGATGTTCCAGAGATCCGAAAGGAATATAAACCACCGGCTCCAATACAGGGTACTTATAAACACGCTATTGCGTATCTACACCAAAAGCGAAAAATACCGATCGAAGTTATTTACAAAGCAATTAATGATAAGATCCTGTATGAAGATGAGCACCATAATTGTATATTTAGATCGAAACAATATAATTTTGCCGAGCTCTGCGGAACAGGACAAAGGTTCAAGCAATGCGTTCAAGGATCCTATGGGTTTTGGGCTTTTATTCCTTGCTCAGAAGAAAGCGTTAAAAATGTATATCTTTGTGAGAGCGCTATTGATGCTATGTCTCTTTATTCTCTTCGCAAAGATAACAGTGGGGTGTATATATCATTATATGGTTGCATCCAACACAACAGAATTAAAATGGCAAGAGAGTATTTCAGTACCGCAGATCATTATTATTTGTGCGTAGATAATGATGATACCGGAAATAAGTGTTATCCATTAGTAAAGGAATACTATCCCGATATTATAAGACTATTGCCGACAAACAAAGACTGGAATGAGGATCTTCAAGCTAAATATAAAAATAAATAGCACATCAATATTGCTTTTTGTGATAATAGTGTGATATTTATATAATTGAAATTGCCAATTATAGAAGGAGAATACAATTATGAAGAAAGACAACCCTTTAGAGAACACTATGGAACCGTTTATAACCGTCAAAGATGTTATGAAAGTTTTTTCCTGCAAAAAGGACAAGGCATATGAAATAATGCGCAACCCCGATCTGAAAGCTTTTAAAGTTGGGAAAACCTTTTATGTTACAAGGGAAAACTGGGATCTGTTCATAAATAACATCGTTAAATATAATGGGTTGAATGATCTTACAAGAGGGTTTAACAATTAGTATCAGCATCTACTTAAGGCTAAAAATATTCTTTACTTTTCTCTTATTTTTAACTATAATATATGAAACTAATAATTGTTCATTAGGAAGGTTCTTGATCATGAAATTTGACTCTATCGAGCTTTTTGCTGGTGCCGGCGGGTTGGCACTTGGTTTGGAGCAAGCTGGGTTTAGACATATAGGTTTAATTGAATATGATAAAGATGCCGCTGCAACTCTAACTCACAACAGAAAAAAATGGAATGTTCTATGCGAAGATATAGCCCAAGTTGCTCAAAGAGATCTGGAAACTGAATTCAATGTCAAAAAAGGAGAACTTGATCTCCTCAGCGGGGGGGCCCCTTGTCAGTCATTCAGCTACGCTGGGAAAAGGCTCGGACTAAGTGATGTAAGAGGCACGATGTTTTATCATTACGCAACATTCCTTCATAAAATGCAGCCGAAAATGTTTTTGTTTGAAAATGTGCGAGGCTTGCTATCTCATGACAAAGGAAGAACCTATGAGACTATTTTGAATATTTTTGAAGATGAGGGATATACAACTTTTCATGAGGTCTTAAATGCTTGGGACTATGGCGTTCCGCAGAAGCGCGAACGGCTGATAACTATTGGGATCAGAAAAGATCTTGTTAATAGATGCTCTTTTTCTTTTCCTAAAAAGCACAAATACAGGCCAGTTATCCGAGATATTCAACTTGATGTAAACCCAGATAAAGATCATTGCGCAAGGTATTCAAAAAACAAAGAGGCTGTATTTGCTTTGGTTCCGCCTGGAGGATATTGGCGAGATATAGATCCGGAAATTGCACGAAACTATATGAAAACCTGCTGGGATATGGAAGGCGGTAGGACAGGAATACTAAGGCGTATCAGTCTTGATGAACCGTCGTTAACTGTTTTGACAAACCCTGGGATGAAACAAACAGATCGGTGTCATCCGTTGGAAGTTCGTCCATTTTCTGTTAGAGAAAATGCGCGCATACAAACATTTCCGGATGAATGGGAGTTTTGTGGTAAACTTTCAAGCCAATATAAACAAGTAGGAAATGCAGTCCCTGTCAACCTTGCAAAAGAAATAGGAAAAGAAATTAAAAGAACACTGGAGATGTTAAAGTGAATTGGGATATCTCTTTTATATCCAAGGACGACTTTCAAAAGCATGTCGAAAACACTATTAATAAATACGGCGATAAACTTGCGTCTTTCGATCTTGCTCGTTTTAATAAAAACATAGTCGATCCGATCAAACTTATTTTTGATAATACCGTATATAAGAACTCTTGGGAAGAAACAATTAGCAACGAGATCTTTCGCCAGCGAGACAAGTCAAACAACAATGATATAGGATACTTCCATCAATACATTTTCAAATACATCAAAAATTGTGTTGTTCCCGACAATGGAACGCAAGGCGGTTGGGATGTTATTTATAGAAATGCAAACGGAATAACTATGCCTGATGGTAGTTTGGTTCATACTGTATATGTCGAGATGAAAAACAAGCACAACACAATGAATTCCTCATCATCAGCTAAGACATATATTAAAATGCAAAACCAATTATTATCGGATGATGACTGCGCCTGCTTCCTTGTTGAGGCAATTGCAAAGGAGTCACAAAATATTAAGTGGGAAACTACTGTTGACGGCAAGAGAGTTTCACATCGCTTTATTAGGCGAGTAAGCATGGATAAATTCTATGAAATTGTCACAGGGGAAAAAGATGCCTTTTATCAGATCTGCAAGGTGCTTCCTAAAACAATTAAAGAAATTGTGAACTCATCAAAGAGTATTGATGTTCCCGATGATACAGTCTATCAGGAACTATTAAACTCTGTTCAAAACGACGCTGACGCTTTAGCAATGGCAATATATATGCTGGGCTTCTCGAGTTACAATGGTTTTTCAAATGAGAATTGACATGTTTAATAATAAGATCAAACCTGTTTCTGTTTCGGCAGAGACAGGTTTTTATCTTTATGCAAAAACACCATATTAATATTGAATTCGCAGACAATAAAGAGATAAGTACGTAATGCGCGCGGCTAAGCCCTTGGCAAGTTTAGGGCACAGGTGGCACTCCACACTGTAACCGCAATATAGAATTCATTATCACAAGATGCGCAGAAAGTATTAATAAATTATTCTTAATAATAACTTCTTGTGATCGCACAACATAATTCAGAAAAACAGGTTGTTGCCGGCTGAATTATGAAACCCTCGTTTAAAGCGAAAACGAACTTCAATGGTTGTTTGATATAGCAACTGTCCGTTGAGCAAACTCACGCGATATATAGAGCGTGAGAGTCTGCTGTGCAGACGCTTCGAGGTTATTCCTGAGATGTTATCGAGGGGAATAACCAAAGAAGCGGACTAAATACGAGGTAAGCTTCAAGCAAACTTGCGGAGCTTGCAGACAAAACCCTTGCTGTAATGAGAGGCAAAGCCCTTGAATTACAGAGGTCTCAGGCACTGTTCCCCCTGAGAGGCAGCGCAGCTGTCGCCGTAGAGCCCATGAACGTTGAACAGCTTTGGCTGGCGGTAATAATACCGGCGTAATGCAAAAATTATTAATAAGATAATTGCGCCCTAATACTTCGGGGCGCTTTTTTCTGTCATATTTTCAGTAAACAAATTATTAATAAATAATATGGTTAAGGAGGTTATCCTATGGCTCGCAGAACAGAGCGTCGCCGAAAACAGAACGCGCCGCAAAAACAGCCCAGCATAGCACAGAAATTAAAGGCTGAGTCGGATAATTATTTCTCTGAACATCACAAGCACGGCGTCACACGATCATCATATCAAGACCACTACAAAATGTTTATAGACTACTGCCGGAAGTATTATCACTGCACAACAAAAAAGGAGTGCGGCGATCACATCCAGGACTATTCCAACTGGCTGCAAAGTCAGGGGAAGTCCGCCTCGACGATCCATACTTATTTAGCCCCGGTCTGCGGTTATCACGGTGTTCCAATGAAAGATATTAATAAACCGCAGCGCAAAGTATCCGAGAACATCAGAAGTCGGGATAGAAAAGATAAATATAAACGAACCGATCAAAAATATAATAACCCGGAATTCAGCCTTGTTGCTGAGTTCCAGGCTAGAGTGGGGATACGACGTGCAGAACTTAAAAACCTTCGGCTCAATGCTATGAAGCAGGATGAAAGCGGATACTGGTGTATTGAAGTCCAAAAAGGCAAAGGCGGAAAGTATCAGCTCCAGAGAATACTGCCTGAGGATGTCGAATTTATCCGAGGATATTTCGCTACTCCAAACAGTGACGAGCGCCTATTCAAAGCAGAGGACTTTTCCAAGAATATGGACTATCATCATTTAAGGGCATTACAGGCACAGAGAGCGTATCGTTATTATTATGATATGACACATACAGGTGACCCTAAAAAAGACAGCAGAGCTGCCTTTGTTTTGCGCGGTGAATTAATGAAGCGGTGGAACATATATAATTTAGATAAAAATGGAAAGCCAAGACAATTCCCCTTTGCAGACACAAAAGGTATTTATAAACTTCGTGGAGATAACCGTCGCTACGCGTTGAAACACGGTCTGCCTGTTGAGTATGATAAATTATGTGTTATGGCTGTTTCTATATTTCATTTATCACACTGGCGTCTTGACACTCTGACGAACTATCTGATCGCTGTATAAATGATCTTATCGATCATCATATTCGAATGTTGTTTCGTCGGATACAGGATCCGGGAATTCTTCTGTACGAAATATGTATTCTTTCTTACGCATTTTCTTGTTCTTCTTTTGAAGATCATCTCTGTTTTGCGAATTATTCGCACTAAGCTGAAAGCCTAGATCCTCCTCGTATTCAGTATCCAGAATATCATTATTATTCCAGTTGTTTTGATAAAAGCCTCTTTTTTCTCCTACACCGCCTTCAATTATAATATTCATTTCAAGCGGTGTAATTACTATTCCTTTTTGCGAGAGTATCTTTGAAAACATTTCTTTTGCTTTTTTCTTTTTTTCATACCCGCTTTGCTCTTTATACATCTGTTGAACTGCAAATACGCACAACCTTCCGTAGTGCATAGCAACTCGGCTTTTGTGGTAGCTCATTTCTGCCTTTGCAACTTTTATACGGATCATGATCAGTATCAAAATTAGAATGGTAATGAGAATTAAAAAGTATATTTTCATTTTTGTTCCTCTTTTCTTAGGTTTTCTAATAATATGATATTTAGATAAAAAAATATATAACAAAATTGCAAAAGTATTTTCGCTTTTTTAAAAAATATGCTATACTTAATAATTAGGGACGTGATATTGATGAAAAAGATAGTGTGTATTTTGTTTAGTTGTTTGGTTGGTTTGAATTTTGCTTTTATATATTCTTATGCATCCGATGCAGCGGATATACCGCAGAAATACTCGGCGGCCGAGGCGGGATATGTTACCGAGCCTAAAAACCAGGGCTTGACTCTTTCCTGCTGGGCTTTTGCCGCAATGAGTTGCCTTGAGACAGACGCAGTAATTCAGGGATATGAGGCTGTTGATGAGGTAGACTTCTCGGAAGCTCATCTGGTCTGGGCAACATATACCACCTCGCAGATAGAAAAAGATATTAACAAAGACGAAGCAGTAAGAATGACGGCCCGGTCGCCTTATGAGTGCGGCGGTGAAGTTATTTCGGCTGTGTCCACCCTGAGCAAAGGGTGCGGTATAAACAATGAGTCTGAATTTCCGTTTTCTCCTTACAAGCTTGACGAGATGGGAAATTACAGCTCTGAAAGTTTCTACAGCAACAATGGGTATTCTCTCGGTGAAGCAGCATATCTGAAGACCGGTGATGAAATTAAAAACTGGATACTGGATCACGGAAGTGTTGCTGTGATGGTTAAGTCTGAAAGCAGCAGAGAAAAATACGGATACAATATTTACAACCCCGAAGCCGAAACAGTAACCCATGCTGTCACCATAGTCGGCTGGGATAACGAGTACCCCAAAGAAAACTTTGTAAACGAACCTGAAAATAACGGCGCGTGGTTATGTAAAAACAGTTACGGAACCGCTTTCGGCGAAAATGGATACTGCTGGCTGTCTTATGAGGACAAGTCTGCATCAAACGCCTGTGGTCTGACTATCGAAAAAACAAACTATGATACGGTTCACACATATAACGGTGTACCTTACGTACAGTACATGAACGTAAGATCCGGTCTTAAGTTTGCCAATATCTATAAAACGGAAAACAATGAAACATTAAAACAGATATCTTTCTATACTGTCAGAAATGAACATGTAAATATAAAAGTAATTAAGCTTAACGAAGGATATGCTAACCCCGAAGACGGCGAGTGTATTTACAACGAGCCTTACGAATATGAATTCAACGGATATCACATTGTTAAGACTGATAACGTAATTCTTGAAAGTGACAGCACGTATTCCGTCATAATTGAAATGACCGGAGAAAAATGCACCTGTGTTACCGAAAAGAGCTCGTCTTACACAAATTACACTTCTGCTCCCGGTCAGAGCTACTTATATGCCGCCGGTGAATGGAAGGATATTTACGAAGATGGTAATGCTTATGTTAATTTGTATACCGAACAGATAAAACAAAATAAAACGATATTTGACAAAATAATTGAGTTCTTCAAAATGATCGTTGAGTTCTTTGAAAACTTAATTCATGGATCCCACGCCTATTACTGCCACCAGAATAAAACTCAGAACAGCCAATAATAAACGTTTTCTTTTTCTCATTTACATACCTTCCTTTCTCTTAAAATAAAGAAATATAATTTTGTTCAATTTATCACGACCTTTATATAATTCTACATAAATTAATATGATAGTTACGAATTATAGGCATAAAAAAATAACCATCCAATTAAGGATGGTTGTTTGTTTGGTTTTTAAGTTGTTAAAAAAAAACAGCCGCCCGAAAAGGCGGCTTAATTTGTTTGTTGACTTTGTTTGTAATTTGTATATAATGTTTTTGGATCCCTCAAAACAGCTTCGTTTCCGGCTTAATTACCATGAAAAACATTATTCCTGTTTTTTGCATTTTGAGGCCGGAGGTGATGTGGATGGCATTTGCTGTTGTTTTTGTAATTATAGCAATGTTTTATCTTGCAATTAAGCGGTAGTTAACCGCCGAAGGAGGGTGTTATAAATGCATAACACAATGTCCGGAAATTGCACTGTTCTGAAGGATCTTCATTTTTAGTATGTAAGATATTTTCGATCCTGAATTGCTTTTTTCTGAAAAGCGCTGTTGTATTTTTTATTTGATATTTTGATGATAGCTAAATAAAAGCAGCCTCTTTGTTGAGACCGCTTTTGTTATTTATGGTGTTATTAAATTAATTCTATAATGTCAACTGATGTAACTTTTAATAATGTTTGCCCGGAAAGGTACTTATTAGAGTGTTCGATAAAAAATGTTTCGGGATAATATGAATTTGGCTTGTTTTTATTTATATTTTGAGAAAGGCATAAATGAGCAACATAATAAGTGTCCGGTATTTTCTTATATAAAATATATTTTGTTTTCTTGAGTTTTGTTTCATAATTGTTAAACGAGCAAAGAGAACTATCAAAGTCTATAATAATTTCACTATGTAATAGTTCAGGAAGCAAGCAGAAATACAAAAAACGTTCGGAAATGTTATTGAAATATTTGCTCTTTTTTATTTGTTTGTCAGTAATGATCCCATTTGATAATATATTATATACAACTCGTCCGTCATTTTGCAACATGGGAATATCTAATAATTTATGAAGTCCCAATAAATGTTTAATGTTATTTCTGGTAAAGTGCAGGTTAACAACTGTTTCATCTTCAAGATGAATAACAATTCTTTTGTTTAAAAGGCCGTTGTAAATGTCTAAGCACTCATTGATATCCATATATTCCTCAAACATAAAGGTGCTTCGACTATGCCGAAGCACCCTGTAAATTAACTTGCATTTTTTTTGCCTAAGGCGGTAGTCAGAGTATGGATAAATGCTAACCAAGTAAGAGACTCCGGGCCACTCACTGACTAAGTAGTTACCTTCAACGTCTATGCAAGTTTCCTTGCACCTATATTATAGCATAAAACGCTATAATGTCAAGAACTTTTCATAAATAGTATGCAAGACGACATCCTCCACCACTAAAAGTGGTGGCTTCCCACACGGTCACTTAGACCTGTGAAAGTGGTTCCCGGATCACGGCGCTTACGCGCTTTTACAATACATCGTAAATTTTAATAATTATCATATATATTTTGGGACAGAGTCTTCCAAAAAAAACAACTCCCGCCGTTTAAGACGGGAGCTTTTTACTATTTATACAGTCGGAAAGTTTTTATGGTTTAATTAAACAGCCCCTGGAAAAATTCAACTATCATCATGAAAAACGCTACTATTTTGTCCCAGAACGAAGTGCTGTCATTATCAGAACCGGGGTCGTTGGGTTCGTCCGGGTCTTCTTCCTGGTTGTTGAACTTGTGCGCTCTTGCAAGTGCGTCATCAACCTGTTCCTGAGTATACCCATAATTAATTAAAAGCTTAATTTCTTTGTCTGACCATACGGTTCCGTCCGGGTTATCCTGGCTGTAAGTGAAGCTTTTAATGTAAGTATCCGGAAACCACTGCTCGCCGTCAAAGAAAGCGTGACCGTAAGGCTCCTTGCCCTCAAGTACGGGCTTGTAGTGTTCGTAAGCTCTCGCAAATTCAGGGTCAGACGGCTTATAAGCTTTTCTAT
>JAEEGL010163347.1_pt1 | contig 12032 bp, 11 predicted proteins | sample 9134231 | NCBI WGS metagenome assembly JAEEGL01 (sample SAMN16246548, study PRJNA631951) | gut metagenome | biome: gut microbiome; feature: rumen; material: fiber-attached | host: Bos | place: Iran: Karaj | collected 2018-10
CCGGAAATCAGCGGTAATCGTCTCATAACTTCCGTCCGTATGCTGTTCCTGCGTCTTCTTCGTGTACATGATCCTCCTACCTTTAATCCACATCCCACTCATACATTTTCAATAAAATCCCGACTATCTTATCCGTTCTCTTCTTGATCTTACTGATTGTCCAGCTATCTTCCCTAACAACATCTTTATTGAGGAACAATCCGTTTCGATATCCCATTTCTTTCTTTTTGTCCTTTGATTTACGATCCTTCTTCTGCTCAAAGGACATATTTGAAAGATTTTGATTATACCCTGTTATAGTGAGATTTCCGAGGGTATGTACATAATCAGCCCTATAAGTTTGGGCCAGATCTTTATCCCCATCCGCAATCATATCAACCCACGCCTTAGGTATATTCTCTCCTTCCGGGAAGATATGCTCAATCGTCCAAATATACTTATTGCTACTGTCTCTCGACCACAGTTCTGTATATATTTCTTTAGTCTGGTGCGAACTCTCGATACTACAAAGGACAAATCTTGTAGCTTCTGGATTCTCATCATATAACGGTCCGCGAAGTTTCTCCTCAAATACAGCATCAGGTGCTGAAACCTCTATTAGTTTCTTAATAACAGCCTTAACAAGCTTGTCACCTTTCTTTGTTTTTACATCAGCAATGATGTCAATAAACAACTGCGTCAAGCGTCTTGTATTCGGTACATCAGTTACATTACGTCTCACAAAGAACTTTACCAGAGCGCCTGTAACCGTGTTGATATTATCGTCATCAAGCTTCAACCTCTCTTGCTCAGAAAGCAAATATAAAAGCAAAATATATGACGGGGCACCGGAAATTCTTTCCAGATCCTTCATTGCCTTTGTATACTTTCTCTCCTCATCTGTATTATTGACGATTACGGCATAGTTTTGAGCTTTTTCATATAAATCATCAAGCAACTTGCTATAATCGTGTTTAATCATCTTCTCATAGATATCCAACAAGGTAGTTCTTGTCGCCAAATATCCAAGATAATACTTCTTGTCCGATGCCTTAAACGGAGCATTCAGTTTATCACGAAAAGAATTGTAATACTGTCGGAAGAATCTTTCCTGCACTGCATAATTATCTTGACCAATAAAGTTAAGTATTTGCATCCACCTATCATAAGTAGCATCTGAATCTGCATCATTACTGGCTTGAGCTATAAGTGTATTCTTGATCAAATCCAAAGCAGATAGCGGTTCTCCCCTGTGATTAAGAGATTCAAAAAGCATATAAGCATCTCGATTAGTATCAACCTCTATGCCAACAAGAATCGCACTTTCGAATTTGCTGACCATTTCAAACAAGGCTATTGCTTCATTACAATCTGGATCTGCTTCTTTTCGGCGCTCTATCTCCTCATCGATAAGCTTACCAAAGTGTTTATATGCCTTTGCTATCCTTCTATTGGCGAAATTTGCTGGTTTAACAACCTGATCTGATGTAATGCCAACACTTGACAAAATATATGCATAATCTTCATCATTCATGTTTTGTTTCTGAAGGAACAAACGTTGCTTAAATTCTGTCTTTTTTCGTCCACTTGCTGCTTGGATACGCCTTTTAATTGCTATCTCGTTTCGAAGATTAGCCAGATCATTTTTATCCTCTTCGTCCATATTTTCGCTATAGGAATCGAGTTTCTCGTACAATGCGGCAAGCAGAAGTGTCAATGTAGAGAACCTTTGCTGGCCGTCAATTACTTCCAACACTGTTTCTGAAAGAGAAGCATTATTAACGCAGATGTAGGATCCTAAAAAATATCCGTTTCCATTCTCCATCACATCACCAAATATTGCTTCCCAATCTTTTTTCCCCCATGTGTATGCCCTCTGATATTTAGGGATACGATATACTTTATTGGTGTTGATAGAAAAAATTTCAGCCACCGTAGTTTGTTCAACTGTCTTAATCATCTCTCCGCCTCCAAATACCTTACCGGTTTATTATAACGCTTTAATTAATACATGTTTCTTTTCCGTCTTAAAAGTCTTAATCAGTTACCAGTACCTATTCAACCGGTTACCTGCTATCTTTCTTCTTATACTATTGTAAGGATGCTCTCAAATATTTGTCTATTGTCATAGACCACAAGCGCCAGTTTTTCTTTTGCTCGTGTAATATTTTGATAAAATAAATTCGCGAATAAATAATCTGGATTAGGATGTTCTCTTGCATGTAACATTCCATCCTCATATCTAAAATTTTCATCCAATACTACAACAACCTTGTCAAACTCTTGACCTACAACATCATGAGAATTGATATTTCCCGCAAATTTATCTATATTGTTTCGTACAAATTGGGACGGTGTTAATGTAATAAAAACATATCCTTTGCTTTTGAAGTACCTCAAGAGCTGATTAACCTCATCTAATGTATTAGCATATGCAATATCTATGTTTTTATACTCCATCTTTTCCTTGGGTGTATCTGAAAGCGTCATCATATTTCTTATAAAAGTAAAAATTTCGCGATTACTTCTTATCCTCACCGATAATGTTTTTTCTTCAAATCCATCCACATTCCTCAAACGTTGGGGATTATTTCTCCTCTTTTCTTTTTTGGATAGTACTTGAGCAAAATCATAAGCAAAAACAAAAACAGCATAATCTCTGACCGCAAAACTTTCTAATATTGTATCTAATGTGCTTTTATACAGACGTTGCGTTTCATCAACAAAAATATACTTATAACGATTTAGAACCTCCATGTTGATTCCCTTAGCTGGAAATATATCAACCCCGTTTATTTTTCTACTCAATTGTCTGTGACCATCTGCAAGCTTACCGCAATGTATTATACAAGTTGGAGTTTCTTCTTTACCAAACTCTTTCGCAACATCATATAACAGTAAAGACTTTCCCGTTCCTGCCGCCCCTGATATTCCATACATCTTTTTCTTTGACTGATAACCTTCACAAATACGTCTTTTTATTTCTGCCTGTTGATTTGTTAAAAAATATTTTCCATCAAGAAACTTATCAGGCGTGTTAATTGGCGAAATCAAATAGTCTTTTGGACAGAACAACTCTTCGACATTATCTTCAATTGGGTTATTGATTAGCGAAATATCGGATAATAGCATTTCAATATCCGCCATCTCTAAAATGTTTTCATACCTATAAAGTTCATATTTCTCATCGCTTAACCGAACAAACGAATAGCTTTTTACTTCATCCGCAATATTAGATAGGTAATACCTGTTTTGAATCAACTGTTTTTCTATTCTATCCTCATCAACCCTTTGACTTTTTAATTCGATATTTATTACTTTTCTTTCTTTATCAATCAATAACAAATCGAATTCCTTACTAATTTGAGGTATTGAAAACGAGTAAAACCAGTTATCAAGCTGATCTAACGTTGCCCCAGCATTAATCAGCTTCGCAACCAATAATTTGATTGCAACTAGCTCATCACTTTTTATTTGTTTTAGCTTTTCATCTCTACATGACATTTTTCTTTCAAACAAAGAAAAGCCTTCAAAATCTAAACATCTTGTAAAAACATACAAATTTATCGCTTTCATTTATGTCCATTTCTTTCAAAAAACATGTCACTCCACTCCCAGCGCCCTAACCACAGCATCCTCTGTGCTCTGATAAAAAATCAGATTGAAACTGCTCATAAGATCTGGTGGTACCGTCCCCAGATCCACTGCCGAAGTCTGTGGCAGAAGTATCTTCTTTGCTCCGCAGTCCAGGCACACCTGCAGTGTATCCGCAAGATTCTCTACCTTAATCATAGTGCCACTGGTACTGATCTCGCCCAACACGGCCAGTGAGCTAACTACCAGTTTGGCTAATGCTATTGAACACAGAACAATCAGCGTAGGCAATCCAAGCTCTCCCTATATCGCTTTTTAAAGTTCATCAAATTCATAATCTCTTTCTTATCTATATCTGAAAGTTCCGAAAAAGTACGTGCAAAGGCTCTCACTTCCGTATCTTCAGTTACCTCCCCATAACCATTCTGAATTGAAAATTTTTAAATGGTTCAAGAAGCCTTCTCAATCACGAATGAATCATCATTCTTTTCCATAACAGAAAAAGATGTCCATGCTCCCAATCCTATAATAGATTTTTTATATCCTTCTAATACTTCTAAAAGGATTTCTCCATCTGGTCTTGTAAGAATATACTCTCTCAGATTACTTAAATCTATTTCGATTGATGTCTCAGAAATCTCAGCTTCTATTCGCTTTAAAACTGTTAGTGTCTGCAAAGAATGCTTGTCATTTTTTTTTCTAAATTTCTTCGTACACTCGATGGTATCAACCAAACATAGAAAAAATAATAATGGCGTGTTTTCCCCTATCTTAAATGGTGAAGTAGAAGCTAATTTTTTCTTTAAGATTTCAGGTAATTCATCATCGTCTTCAACCCTGTCAGATTTAAAAATATTGTGTTGCCCTATAGCTAATGAAAACGCTTTGTTTACAAAGATTTCCTTTTGAGATTTATTTTTTTGTTTCTCCAACTTTTGCATCGACTTATCAAAAATATATGCTCCACCTAATATTCCGTGATTTACTTTTTCTATATCCTTCCAATTTAACCTCTGTCTACGATTATAAATATCATATTCCTCTATTTCTAAATATGTATAGGCGAAAGAACGTGGATATTTTGTTTGAAAATCATACAACCAACTTTCTTCCTCAGAAGGATCGGAATATAAATAATTTTTGTAATTGTCATGATAGTCAAAATAGGGATCTAAAACTGCCTTCTGATAATAGCCGATATCATGGTAGATGGAAGTTAAAAGCCATAATCTCTCAGATTCATTTTCATCTTCTTCATTAATTACAGTATTGAATAGAGAAAACAGATTTCCAAAAGGCTTGAACACTAACCCTAATAAATAGTTTATTAAACTATGTCTTGCCCTTCCTTGCGCTATTTCATAAACCTCATCCCTCTTATCTGGGAAAGAAACAAGATCAGCATTTAACTGATACCGTATAATATCTGCACATGCCCTATCATCAGATATAAAATCTTCAAGCCCTCTTACCTTTTCTCTTTTGTACTTAACTTTAGAATCATCTACGGTTAGTCCGTGGTATATTTCATTCATCAGTTCAAGTAGACTTTTCACTAATTTATCCTACCTTCTTTAGTTCCTCAATGGTCGTAATTTATTTCGCTCCTCGGAATTATATCCCACTCTTTCACATAAAGAACAATCCAACAGCAGTTTTATAACACCTTGGTGTCAGGTACTTTTTACATAAAAACTGCAACATCCTGTTCATATTAATGATGCTTTATTTCGTCTTCCTGGAAGCCTTAGCAGTTTTCTTTTCAGCTCTTGAAGCCTCCTTTTCTGCTTTCTTAGCGCTGCCTATCAGCTTCTTAAGGATATCCACTTTTCCAAGATCACCCTCAGCCGAAATCTTATGCATAAGATATGCATGCACCATATCAAGCTTCCCGGACATCATATCCAGAATAGTCCGGGCATCAGCTGTTACAAGGATATCCCTGTCTATGTAATCGTAATCTTTCCATACGCCTTTTCTGAAAGTACTGTCATGTCTTCAATAAATTTTTCAGCGTCACTGTCTTCCTTCATAAACATCGGTCCGATTTTCTTTGAAAATAAACCCATATCTCTCCTCCCTTGTCTCTCCATCCAGATGCAGGTCATTTATTTCTTTATCGACCAACCTGGCGTATTGTTTTCTTTCCATTGAAAAAGACTTCGATTGAGATAATCCGTCTTCGAATTGTTATTATTCATAATACCCACAGCGTTACAATATCCTCTCGCCGTGTCTTTGGTATACACCGGGAATACTTTTCCGGTGTATAAACCAGAAGAAGCTTGTATTTAAATTGCTGTTGACCTTTATATTTTTACACAGATATTCTCTTCTCTGTGGTACTCCATACTTCATACCCCTGCCGTCTGGCAGAGTCATATACCGGCTTCATGTTTTTCTCAAGAATCCCGTAGAACTCTTCTCTTGAGTTACCTTTTCGATATAATTCCTGTCCGGCCCATATCGAGTGAAGGTTATCCCGGTAACACGCCTCAAAAAGCTTGTGAATCCCATCTTTCTCATGTATAAAACCATACATAAGATACTGATTATCAGCAAATCTCGAAAAGAACGGATCCCATTGCGGGAGCCGGTTACTCTTGGAAGAGTTCAGCGAAGAATCCATCGGCATCAGATTCCATAATTCATCATTCATAACAAAAGACCACGGTATAAAATGATCCACATCATATTGCTTTGAAACAACGGCCTCACCGGTAAACACATCTTTCACCTCACTGAATGACAAGATCCCTTCCCATAGCTTCCGCACACTATTAAGCTTACGCAACTTCTCATCCATCGGTGCGAGTTTATATACAAGCCCAGGCACCTCCGGATTATTATTCTGCAGCCACTTTACTTTTTCGTACTGGATCCAGCCAAGTATAGATACCGTATTGTCTTGGATCATTTTCATCCATGCCGGTTGAAAGTATATTTCTTTTTTCAGTTTCGCAGATTCTCCCAGCGTATACGGTAGCAAAACAACATTCTTATTGACCATCTCAATATAAGTCGTCATCCTCCGCGAACTGTTCCAATCTACAGCAGATCCGTCTTTCTGGAAGAATCCGGCAAGAGCCCTATAGGGAACCATGTTTGTCAGCTGTTCCTTTGCTGTCTTTATTTCACAGTCGTATTCTTTTATTGCATTTTTGATCTCCACTTTAGATGCACTTGACGGAAGATTGCTGAGCTTAGACAGTCTCATCACGGCACGCTCCAAACCATCACGCACCTGTCCGTCCGCCTGTATTCCGGAAAGATGGATGTGAAACTCCCTCACCGAATACCAGGCATTACAGATCATTTCGTTGATCACTTCATCGAATGTCGTATCACTAACCCCTAAAGAAATAAGCTGGACTATCGCTTCCAGCCAATAAAACTTATAACAGTAAGAGGGATCCTTCATCATCTGTGAAAATCCCTGTATATCCAGATCATTATAATACTTTTCATCGATCTTCAGACTGTATCCAACCTTTGCAGAATCAAGTTCAGCCATTTTTCATCACCTCTGCCAGGGCGAACATCAGCAGATATCCACTCTTCTATGATCTTAATCTCAGGAAATCTCTTCATAAACTCATGAAATGATTCAAATGCAAAATCAATAAAGTATCTCTCGTTTCGATACCCTTCAAAATCTCCGTGCTTGAAAGAAGAATAAATGTATCCGCCTTTTTTTACCGCTTTTATCATCCTTCCAAACACATCCTTCAGCTCTTCTTTAGGCAAATGAAGAATAGATGCGCATGCCCAGATACCATCATATTTCTCCTGCTCATCCAGTTCGGAAAACATCATGTGTTTGACTGTAACACCTGCGTTATTGCCTGCAATCTCACATAGTTTTTTAGATCCGTCCGTTGCCTCAACCGAATAACCTTTACTGATAAAATATTTTGTATCTCTCCCTGATCCACACCCAAAATCCAGAATTGATCCACGCGCGGGAATATAAGACAGAAATTGCTCCTGAACATCAGTAAACGCAACATCCATAGTTCCCGCTGTAAATGCATCCGCATTGCGTTCATAGTAATCTATAGTTTTGTCCATATTTCTCACCATGATTGCCTGATATTATCAATAAGTTCCAAGTCAGCCGGAAGCCAATTTACATCCAGAAGTTCGTCTTTTTTTAACCAACGGGCAGCCTCCGCTTCCTTAAGTTCCAATTGCCCCGATATGACCTCCGCCCAAAAGCAGTCCATAGACAAATGAAAATCCGGGTAATCATATTCTATCGTTTTTATCAATTCATGAACTGCAATCTCAGCTGTCAGTTCTTCTCGGATTTCCCGAACAAGTGCTTCCTGTGGTGTTTCTTCCGGCTCTATCTTTCCTCCTGGGAACTCCCACCACCCCTTGTATTCACCGTATCCTCTTTGCGTTGCAAATACTACAGGTTCTCCATTTTCATTTAATGATCTAATTATCGCTGCTACAACTTTTATTGATCTCATACTGCTTTCTCCACCAAACTGCTTTCAAAATATCTTAAAAGGTCTTCACGAACAGCATGATGCATTCGCATGGTTACTTTTGTTATATCTCTGCTTCTGCCGTTGTTATCCAACTTCTTGTCTCCTTTTGTGCTCACCACATCAAATGTTCCCATATAATAAAAACTTGTTTCAGCATCACTTTTCTTCACCAAAAGGTGTTTTCGTTTAGCCTCAGTCACTTCCCGCATATAGCTACTGTCCGGTCCTCTTCCAATCTGAGAATCCCAGCGAAAAGTCGTGCTGTCTGCGAAAGCATCCGCATAATCCGGTTTTCCTTCCGCATACTGTTTATCTTCACTTTCCGCTTCAACTTTATGATACGTGATAAAGATAAAAACATCATCATCGATACGCTTCATTCCAAACATGGTTGATGTAAGATCTTTTCCGCAATTCATCAAAAGGCTGATATCTCTTCTTGAATACTTCTCATAAAGTATAAACGGTCCATTACCATATTTCCCTGATCTATATTTATCCCAGTAACGTTTGAGTCCCACAGAGATTAGATCATCTATCTGCTTATAAAACTCTGCATGTGATAGTCTTACAGCATAACTCTGCATCCTTCGTATAAAATCTCCCTCATGTTCATGCAAAATGTTTATTGCTTGGTATTTCTGATACTCCTCATCCTTGCTTACAAATCTTCCTTCCAAAACCCGGATTGCATTTTCCAGTGAAGCCTGATCATAAGCTGATGTGTATGTACGTTTTAGTTCTTCAGCTAATTCCGAAAACGAGATCTGATCTCTCGTAAACAGGCGTTTCAATATTTCCAGTTCATATGGTCTCACTCCGCTGAGCACAGTTTTTGAAAGATATTCCAGTGTAAGTTTCTCCAGTTCGTTAATTCTGTCTTTGTATGCTTCCGGTTCAACGCTTACAATAAAATCCTGATATGTTTTGAACTCTCTAATAATAACAAGCGGATCCACTTCTTCATTCTCATAAAAATCCATAAGATATGGAACACGGCCCAATCGATTCTTTAGAGACGTATAACTCTCACGAATAATAGATTTCATCCCTCTGATTTTATCTATCGAATGAAAAATCTTATCCCTGGCTATTGCATCAAAATGAACCGTAGATGCTCCGGGTATCGTACTGTTTCCACTGATAACATATTTGCGAATCGTATCTGGATTGTATGTTCTGTCACCAGAAAGTGCCACAGGTATCATAAAGTTTTTTTCATAGTTTCCAATAAAATCAAGTATTATAACATATTCCTTGCCATCCGCCTTGCGAAGTCCACGTCCTAATTGTTGTATAAAAACAATTGGCGATTCCGTCGGTCTTAGCATTATAACCTGATTTACCTCAACAATATCAACACCTTCATTTAATATCTCGACAGAGAAAATATAATCGAGAGGCTGCCTTTCTTCAGTAGCATCACACTCATCCATCGCAAGCCGTTCAAAAGCTTCTGATCTTTCTTCCTCAGATGCATCTCCATTTAGCGGTATTGTTCTAAAGGCCCTACCTGTTTCAGGGTTGATCATATTGTTGAATTTTTTAGAGAGCTCTATTGTTTCAGAAATCCGACTGCAAAAAATCAATCCCTTAACTCTTTCTCCACTGTATCCAAAATACGAAGCTTTTTCTATAATATGTTTTACACGCTCGTCACTTATCAGCAAATTGAAATCTTCTGCGCTCAACTGACGTTTCTTTCCTTTTGAATCCCCAATCAAAGAAAGGTCGCTTATTCCAAAATAATGAAACGGACAGAGCAAATCTTCCTCCATTGCCTGCTGCAAGCGTATCTCATAAGCAATCTGATAATGAAATAATTCGTATATATTTCTTCCCTCAATGTTATCATCTCTTTTATCCGGAGTAGCAGTCATACCCAGCCACAGCTTTGGCTTAAAATATTTCATAATCCTCTGATATGTTTCTGCAGAGCTATGATGAGCCTCATCAAGAATGATACAGTCAAATTCATCTGGCCTATAATGCTTCAAATGTTCCTCTCTCCACAATGTATCTCGCGTAGCGAAAACATAATCTGCATCATATTCATATTTACCTGCACCAACTATGCCGGTGCTGACGCTTTTACCAAATACTCTCTCATAAGACTTTTTTGCCTGTCTTGCCAATTGATTTCTATGCACCAAAAACAGCACTTTCTTAAATCCAAGCTCCCTCATTGCAAATGCGGAAGCGTAGGTTTTGCCTGTACCTGTCGCACTGATCAAAAGAGCTCTTTCCTCACCAAGTGCCATTATTTTTTTAAGACTTGAAATAAACCCCACTTGCATGGAATTTGGCTGCAATCGATATTTTGAAAGAGACGTGATGTTTTCTTCTCGTGCTGCTGCCCTCTGATGTTTAATGATCTCGTATTGAGTCTGATAATGCTCGATAAAGTCTTCATATGGCATAGCATAGTCAGAATTCCATAAACTCTGATATTCTTTCAGAATCTGTTCTGCCATCTCACCGTTTTCTGTAGAAACCGACTTAGTATTCCACTCTTTGTTACTGGTAAGGGCGGTGCTGGTAATATTTGAGCTTCCAATGATGAAACGATATATTTCATCCTTCTTAAAAATGTATCCCTTAGTATGAAAGCCTTCTCCAGCCGCATTCACATCATACATTTTTAATGTGATATTTCTACGCTCATGCAATAACCGTAAAGCTTTTGGCTCACTAAACGAAAGATAGTTTGTTGTCAGAATCTCTCCCGGTATTCCGTTCTGCTCTAATTCATAAAGCGTTTCCAAAAGTGGTGCTATACCACTCATAGTAATAAACGCAACGCTAATCATAAAACTATCACATGAACGAAATTCCTCCTCTACAGAAGACAAAACCTTTCTTCCCTCGTGATAATCATTTGAAACAAACTGCGGGCGATATGATAAATTCGAAGGAAGCGATCTATCAATATATGCTGTTTCCAGTCCCTGTTTTATTTCTTCAAGATATGCTTCATCCATAACTTCACCTTGTAAATCAATGATACTATTTGTTTTTTCCTCAACTAAAATTCATATCTTTCTTCGAATCACTTTTCTCGGATTCCTACCTGAACTATTAGGTTTGTTCCAGCCATTATATCGAGTTCAGGATCATCATCAATTATCTTCAGATCCTGTAATACTCCTTGTATGTCAAGTGGTTCTTCAATACATCAAGAATGAAGCCCTCCTCAACATCTATATGTATTACCACTTGACATTATAAATCATAGAGTGAACAATATCAATGTAACCACCTATCTTTTTTCAATATCCCAACGCTACTTATATAGCTCAACCATCTCCTGAAGCTCTTTCTTATACCTGTCTACAACATCCCCAGGGCTCAATATCTTAACCTTCGGTCCCAGCGCAAATATCCACCCCAGGAACTGATCACTCATGGCTACTTCTACCGCGATCTCCGACCACCCTTTTGTATCTGCCGGATATATGGAAATATCCCTGCCGAATCTGTCGATGAACACGCCTGCCATTTCATTTTCAAAAGCGATCTTCACCTTCGTGGACTTCCCGCCAAACATTCCAACAGCCCGTCTGCAAAACAAAAATGTGTATGATGTCGTTGCATCTTCCTTCACATAAATCTGTCCAACCGGCTACAGTAAAGTTTGTGAAAGATTCACAAACAAATCGCTGTAGCCCTTATTATTTCTTGGCTTGGCTAATCCCTGAACTGCAACCCCGAACATCCGTGCGTTTAAGACACAAAAATAGCGGGGAACCACGCACAAAACGCGGCTACCCGCTTTTACACTCTTCATCCTTCGTTTTTGACCTTGCCGGTAAAAGTTTCAGCTATTTATTTTCTTTTACATTCCGTATACATTAACGCTATTCTTGCTGTCATCTCTTTACTGAATGTCACATGCCATCCATTTTGCTCAAGCCATCTCAGATACTCTTCCGATGACCACTGATGCTCAAATTTCACACC
>JAEEGL011389512.1_pt1 | contig 12032 bp, 9 predicted proteins | sample 9134231 | NCBI WGS metagenome assembly JAEEGL01 (sample SAMN16246548, study PRJNA631951) | gut metagenome | biome: gut microbiome; feature: rumen; material: fiber-attached | host: Bos | place: Iran: Karaj | collected 2018-10
AAACGGTAAAAAGAATTGCTGAACCATGGGATGTCGGATTGGGTGGATACCAGGTTGGCAATTTCCCAGCAGGTTGGAGTGAATGGAACGGTCGTTTCCGTGATACTGCACGTCGTTTTTGGCGCGGTGATGATGGGCAAATAGGTGATATGGCAACACGTTTTACAGGTTCATCTGAACTTTTTGACAGACATGGACGTCGCCCTTGGTCTACTGTTAATTTTGTGACTGCACATGATGGTTTTACTATGAACGATTTGGTTTCATATGATTATAAACATAACGAAGCAAATGGTGAGGATAATCGTGACGGTGAAAATAATAATGAAAGTTACAATTATGGTGTAGAAGGTGAAACTTCTAATCAGAAAATAAATACTATCAGGACCAGACAAATTAAAAACTTCTTTGCAACAATATTGCTTTCCCAGGGTCTTCCAATGATTCTTGCTGGTGATGAAATGAAACGTACACAAAAGGGAAATAATAACGCATATTGCCAGGATAATAAGATAAGTTGGATTGATTGGTCACTACTTGAAAAAAATAAAGATATATTTGATTTTGTTAAAAAGGTTATTGATATTCGTAAAAAACATATTGTTTTTCGTCGTTCAAAGTTTTTCAAAGGTCAGCGAATTCCAGGAACAAGGAATAAGGATATAACATGGTTTACTCCTGCTGGTAAGGAAATGACCACTGATGATTGGCATAATCCAAAAAACAAAACTTTGGTTTTCAAAATTTCTGGTGAGGCAGGTGATAACTTCCATTTGGATAAGGAGGGTAATGCAACACCTGATAAAAATTTCTTTGTTATAATGAATGCCGATGTTAAAAAATACAGTTGTATAGTTCCTATACCAAAGCCACCATATAAAAATTGGCATGTCGTATTTGATACATCAGAACATAATAAAGAAGTAAAGTTAAAAACCACATCAATTGTTGTTCAGCCAAGAACTTTTATACTTCTTATTGCAGAATAGCTCTTGAAACTTTTCAATTTTATTCTTATATATACTCTTGCTTGACTCGTGCATAGTTTTTTTGCTAGAATTCCTATTACTAATAAAAAGGGTATTATTATGACAGAAACCAAAGATAAAATAACAAAACAAGACAATAATATTGTTGAAAATTCTATTGATGAGAAGAGTTATTGTTTGCTTCCTCTTCGTGATATTGTTATTTTCCCAAGTATGATTATTCCAATATTTATTGGTCGTGGAAAATCTATTGCAACAGTAGAAGAAGCTATGAAACGTGGCAAACAAATTATACTTGTTGCACAAAAGGATGCTTTGGTAAATAACCCAAAACGTGAAGATTTATTCGATATTGGTGTAAAGGCAAATATTATTCAAATGCTTAGATTACAGGATAATACTGTTAAGTTGTTGGTTGAAGCTACATCCAAAGTTAAAATTACAAGTTTTGATATTTCAAAACCATATTGGCAAACAACTATTGACTATATTCCAGAAGATTTAAATTTTTCTGGAAATAGTGATATCGAGGTGCTTACAAAATCTGTAAGGAATAGTTTTTCCAGATATATGAAATTTAATAAGGATATTATTATCGAAAATGTAAGTGGTATTGAAACAATAGAAAGTCCAGTAATACTTATTGATACAATTATTATGAGTATAAATGTAAAAGTAGATAAAAAACAAGAAATTTTAGAGGCTTCTACTATCACAGAAAAACTTGAAAAACTTTATACCATAATTGAAACAGAACTTGATTTTATGAAAATGGACAGACGTATTCGTTCACGTGTGAAACAGTCCATTGATAAAAATCAACGTGAATTTTATCTTTCCGAACAAATGAAGGCTATTCAAAAAGAGCTTGGCGATGATGGTGAAGATTATGATGATTTGGAAAATAAAATTGATAAAGTTGGTCTTTCAAAGGAGGCATATTTAAGGGCAAAATCTGAAATTAAAAAACTTAAAAATATGTCACCACAATCACCAGAGTATTCGATTATTCGTAATTATTTGGAATGTATGCTTTCTCTTCCTTGGAGTAAAAAATCCGAACTTGATAAATCTATTCCTGAGGCAGAAAAAATTTTGAATGAAGAACATTATGCATTGGAAAAGGTAAAGGAAAGAATACTTGAATTTTTAGTTGTGCAAAAAAGGGTTGGTTGTTCAAAGGGAACAATACTTTGTTTTATGGGACCACCAGGGGTTGGAAAAACTTCACTTGGTCGTGCAATTGCAAAGGCAACTGGACGTGTGTTTGAAAAACTTTCACTTGGTGGTGTTCATGACGAGGCTGAAATTCGTGGTCACAGAAGGACATATATTGGTGCCCAATGCGGTAAGATATTATCCACAATGAAAAAGGCAGGTGTTAATAACCCACTTATTATGCTTGATGAAATTGATAAAATGGGTTCGGATTATCGTGGTGATCCTGCAAGTGCTATGCTTGAAGTTCTTGATCCAGAACAAAACATCTCATTCAATGATCATTATCTTGATTTAGATTATGATTTATCAAATGTTATGTTTATTGCGACTGCAAATTCTTATAATATTCCTCGTCCACTTCTTGACAGGATGGAGATAATTGAACTTTCCGGTTATACTGAGGATGAAAAAATTGAGATTGCAAAACGTCATATTATTCCAAAAACTTTAATAAAAAATGGTTTGGATAAATCTGAAATTTCAATTTCTGACAGTGCTATAAAAGATATAATAAGATATTATACTCGTGAATCTGGTGTTCGTGGTTTGGAAAGACAAATCGATAAATTGATGCGTAAATCTTTGCGAAAGATTGGTGAAAATACTCAATGTGAAGATTGTCTTTTCGAACTTAAAGAAGAGGGGGATAAACCTCAAAGTAGTAAGACCGTAAAAATTACATCTGATAATATTACTGAATTTCTTGGTGTAAAAAGATTTGATTTTGGTAAATCAGAAAACAAGGATAGTATTGGAACAGTTACAGGTCTTGCATGGACCGAAGTTGGTGGTGAACTTTTACAAATTGAATCTGCTGTTATGGCTGGTAAAGGTTTGGCTGTGTTTACAGGAAAACTTGGTGATGTGATGAAGGAATCTATTGAAACAGCAAAATCCTTTGTTCGTTCACACTCTGCACAATTTGGTATCAATTCCAAAATTTGGGATAAAGTTGATATACATATTCATGTTCCTGAAGGTGCAACACCAAAGGATGGTCCATCTGCGGGTATTGCAATGATGACATCTATTGTTTCCACTTTGACTGAGATTCCAGTAAGAAAGGATGTCGCAATGACTGGCGAAATCACACTTCGTGGACGTGTTCTTCCTATTGGTGGATTAAAGGAAAAATTATTGGCTGCACTTCGTGGTGGAATAAAAACGGTTGCAATTCCATTTGAAAATATAAAGGATTTGGAAGAAATTCCACAGGTCGTAAAGGATAATTTAAAAATTATTCCTGTTAAAACTGCTGAGGAAGTTTTAAAAATTGCTTTATCAAAACCTCTTCAACCTATAAAAGAAATTGGTGATTTTTTTGAAAATTTATTAAAAACTCCAACCAAATCTCAAAGTGAAATAGTTCAATAAATTTCTCCTCTTAAACGGAGAATTTTTATATGAATTTGACAATTGAAATTTTTTAATATAGAATCTTAATGTAATAACAACTTGAAATAGGAGGTGTTATTATGAGATACATTCAAAACAAACAATCCAACAAATCTTTTGTTAAGACTATGCTTGAGAAAATACTTGAAAGCATAAACGGTAAACTTTCCGACATAAGGGAACTTTCTATAAAAGAAGGAAACCAAAATTGGAAGAAATCAAAACTGGCAATAATACTCTTAACTATAAAAAAACTTATCTTTCAAATAATAGAACTATATTCTAAAAAGCCAAGGGATAAAAGCAAAAGAAAAATTTGGAATGCAGAAATAAAACAACTTTTACTTAAATTAAAAATAACAATAACACTTGCCAATAACGAAATGCAAATTCAAAAGGAAAGATTAAAAGAAAAGGTGTTATTAAAAGCAAAGGAAAAAGTCCTTACACCAACAGAGCTTGTGATGCTTAATCAACTTCAAAATACAAGATAAAAAAATCCCCACCAAAAGGAGGGATATTTTTTTAATATTTTATGTCGCAATTTATTTTTAACGAACCATCATCTTCTGTGCAATTTGCATCGGTCCATTTTTTACATGCTTCCTTATCTTTGTATCCACAGCAATACATTTTATCAAGATTACATTGTTTTATATAAATTTCATTTTGTATAGAATTTATAATATCATTGATTCTTTGTTTTTCATGTTCACGTTTTACAATACCTGCGCCAATACATGACACTATAAGTATACCTAAAACAATAACCGTATACATAACAAAGCGCCCTTTTTTTTGAAGATAAACAGGCTCCATATTTTCATGTTCATCAATAATTATTTTTTTTGATTTTGGCATAAGATTCTCCCACATTCTGATTCTAATAAAAATTCTAAATTTTTATAATGAATAAATCAATAGGAAAAAGATAATATTTTATAATCCCAACTTTTGCATAACCAAATTCTTTGCAGATATGTAATCAAATTTTCCTGTATTAAGTATAGGAGGTTCTTCCATAAATAAAATTTCTTTTGGAATTGCAAGCTTTGTAATTTCCCTACCATCAAAAATATTTAAAAGTTTTTCTTTTGTAATATCAGGACAGTTTGTAATTAATACAAGTTGTTCACCCTTCTTATCATCAGGAATTGCAACAATTGCATTTATAAATCCAGGGAATTCTCTTTGAATTATTATTTCAACAGCAAGAAGTGATACCATTTCCCCAGCGATTTTTGCAAATCGTTTTGAACGACCTTTTAAGAATACATATCCATCTTCATCAACCTCTACTATATCACCAGTATCATACCAACCATCCTCTGGTTTAATAAGTCCAGATGCATCCTTTGTGTTTATGTATCCGCACATAACATTTGGTCCCTTAAGGATAAGCTCCTTACCTTCTTTTATACCAGGAATTTCTTTTAATTTATATTGCATTCCAGTCATAAGTCGACCGACAGAACCTGGCTTATTGTAAAGGTAATTATTAACAGCAATAATAGGAGCACATTCCGTTGCACCATAACCTTCCAAAATTCGGACACCAAATTTTTCAAGCCAAATTCTTTTCGTTTCAGGTTTAACCTTTTCTGCACCAGCAGCCAAAATTCTGATGCTATTAAAATCGTATGGATTAGCAAACTTTGCATAATTTGCAAGGAAAGTATCAGTTGCAAAAAATATTGTCGCCTGCATTGAACTACAGAATCCAGGTATAGCTTTATAGTGTAGTGGACTTGTATAAGCAGCAAGCTTGAATCCTAAAATTAAAGGAGTAAATGTTCCTGCTGTAAATCCAAATGAATGGAACATAGGAAGACAATTAAGCATCACATCATTTTCTATAATATCAAACTTTGTTGTAAGCTGATAAATATTTGCAAGAATGTTTTTGTGTGAAAGCATAACCCCCTTTGGTTTTCCTTCTGATCCGGATGTGAAAAGCACAACAGCAGGATCATCAGGTTTTGCATAAGGAGCTGTAAATCTGTAAATAGTTTTTGGAAATAACATTGCAAGCACGCCAACAATTTTATCAAAAATTGTTAAGTCTGTTTTCATATCTTCCAAATAAATTATTTCAATTCCATTTGCTTTTATTTCATCAATCAATGATTCAAGATGTGCAACCTCTACTACTTTGTGTGCAGTTACAACATGTTTCAAATTTGCAGTTTCACAAGTAGATAAAACCTGTATAGGACTTGTTGTAAAGTTAATCATAGCAGGAATCTTGCCATAAGCATGAAGTCCAATAAGTGAAAGTGTGCATGCTGCTGATGTAGGAAGTATAATACCGATTTTTTCTTCCTTTGGTGCACGTCCTTTTAAATATCTACCAATAATAAAACTTTTAAGGAAGATTTCACCAAAATTCATTGGCTTTCTTGATGCATCTTCAAGCATTATCTTTCTTCTTCCAACAAGTTTCATTGTATCAATGGTTGCACTAAGCAAAGTTTTGTTACAGTCCTTTGCTTCAAATTTTAAATCCGCTAATATATCATGAAGTTTAGAAGTAGATTTAGTTCTTGCTTCCCTAAAGGTTAGATTCTTGTCATCAGCGAACGAAATAGGTTCCTTAAATATAATCTTAACCTTTGGAAAAAGTTTGAATGGAAATTTTCTTTTGTGTCTTGAATATGCAGAACGTTCCAATCCCAAAATCTGAACAGGAACAACCTTTGCTCCTGATTTTTGAGCCATAAGAGCAGCAGGCTCATAAATCTTCATTTGCGAACTTCCACCAAACATATTTGAAAGTGTGAAAATCATACATGTTTTATTGTTGTTAAGTTCATTAACCATAGTCTTAATTGACAAAGGATTGTCAGGATCCAAAAACCTTGAATCCATCAAAGATGTAAAAAATCTAATCCACCATTTATCAGCAAGTCTATCTGTTACGGAAAAAGTAATTTTTTTATTAACGAACAAAGCAACCAAAAGTCCATCCAAATAAGATGTATGATTAGGTATAATTAAAACCTTGTTCCCAGCCTTTTTAAGATTTTCTAAACCTTCAACTTTTATGTTAAATAAAAAGGTTAAAATTTTCTTCAAAAATCTTTGTTTATTTTCAAAAGAAAATATGTCATTACAACCAAAAATTTTAAAACTTTTCTTGTTATTCATAGTATAAATTCCTATTATTTGCGATTATTATAAACAAGTTAAGTTTAAAAGTCCATAGATTCTTTAATGGCAGAAAAAAGTAAGTTTTTGAATATACAAATATAAATTATTATATGAAATTTTATTTGCTTTTTATAATTTTTGATTTATAATAGGGCTACCTTGTGGGAATTTAGCTCAGTTGGTTAGAGCTACCCGCTCATAACGGGTCGGTCGTTGGTTCGAGTCCATCAATTCCCACCATTTTTTTTGGAGGTTTACATGGTTAAACAGGCTTCATTATCCATAATTGAGGATACAGAAAATCACAAATTTCTAATGATTAAACACTTACGCGGAATAAACAAAGGTTTTGTAAATTTTTGTGGTGGTAAAATGGAAGAGGGCGAAACAATGGAAGATTGTGTCCGCCGTGAAACATTTGAAGAAACCGGTATTACAATTGAAAATCCAAAACGTGTTGGCTATCTCGAATTTATCCCTATGGGCTATAATGTCACAGTTTTCAAAAGCACAAAATTCCATGGATCCGTTCATGCTCGTGAAGGTGAGGTAGAGGTTTTCTGGCAGGATATTGATACAATTCCATTTTCCAAAATGCGTAAAGGTGATCAAGATTACTTGCCTGAAATTATTGCTGGAAAGTATGTAAAGAAACGTTATACTTATGCTGAAAATGGTGATATTTTGAATATAACACCACTTGTTTTAGACGAGTGGGAGAAAAAACTTTAATTTTGCAAGTTTAAAAAAAATAAAAAAGTGCTTGATTTAATTTAAAATATATCTATAATACCAAACATATTGCGGGCGTAGCTCAGTTGGCTAGAGCGCAACCTTGCCAAGGTTGAGGTCGTGGGTTCGAGCCCCATTGCCCGCTCCAAGACGAAATTTATTTTTTTCATTTTCCCGAAAGGGAGTTTTCTTTTTTTAAGGTCCCTTTGGCTAATCCCAAGGGGATTTTTTTTTAATAAAATTCTTTCTTGTTAACCTGAATTTGATTTAAGGGTAAAAAAATCCCCGCCAAAATGACGGGGAGAATTTTTTTAGAACTAGAATCCAAGGATTTGTTTTTCCTTAGAGATTCTTTTTCTTTCACGACGAACAGCTTCGTTTTTCATACGCTTTTTAGCAGCAGTTCCAGTTTCGAAATATCTTCTTTCCTTAATTTCACGAAGAAGACCTTCCTTCTGACCCTTTTTCTTAAGAACACGAAGAGCCTGTTCAACATTGTTATCACGGACAAGAACTTTAACCATAATTTCACCCCCTTTTCAAGTAAGTTGTTTCTAAAATCTTATGTTAAGTTCTTAAAAACTTAGGCCTAAGTATAACAGAAGTTTTTGAAAATGCAAGACTTTTCTGCATTTAAAAAGCCCCGCCATTTTTTTTGACGGGGTATTTTTATTTTGCTTTTTTCTTTCTTATTATTGACTTTCTTTTTTTAATAACAGGTTTTTCTTCGGCTTTTTCCTTTGCCTTAATTTTTTCAGTAATATAATCCTGAAGCCAATGAATTGGATATGTGCCATCTTTAAATTCCTTTTGCATCAAAAGTTCCTGTTGCAAAGGAATTGATGTTTTAACACCATCAACAATCATTTCCGAAAGAGCATAATACATTTTTGTAATCGCTCCTTCACGTGTAGGTGCAAAGGTAATAACTTTTGCAATCATACTGTCATAACAAGATGGAATTTTATATCCAGAATAAAGTCCACTATCAACACGAACCCCAAGTCCACCAGGAGCATGATAATACTTTACAGTTCCAGGGAAAGGAACGAACGTTTCAGGGTCTTCAGCATTGATTCGACATTCAAGAGCATGACAATGTGGATAAATATCTTCTTGTTTAAAAGAAAGCTTTTGACCTTCGGCGACACGAATTTGTTCCTTTACCAAATCAACCTCGTAAACCTGCTCTGTCACAGGATGTTCAACCTGAAGTCTTGTATTCATTTCCATGAAATAGAACTTTCCCTTTTCAAACAAAAATTCAATTGTTCCGGCACCACGATACTTAAGTTTTTCCATAGCCTTGCGAACAATGGTTTGAATATCTTGACTTTGTTTTTCAGTAAGTATTGATGCAGGAGCTTCTTCAATAATTTTTTGATTTTTTCTTTGCATAGAGCAATCACGTTCACCCAAAGTTACCACATTGCCGAACTTATCACCAATAAGCTGTATTTCAATATGTTTTGGATTAACAAGATATTTTTCTATATAGACTCTATCATCACCAAATGCAACCTTTGCTTCGCTTCTTGCAATAGGGAATTGAGCTTTAAGTTCATCATCATTGAATGCAATTTTCATTCCACGACCACCACCACCAGAAGCAGCCTTTACAATAACAGGATAGCCAATTTCCTTTGCTGTTTTAAGTGCGTCAGATATTGAATTAAGTGCACCGTTACTTCCTGGGACAACAGGTATACCAAGTTCAATAGCAGTTCTTTTTGCTTCAACCTTATCACCCATACGGCGAATATGTTCAGGTGTTGGACCAATGAATTCTATACCATGAGCCTCTAACATTTCAGCAAATTCAGCATTTTCTGATAAAAATCCATATCCAGGATGAACTGCATCAGCATTTGTCACAACCGCAGCAGAAATAATAGCTGATATTTTAAGGTAAGATTCCGCTGATGACGCAGGGCCGATACAAACTGATTCATCTGCCATTTTTACATACATTGCATCATTATCAGCAGTAGAATGCACAGCAACAGTTTTAATACCCATTTCGCGACAAGCACGAATAACACGCAATGCAATCTCACCGCGATTTGCAATAAGAATTTTTTTAAACATAACTATCCCCTCTACTCAATAATGAACAATGGTTGTTCATATTCTACTGTTTCAGAATCTTTTATAAGGATCTTTTTGATAACACCATCTTTAGGAGATTTCACAGGATTAAATGTTTTCATTGCCTCAATAAGACAAAGTGTATCACCTTTTTTAACTGATTGTCCCTCTACAACAAATTCTTTTGCAGATGGTTCTGGTTTCATATAAACAACACCAACCATAGGTGATTTGAAAGCATTTGATAAATCAATAGCAACTTCTTTTGTATTATTTACAGCAACAGGAACAGAAGCAGCAGCAATAGGAGCACCAGCAATTACAGTGCCACCCTTAGCATTTGAAATTTTTATTCTTGAACCTTTTTTTTCATACTCGATTTCAGAAAGGTTATACTGATTTAAAAGGTTAACCAATTCACCAACTAATGAATTTAAATCTTTTCTTTTTTTAAACATAATGTTTTTCCTTTATTTTCTTTATCTTAAAATTAAAAAACGCCCATATACTATATAAAATATTTTTCTAAAAGTAAAGAGGGATTTAATTACCCTCTTTTTTATTCTGGAATTTCGGCATTTTCAAGTATAGAAATTATTTTATTCATTAATTCTTCGGAAATGGCTTCTTGACTATGCATTGGATAGATATCATCCAAAGTTTTTATATTATTACCAATATCTTCTTCTTTTTCATTAAGTTTTACAATTTTTATACCCATTTTATCCCATTTTTCAGCATATTCTTCATAATTAACAATATTGCTGTTTGTAAGACAAACTACAGTTTCTATTGGTAATTTAGTATCAACTAAAAGTTGTTCGATATTATTTTTTGCTTCTATTGTTCTTGATACAGGAGAAATTTTATTTCCAAATTCGCTAAACCAAACAGGTGTTTTATTTCCTTCAACCATATCTTCTGATGCAAACCAATTGCCATCAGTTGTATCAAGTTGGACTATGGCTAATTTATCTTTTGCGACACCCAAATAATCAATACCTGTTGAACCAATTCTTATTTCACTTAAAAGCTTAAATCCAGCAGAAATAAGAGTATGTTCCATTTGAATATTTTCTTCCTCAGATATGTTTTTAAAATTCATATCAATTTTTTCAGTTTTTTCTGCATTTATAACTTCAGGTATTTCAAATTTAGAAAGAAGTTTTTTAGAAGACTTTTCTTCATTTTTATCTGATTTTGAATTTTCTGTTTCAGCTTCTGGCTCAGATTTTTCTTTCATTTTTTTCATTATTTCTTTTATTTTGTTTTGAAGTTTTATTCTTTCTTCTTCATTTTCAAGAGCTTCTGGCTCTTCAGAAATATTGTTTTCCACCCTTTCAGTAGTGTTTTCTACTTTTAAGTCTTTGTTTTGATTCTCATTATACATTGCAAATTTTTCTTCTAATCTAGGGATAATAGTGCTTATATCTTCCTTGACTTTGTTTAGATTTTTATCAACTTTTTCTTCTATTTCAGTATTTGAAATTTCAGCTTTTTCATTTAGGTTTTGATTGTCATTTTCAATATTTTTTTCAGTTTTAAAATCTTCATTAAAACTAAGTTGCATTGCAATAAGGACGCCACTAAATGTAACTAAAACTGTTCCAATAAATGTAATTAAAAATGATAACTGCTTACCAGAAGAAAAAATCTTGCCATTTACAATATTTTTCATAAGTAGGAAAAGCTGATGTTTACTAAAAATATTAAAATTCCAAATAAATGAAGACATATTTTTTATAAACATAACGGCAACAATCAAGAATATTCCTGCTGTAATATAGTTATAACTCTTTGATTTATCAAAAAATTTACTCATTTTTAAAATCCCTTTTCAAATTTTTGTATTATAAATTTATACTATAAAAATATTTTTGTCAATAATTAATTTAAAAAATCTTAACTTTACAAATAACTTTATCTATATTACAATTTTCCATAATAAATTAACAAAAGAGTAAAATTATGAACAATAGAATTTTAACAGGGGTAAAACCTACAGGAAACCCACATATCGGTAATTTATATGGTGCAATCTTGCCAGCAATACAAAAGGCAAATTCTTCGGATGAACCTTCATATATATTTATTGCAAATATTCATGCATTAAATGGGGTAAAGGATCCAGAGTTTTTAAAGGACAGAACTTATGCAGTTGCTGCTACATTTTTGGCTTTTGGTCTTGATGTAAACAAGACTGTATTTTATCGTCAATCAGATATTCCTGAAATTTTTGAACTTACTTCTATTTTAATGAATTATACGCCAAAGGGGTTAATGAACCGCGCCCATGCATATAAGGCTATATTGGAAAAAGATGGTAATGATGACAATGTGAATATGGGTTTATATACATATCCTATACTTATGGCTTCTGATATATTGGCTATGCGTGCCAATGTTGTGCCAGTAGGTCTTGATCAAAAGCAACATATTGAAATTGCTCGTGATATT
>JAEEGL011790547.1_pt1 | contig 12032 bp, 8 predicted proteins | sample 9134231 | NCBI WGS metagenome assembly JAEEGL01 (sample SAMN16246548, study PRJNA631951) | gut metagenome | biome: gut microbiome; feature: rumen; material: fiber-attached | host: Bos | place: Iran: Karaj | collected 2018-10
GCAGTATATCCCGATTTCAGGGAAGATAAACTGGAGATTTCCTGATCGGAGTTATTAAATACACCTCATCCGGCTGCTTTGCAGCCACCTTCCCCTCGAGGGGAAGGCTGATGTGACAAAAGAACCGTGCCCGCTGTCACATAAAGTATATTAGAATCAAGGAATTACAAAATGGAAAACAAGAAAAAATCCGGTTTTTTGATGCAGGGTGGAATACTGGCTGCAGCCGGACTACTTACCAGATTTATCGGAATGCTGTACAGGATCCCGCTTGAGAGAATAGTCGGTAGAGAGGGAATGGGATACTACAGCAATGCATACGAGATATACAACATAGCATTGCTGATATCCTGCTACAGTGTACCGGTAGCGGTATCAAAACTTATAGCAGACAAGGAAGGAAAAGGCGAATATGTCAATTCCTCCAGATATTTTAAGTACGCACTCAGACTGTCAGCCATCATCGGACTGGTAGTATCAGCCATCGTATTTATATTTGCGCCTCAGATAGCTGAAGCATTTGAGTACCCGAGCAGTGTCATTCCTCTTAGAGTTCTGACACCTACGATATTCATATTTTCATTTATGGGAGTTATCAGAGGATTCTTCCAGGGAAAACGTACCATGGTTCCCACCGCTATCAGCCAGATTATAGAACAGATATTTAACGCGATAGTGAGTGTTGTAGCCGCCAGCATTTTGATACATGCATTCAAGGATACAGCGGAAGTAGCATCGTGGGGAGCTGCAGGCGGAACAGCAGGTACTTTGCTCGGAGCATTCAGCGGACTTGTATTTCTGGTAATTATATTTTTCAAGGGAAGAAAAAAGAACAAAGAACTCGAAGTTTCTGATGTTACCGGTAAAAAAGATGATTCAAAAGTCATAATCAAAGCCATACTGCTGACTATGATGCCGATAATACTCAGCCAGACCATATATCAGATAAGCGGTATCATAGATTCGTACATGTTTTCGAATATCATGTCGGAACAGCATGGATACGATGAAGCACAGAGAGCCATATTCTGGGACGCATATTCGAACAGATATAAATGGATGTACAATGTTCCCGTAGCCATAGCATCTGCGTTCGGAGTTACGATAGTTCCCACGCTTTCGGCTAGCTTCGGAAGAAGGGATTTTGACGGGATAAAGAGTAAGATAGCATCCGCGGTAAAAGTAAATATGATCATAGCATTTCCTTCGGCCGCAGGACTTGGATTTTTGTCATATCCGATTCTGATCCTCATGTTTAACCATCCGGATGATACGCTGGGACCCGAGCTTTTATCACTCGGATGTATGGCGGTAGTATTTTTTGCACTGTCCACGCTTACAAACGGTGTACTGCAGGGAATAAACCAGATGCGTAAGCCGGTGATCCATTCTGCAATATCACTGGTTATACATATTATCCTGGTATATGCGGGCCTGAACATATTTGAAAAAGGCGTGCATGTAATGGTTATCTGCAACATGCTTTACGGACTGTGCGTCTGCATCATGAACTGGATATCTATAGGAAAAGCGCTTCACTATAAACAGGAGGTCCGCAGAACATTCATACAGCCCGCGATATGCTCTGTGATAATGGGCGGATCGGCATATTTTATTTACAAAACAATATACAGTTACACATATTCAAATGCAATAGCCATCATACCGGCTGTTATAGCGGCGGTGATAATATATTCGGTACTCATCATAATGACAAAAACGATTACAGAGGAAGAACTTCTCAGTATGCCTAAGGGGAAGGCATTTGTCAGACTGATGAAGAAGATGAGAGTATTGAGATAAGATTTCAATCATAGGGACGGTTCTGTGATTGATTTAAGGAGAAGGCCTATGAGAGTTTTACTAGCAAATCCCGAGACCTCCAGATCGAAGTACGATTATGCGGGGATCATAGATGATGAACCGTATGAGCTTGAGTGTCTCATGAGTTATCTAAAGCAACGAGGCATGGAAGTACGTATCTGGGACGGACAGATAAACAAGAACTTCAGGGGTGAGGTAAAAAAATACAAACCTGACTTCGTGTATTTTTGCGGAAGAACGAGACAGGAGAACTTCATAAAAGAATATGCTTTCTTCTGCAAGGAATATTCGAGAAAAAGCATTTTTAAATCAGGATCCATATTTAAAAAATCCGATACCGAAAAAGCATCGTCGATAACCACGATAATCGGAGGTGCACATGCCTCTCTGTGTCCGGACAGATTCTTTACAGATTATACGGATTTCGTGGTAACCACCTACGATCCTTCGGTTCTGGCTGATATCATCGAAGGACGGAATCCCGAAGAATTGAACGGGGTATGTTTCAAGAAAAAAGATGTATATCCCACATGGGATAACTATTCGGATAAAGACATATGGATAAAAAACAAGGCACTTCCGTATGATATCAAAAAAATGCCATGGGCTGACAGAAGCAACTTCTATGAGAACAAAGACAGATACTGTTATCTCGAACTTCGTCCGTGCGCTATCATAAGGACTGCATACTGTTGTCCCTACCGCTGCGCATTCTGTTACCGCAACAGGCTGAACTGCGGAAGATACTCGGCCCGTGATATAAAAGATGTAGTGGATGAGATAGACTCAATAGATTGTGAAAACATATATATCATAGACGATGATTTCCTGGTAATACCGGACAGACTGCATACTTTTGTACGCCTGATAAAAGAAAGAGGCATAAAGAAGAAGTTTGTGGCATTCGGAAGAGCAGATTTTATAGTAAAACATCCCGAAGTTATAAAAGAACTTTCGGAGATAGGATTCTACTATATTCTGACAGGACTCGAATACATAGAAAACAAACGTCTTTCAGATACGAATAAACGACTCGGCGTAAATACAAACGGTAATGCTATAAGGATCCTTCATGAAAACGGTATCCACATGATGGGTATGTTTATAACCGACCTTGATTTCAAGAAAAAAGATTTTAAGAACCTGTACAGATGGATAAAGCACTTTAAGCTGGCTCACGTGGCTGTATCCATATATACTCCCGAGATGTGTCTCGAGAATTTCAGCGAGTATAAAGACAGGCTCATCACGGAAGACCCTGCCGACTGGGATTACCTGCATCTGGTGGCAAAGCCGGATAACATTAGCGTAAAGAAGTATTATCTGTATTATCATATACTTTTGATAAAGCTGTTCCTGAGAGCAAAACGGATGGGAATATATGACTTTATGGATTATAAATCATTTATAAAATCGTTCCTGAAGAATCTGTTCAAGTTCAGCGGCTGAAAGTAAGGAGAATAGTTTGAAATATATATACGTAGTACTTATAGAATCATATACGGGGCTCGGTAAGATACTGAAAAAGTTTACCGGATACAGGTATGAGCATATAGCTGTGAGCCTGGATAAAAGCTTAACAGAGTTCTATTCATTTTCGAGAAAACAGCATCATCATCCGTTTAAGGCCGGATTCATGAAAGAGTACAGGGACTATTACGCATTTGAAGAATACCAAAGGTTTTATTCCAAGATATTCGCCATCCCTGTAACAGAAGAAAAATATGACGAAATATGCGGATTCATAGAGCGGCTCACTGAAGATGACGAACAGATATTTAATCTTTTTGCTATGCTCACGACTCCGATAATCCATGGGTTCAGAGTCTATAAAGCGCATAACTGCATGGATTTTACCGCCAGAGTGATAGAGATGGCAGGAGTGGAACTGGAGAAGCCGTTTTATAAATATGATATTCCGGATATTGAAAAGCTCCTTACAGGATATCCTGTAAAAGAAGGGTATGTGAAGAGAAGGGATTCTGCTGAATACGAAAAATATGTCGAAAAAAGCAATGTGTTTACAGGTATTTCCGAATTCCTGACAGCGGTATGTAAACTAACAAAGAGATGTTTGTTTAAGAAACCGGCAGATGAAATATACTGATTATTTTGTTTAAAGTATCATATCTTTTCCTAAGCCTTCTCCTTGAGGAGAAGGTGGCTGTGTAGCAGACGGATGAGGTATATTTGATAGTAGAAAACGTAAAAACGATGGAGATGTAATATGAGCAAATATGCTGTTATAACAGGAGCAAGTTCGGGTATAGGAACGGAGTTTGCCAAACTGCTCGCAAGTTACGGATACGATCTGATAATCACAGCCAGACGCCGGGACAGAATGTTAAAGATTGCAAAATATGTATCGAAAAAATACAGAACCAATTGCATGATACTGGTAAAAGACCTGTCAAAACGAGAGGACTGTGAATCATTCTATGAAGAGATAAAAGATTACGATATAGAAGTATTTATAAACAATGCAGGGTTTGGAGCGTTCGGTGCGTTTACGGATACTGATCTGGATAAAGAACTGAATATGATAGCGGTAAATGTTACAGCACTTCATATTCTGATGAAAAAGATGGTCAAGTATTTTGCAGAAAAGAATAGCGGATACCTGTTAAATGTTGCTTCATCTGCCGGCCTGTTACCTGCGGGACCGTATATGTCAACGTATTATGCCACAAAATCATATGTGGTAAGTCTCACAAAGGGTGTAGCGGCTGAATTAAAAGAAGAAAACAAAAACGTATACGTCGGAGCGCTTTGCCCCGGACCTGTTGATACGGAGTTCAATTCCGTGGCCGGTGTATCGTTTGCTGCAAACGGCATATCTCCTAAGAAGTGTGCCAAGATAGCTGTAGATTCCATGTTTAAGAAAAAAAGGATCATAGTACCGGGAGAAATGCTCGGTCTCGGAACAAAGCTTTTGAAATTAGTACCTGAAAATATACTATTAAAATTCGTTTCCGATTTCCAAAAAGGTAAAGGAGATGTTTGATGACAGATATAGAGACTAACGGTTATGACGGATATGAGGAATCATGTGAAGATACAATAACCGTCAATAACGTAAAAATTCACGACAAGATAATAATTGGCGCCGGCGCCGCCGGTCTGATGGCGGCATACAGTGCCTGTCAGATAGGTTCGGACAGCGGATATAATCCTGACATAGTAGTGCTTGAAAGCGGAGAAATGCCCGGCAGGAAGATAACTGCAACGGGTAACGGTAAATGTAACCTGACGAATACGAATCAGACGCAGGAGTGTTACAGAAGCAGCGATTCGGCAAAAGCATTCAGGATCATAAACAGATTCGACTATAAAAAGACCCTGGAATTGTTTAAGACTTTTGGTGTTCTCCATAGTGAAAGAAACGGTTATTGCTATCCTTATGGAGAGCAGGCAAGAACACTTCGTGATGTTCTGGTATCAAAAGTCGAGTCGATGGGAGCTCAGATAAAGACATCGAAAAAAGTATGCGGGATTGAAAAGACCGAGGGAACATTTATCGTTTCTTGTGAGGACGGTTCTGTGTACAAATCAAAAAAGCTTATAGTGACGACAGGTGGTGCGGCCGCTCCTGTATTCGGGAGTGACGGTTCTTTGTTTTTTTTACTGAAAGAGATAGGACTCAATATAAAACCTCTGATGCCGGCACTTTGCGGACTGACTTCCAACTATAAATATTTACGAAGAATAGACGGAGTGAGGCTCAGATGTAACTGCAAGCTGTATTCCGGAAAATACTCTAATATACTATATTCAGAACGCGGAGAGATAGTTTTCAATAAAAAGGGATTGAGTGGAATCCCTATCATGAATCTTTCGAGATTTGCGATAGAGGAACTCTATACTTCCGTAAAAAAGCGATTCGGAAACAATTCTCAAAGAACGAATTTTTATGCCGAACGCAAAGTGATGAACAATAAAGTAGGAGTAATACTTGATTTCTTCCCGGATATAGATCTGAAAGAATTGAAAGAATATATGTGTTCCGTAGTCATGGCTTCTGTGGTACCGATAGGAACGGCTTTGTCGGCACTGATAAATGACAAATTGCTGAAAGCCTGTATGGCGGATCTGGAACTGGACTATGATGAAAAAACCATAGCTTATGATTCAAAAACCATAACAAGTGAGCTGGGAAAACTGGCGGAAATATTAAAAGGACTTGATATACACATAACCGGCGATGTGGGATTTGAAAATGCACAAACCACTCAGGGCGGTGTGATATTAAAAGAAATAGACGAAAAGAGCATGGAAAGCTATAAATATCCCGGAATGTTTTTCGCCGGCGAAATACTCGATGTGGACGGTATGTGCGGCGGATATAATCTCCAGTGGGCATGGACCACAGGGTATATCGCCGGGAGAAATTAAAAGAAATAAAATTTTTAATATACAAGAGCAAAAGAAATGGAAAAACAGTTATTATTTGAAAAAGAAAAACCCGGTAAAGCCTTGGCAGTTTTGGCTTTACCCACTGTTGCAAGCCAGTTGGTATTATTGATATACAACCTGGCAGATACCTGGTTCATAGGAAGAACCGACAACCCTTATATGGTAGGCGCATCATCGCTGGCCCTTACCATATTTCTCGCTGCAGCGGCATTGTCCAATGTATTTGGCGTAGGCGGCGGAAGCCTTATGGCGAGGCTGCTGGGTCAGAAAAAAGAAGATGAAGCCGGAAAAGTAGTATTATACAGCATAGCGATGGCTGTTATATCGGCATTGGTATTTTCGTGCCTCGTTCTCATATTTATGGATCCGCTCTTAAAACTTTTGGGAGCAAATGAGAACACTCTGGGCTATGGAAGACAGTATGCATTTACCACAGTAGTTTTGGGAACGGTACCGACACTCCTTTCAATGTGCATGCCGCAGATTTTGAGAAATGCAGGATATTCAAAAGAAGCGGGAATAGGTGTTATACTCGGAAGTGCGCTGAATATCGGACTTGATCCGCTCTTTATGTTTGTTATACTTCCGGAAGGAGAAGAAGTACTCGGAGCCGGTATAGCCACGCTGATATCGAACGTAATATCCATGATCTACTTTATAGTGGTGTTTGCCAGACTCAGATCGAAAACGGTACTCGGACTTCCCAAAAGGATAGAAAAAATCAGCAGGGAGAATAAAAAGTCCCTCTATACCGTAGGAATACCTGCTGCATTCAGTATATTCCTGTTTGACCTCGTAACTATTGTATTTAACAGACTGGCTGTAGGATACGGCGATGTTCCGCTGGCATCTGCCGGAATAGTTGTAAAACTTGAAAGAATTCCTATAAATACGGGTCTGGGTGTACTGCTTGGAATGGTACCCCTCGTGGCTTATAATTTTGGAGCCGGGAATCATAAAAGACTTAAAAACATCAGTAACATAGCCAGAAATACCATAATAATTTTCTCCATCATTTGTTCCGTACTTTTCTTTATTTTTGCGGAACAATTCGTGGGAGCGTTTATATCCGACACCGAAACTATAGATTATGGTGTAAACTTCCTGAAGGGCAGATGTCTGGCACTTCCGTTTATGATGGTGGGAAATCATATAGTGAACTATATGAACGCCATAAACAAAGGTCAGGTATCGTTTATACTCGCAATCATCAGGCATCTGGTACTGATAGTACCCATAATGCTCATCATGAATAGCGTGTGGGGCATGGACGGACTCATCTGGTCACAGCTGGTGGCAGATGTATTAAATACTATAGTGGCTATTGGAATATATATGAAAGTAAACCGGAGCATCATTCGGGATAATGATCAACAGAAAAGCCATCCGGCTATGATAGAGAAAACAGAGGATAATAATGGAGCAGACTAAGAAATATAATGCTTTCATAAGTTATAAGCATTCCGAACCGGATATTTATATAGCTACTCAGATTCAAAAGAAGCTAGAGCGTTTTAAACTTCCGAAGTCTTTGAGAAAAAAGTATCCGAAGGAACGCTGGAAAATAAACAGAATTTTCAGGGATCAGGATGAACTGACGCTGGCGGATAATCTGTCCGAAGAAATAGATGAGGCGTTAAAGGATTCGGAATACTTGATAATCATCTGTACGCCCAGGCTCAAAGCTTCTGAGTGGTGTAAAAGGGAATCCGAAGTGTTTAAGGACCTGTACGGGCTGGAACATATGCTGCTGGTTTTGGCAGAAGGTGAACCTGAGGATTCATTTCCTGAAAACCAGTGGTACAGGGATAAAGAAATAACTGACGAGAACGGAAATACCAAAATCATCAGGGAAGATGTCGAACCTCTGGCTGCGGACGTAAGGGCTACGGATAAAAAGACACTGGACAAGATGATAAACAATGCCGTACTGAGGCTCGCTGCCCAGATGTACGGGATTGACTATGATGATCTGAAACGCCGTCACAGAGAACAGAGGATACATTTGATAGCAGGTATCAGCGGTATAGCAGCCGGAGTGTTTTTTATATTCGGTCTGGTATGCTTTTTCCTGATGATGCAGATAAATTCGCTAAAAGGAAATCTCGAAGACAAAAATATCCAGCTCGAAGAGTCTAACAGCAGGCTCGAGGATATGAACAGGGACATAAACAATAAGAACGAAGAACTGGAAGCGTTAAATACAGAACTTCAAGAGCAATACACATTGGAACAGGAAAAATATGCGAAGTCCATGAAAAGTGTTTCACAGGAACTTTTGGAAAACGGATTAAGGCTGGATTCATTATATGCCGTAAGAAACGCCATGCCTTCTTCAAAAAACGATACCTCTGTTCCTTATGTAGCATCAGCTGAATATGCTCTGTCAAATGCTTTATTTGCTTATGACAATGAGGTGCTCGTACCTACAGAGATACTCCCTATGATACCTGATGACAACGCTGAGTTTTGGGGAGAATTCGAAGAATACAGATACCTGGATGAATGGTTTACCGATGATAGGCTGGTAGGTATGGGATTTATTAAGGATGATATATTACTTTTAGTTTCATTTAGTGGAAATTTTTATATCCACACCGATGAAATAGCCGGATTTTTAAATGTAAACAATTTATATTTTGCAGAGAAACCTACGCCCTATGTGAATTGTGCCACATGCAAGGATCATAAGTTGTATTTAAACTTTTTAGGAACGGATTATATGGTATGTTATGAATATCTGCAACGTGATGATGTTATAAAAGTTGAGACTCAAACTAATGTGAATCTGTACAATCTTCATGGAGCTCTTATGCGTGAAGGTGAAGAGAAAGCTTCCAGTGACGGTAAATATAAGATAAAAGCCGGGTCAAACAGGAAAGTATATATTTACGGTGAAAATGAAGATGATCCGGTTAAAATATTTTATGATATATCGGGATATGTATTTGGTATGAATAAACTTGAGGGAACCGATTATTATATATTGATTACCGGATCCAGATGTTCATATCTGCTGGATAAAAATCTTGATATGGTTGCCAGAATCGGATTTTACTACGGATATTCAAAAGAAGATAAAAGAATACTAACTTATAGACAGGATGAATTTAACTGGAGCGATTTTACTATATACAGCTATCCGATAAAGTCCTATGATGAATTGATATCTGAAGCCGATGAACTGTTAAAGGATTATACGCCGTCGGAAGAAACATTATTAAAATATGAGATGTTAAAATGATAAAAGTTAATAATATAAAACTCGAACCATCCGAAACGGTGAGATTTGACCGCAGATGTGAGAGAGTTGAAAAGGAACTAAAAAAGGCATTAGTTAAAAAACTACGAATATCGGAAAACGATATTGTTACTTTTTCAATATCAAAACAATCCGTTGATGCCAGGAAAAAGGATGAAGTAAAAGTAGTTTTTTCCCTGAATGTCCGGATAAAAGAAGAAGCACAATTCCTAAAGAAAAACAGGGATAAAGATATAATATTTTTATCTGAAACAGACTTAATTAAATCAGAAAAGACGAATATCACCAACAATGCCAATAACAGTGCTAATGATATTGAAAAAAAGATAGTAGTAGTTGGTGCAGGTCCTGCAGGATTATTTTGTGCTTTAAAGCTTGCTGAATCAGGGCTGAAACCTGTTCTACTCGAACGCGGTGAAGACGTGGACGCTAGGATAAAAACAGTAGATAATTTCTGGCAGGGAAAACCACTGAATCCTTCGTCAAACGTGCAATTTGGTGAGGGCGGTGCCGGAACATTTAGTGACGGCAAGCTGAATACCATGGTAAAAGATGCCGGCGGTCGAATGAGTGAAGTCTACAGGACATTCGTAAGATTCGGTGCTGATGAAAGTATTTTGTATGTTAATAAGCCTCATCTTGGAACAGATAAACTGACCGGTATAGTAAAAGCCATCAGACAACGGATCATAGAACTGGGCGGTGAAGTCAGATTCTCTTCACAGGTGACGGATATAAAATTATACGGGGAATCCGGTGTAAAAGAATTTAGAAAAGTGACAGGTGTAATTTTAGGTAACGGAACTGAGATAGAATGTGATACTCTGGTTCTGGCTCTTGGTCATAGTGCCAGGGATACATTTGAAATGCTCGCTTCAAAAGGTATAGCCATGGAACAGAAGCCTTTTGCGATGGGCGTGAGAGTGCAGCATCCCCGTGAATATATCGACAGGCTTCAATATGGCAGATTCCATGAGTATTTACCTGCCGCAGATTATAAGTTGACATACAGTGTACCAAATGAGAGAAGCGTATATTCATTCTGTATGTGTCCCGGAGGATATGTGGTAAATGCATCTTCTGAGGACGGAAGACTCGCAGTAAACGGTATGAGTTACAGCGGGCGTGACAGCAGCGCATCAAACAGCGCCATAGTGGTACAGATAAATACTTCTGACTTCCCTGCAGGGGACGTACTGTCCGGCATGAGGCTTCAGAGAAGCCTGGAGGAAGGCGCGTTCAAAACTGCCGGCGGAAAGATACCGGTACAAACGCTCTCGGAATTTGCGGCTACAGAGATTAAAAACTGTAATGGTTTGGATATTATAAAGTTTGGTAATAAATATTTTTCAGATAATATGCCGGTATGTAAGGGGGAATGGGCATATGCGGACCTAAATGCATTTCTACCGGAATATATATCAGGTTCGATAATAAAAGCATTCCCTCATTTTGGAAATATGATGAAAGGATACGATTCTGCAAATACTTTGCTGATGGGACTCGAAAGCAGAACGTCTTCTCCTGTCAGAATCATCAGAGGAGAAAACATGCAAAGTATAAATGTTTCGGGACTGTACCCATGCGGTGAAGGTGCGGGATATGCCGGCGGAATCACCAGTGCGGCCATGGATGGCCTTAGAGTTGCTGAATCAATCATGGGGACGGTTCTCTGATTGAAATCTTGGTATATCCTTTCCCTTTTTAGGCTTCCCCTTCAGGGGAAGGCTTATAGAGAATGATATTAATCGATAAATAAATATTATAGAAAAGAAAGATAAAGTTGTGAATTACAGGAGAAATCAGATGATAGATGATGTATATATAAATGAGAATGCGGCTCCGGAGATGGAACCGGAGAGGCAGTTCTTTTTTATAAAAAAAATGCAGGAAATAGCGTTTGAGAGAGAACAGAAGGAAGGTAGAAAACTCACATATCATATCTCAACGTTCGGATGCCAGATGAACTTCAAGGATTCTGAGAAACTGGCCGGTGTTCTGGAAGAGATAGGATTTGTAGAAGTTGACGACGAGAAGGCTGATTTTTGTCTCTACAACACTTGTACTGTGAGAGAAAATGCAAATTCCAGAGTGTATGGAAGACTTGGATATCTGGGAAAACTCAAGAGCAGAAAACCTGATATGATCATCGCTATGTGCGGATGTATGATGCAGGAAGAACATGTGGTGGAGACTATAAAAAAGAGCTACAGATTTGTAGATATCATTTTCGGAACTCATAATATATATAAACTGGCAGAGCTGTTATATATTTATTACAAAGAAAATGTTGTATTGCCTCAAGATAACTTAACTACAAAAAATAGCACTAAAATAAATAATGAGGCTGATAGTTCTGTAACTGTTACAGAAAATGATAAAACAGAAAGTAAATCAGATAATATTTCATGTAATACTTTAGATAATATAATAGATGATAAAAAAGATAGTGAAATAAATAAAAAGAATTCAAAAGAAAAGAAAATCGTCATCAAGAAAAAACACAAGATGGTGGTTGATATCCTGAAAGGAA
>JAEEGL012411156.1_pt1 | contig 12032 bp, 6 predicted proteins | sample 9134231 | NCBI WGS metagenome assembly JAEEGL01 (sample SAMN16246548, study PRJNA631951) | gut metagenome | biome: gut microbiome; feature: rumen; material: fiber-attached | host: Bos | place: Iran: Karaj | collected 2018-10
ATGCACACATAACGCGGTGCAAAATTACAAAGAATTTTTGATATTACCAAATAATTTGGCAAAAAAATGCGAAAAAAAAGCTTGCAAGCGTTTCGCAACGCCTGCAAGCGAACTATAAAAAAAACTTTTTTTGCCCGGCTTTTTAAGGAGAGCCGTAACTCCACAAGTACAGGGGACGGTTCTTTGATTCAGCGTATCATTTGTCCTGTCCCCGTGATTCTTTTTCCGTAAAAGCATAGGGGAGTGCCGTGAGTGGACGTCTTCGGGATAATGTTGTCGCAAATTGCGATGACATGCCCGTAATTGTCTGATTATCAGTATCGGTTGCAGTTGCTGCCTGCGACCTCATATCCCGAAACTCTGTAGGTGAAAGTTGAAACATAAAATCTTGAGGGAATCGCTCAATATTACGTCTAACCTGTTCATTCAGTCGCCTAGTTTCCACGCCATACAGCGCAGCTAAGTCTTGATCGAGCATCACCTGTCGGTCGCGGATGGTGTGTATGAGAGATTCAATTTGTGTCAGGGAGTCCTGGGAAACCACTGAATCATTCCTCGTTATTATTTCAGTTTTCTTCGTCATAATCACGCAATATTCCTTTCCGCCTGCAAAGTTAGTAAAAAGTTTTGACATGTGCAAGGATTTGGTGTTTTTTCTGCATTTTTTTACGAAAACTTTTGGTCAATTCAAAAAAAAATAGTACCTTTGCAGTCGAATTAAAAAGAAACTATTCACATTAGTTCCCGCCGAGGCAAACAAATCATCGAAGAAATCAGACAACAGATAGCAGAAAATTATGCAGAACCACATTGACTTTTCCAGGTTCAGCATCCTCAACGAGGAAGTGCTCAAGAAAACGCGCCGCCTCGGCAAGTACTATGCTTACCGTCAGATTGACTACCAAAAGGTGGAACTCTCGCTGTTCTACCTCTGGAAACTCATCCCCGAGCGGGACGACGAGATTGTGGGTCGCATCTCGCAGATCTTCAGCGAAGTGACGAAGGAGCAGAACGCCCAACTCATCTGGGCGCGGCTGTGCGTTGCCGCGCGGTTCTTCTATCATGACGACTCCACTTGGCAGAACATTCTCTTCCCGAAACTCGAGGAACGCATCCTCTTGCCTGACCTTGCGGCTGACGTCCAAACGGCCAAGGACCTTATAGACGGATACTACAAAGAACTAGCCCGGCTCTCCGGAGCCGCCCCAACGCCTCAGGTAAAGCCTGCTCCCGTTGCAACCCTCGAACCCCAACGGCAAGCCTCTTCCACACCGAAGCATAAGCCCGAAGATGTCTTCGCGTTCGCTTACCAAAGGACTGCAGACTATTCCCGATTGCTTCAGTTCTTGGACGCCGAGAAGCAGGATTGTACCGACCTTGAATGGGAACGTTATGCACTTGCTATCTTTAGGTGTAAGAAAGTGTTCCAGAAACGACCACCAACGTTTACACAATGGTTACCGATCTTCTGCGACATGTTTGGCCGTAAAGTAGAGTACCGCGAGCCCAACAAACTGGACCGCGGCAAAAACGAAAAGGACATAACGGTGTTTTTATCCATGTGATAGAGTTCGCGAACCCGGCCCTCGGGCGAGTATTTGACGGTCATCAGAAAAACGGACAGGTCGAAATGGGGATAGCCGTAGCGGAGCTCGCCGATGTCGATTCCCAGCGTCTTACATGCCTCCATGGCTCGGGCGTGGGGATGCCGAAGGCATAGGCTTGCATGGCACATTCGTGCTCCCGGATAGCCCAGTCGGCCCGCTCAGGCGAGTACAACTTGAGCATGATGTCGGGGTTGTGCCTGTGGTTGTAACTCTCGCCCATGAAGCCTCCTCCGAACAGGACGAAGTCGCTCAGATCGATTTGTCGGATGCTGTCGTTCATTGACTCTTGAGGCGGTACTATTTGACGACGGTCCAGGCGGGCAAATAAGGCTCGCTGACGGTGCCAAGTTGCGTGTCGTTGCGGAAAGCCACAGGTTGAGCGGTGAAGATGTTCTTCAGTACGGACGAATAGTGTTTGATGGTTACGTTACTGCCTTCTTCCGGAGCGGTGATGTAGAGGAAGAAGAGTCCGTCCACCTGTTCGGCCACACCGAGGCACTGGTCGCCGGAGAACGCCGCCAGCAGGTCGTCGGAGGTCTGCGCATAGTTCGCAGCGGCGAGTTGCTCGGCCGTATAGGTAAGGGACATGTCCACTTGGACGATAGCAGTCATAGACGAACTCATGTCGTAGTCCTCGGGATTGGTCCACGTGGGACGCTCCGTTGTGCCGATGATAGATTCCGGCTCTTTGGGTTTGTCCTTGCAGCCTGCGGCAATGAGCATCACAGCGCAAGTGATGAGGGTGAAAAGTTTGCTTTTCATATTGTTTGTTGATTTTGTTATTCAATTATTCGTAATCGCGGAGTCGGTTGGGTGCGCCGATGATAGAGACGTCATTGATTGCTTTCTCATCGCTAAAATACACAGAAAGCGTTTGCGGATCACTGTTCGTAAGGATGTCGTTGCGGTTAATCTGAATTACCTGCATAGCAGGGGATATATATGCTTGTCTCATAATCTTATGGTGATGTTATGGTTATCTTATGGTTCTTCCCATGAGGTCATAGGTGATGCCATCACGGATGATGTAGAGTTGGCCATCGCGAAGAATCTTCACGCTCTTCGCTTCTTGTGCGCAGTTGTCAAGAGCCGTAACAACAGCAGGCTCTTCAACGATACGAATAGAGGGGGCTTGGCCATATGGAGTTATTGTAAAAAAGGCCTTGTTAGCAGGAATCATTGCATTACCGGTATAGCTCACAAAACACTGGTCTACTTTGTGTAAAACCATAATATATTTTTCTCCATATGCGCTTGGAGAACTGCCTGCAGCACCTGATCCTAAAAGGATATTTATTCCATTATAATAATTCGTTTGGCTTGTTTCTGTTAAAGTAATGGAGCCGGGACCTGTCGATTTGATTAAAACACCATAGCCATCGGATATATTCACCGAACCATTGCCATTTATTAACGTCATCACAAGGGTTGGAGCAGGAGTATCATAGTACTGACCAACATACACTCCAATGTTATCGGGGTTTCCTTCTGCTCCCAGTTGAGGGATAGTTACCGGAAAGGACGGACTAAATGATTTCCAATACTGATTAGGATTCGCATTTATTTCTGCATCTGTATATGTAATCACATGCCTCCGAGGGGCGTCTGCCCAAGCAAACGAGATGCTCAGTAGTAGTAATGATACGATCAAAAAACGTTGTTTCATATGTGTCGTTATTTAGTTATTCAATTTTTTGCCGGTGGCGTCGAAACGGGTGCCGTCGGGCATGAGGATATAAAGTATGCCATTGTCCAGAATCTTTTGCGGTTTCTGGTCTTCCGCCGGGCTCAGTAGAACGGGTTCTTCGACAGTGCCGAGATGAGAGTCGGGAAAGTAATTGACAGAGCCTGTCTCAACTGCCAACTCCTCACCGTCGAGTTCGAAACGAAGCGTACCTACCCCATTGGACTGGATAGTCAGGAAGTAGAGCGTGTCGCCTTCCACGACTTGTGGCGTAGCCACACCTGCGAGGACTCCGTCCACGTAGGCGTTTAATTTGTAAATTTGTAAATTTGTAAATTTGTAAATTGATTTATCTACCTTCACCACCATCGTCATGTTGGTCTCGGCTTGCGGGTTGGTGAAGACAGACTCGTCTGCGGCATGAATCTTGCGACGGGACGGGCTTTGCGAAGAAGACGGAACATAACGCATCGTCACATCTCCCGCGGCCATACGGCGGAACAGGTAGCCCTTACCCGGACGCATGGTCTGAAGCGAGCCTTCCCAACGGCCGTTTTCGGAGAAGACAGCCACGGCTTCCTTCGACTTGATGACATCGCCCACGGAGGCGTGGCTGTAGTAGTCAGCCAGTGCTTCGCGTACGGTCATCGGCTCATCCAGCAGATACGAGATGCTGCTCCAGCATTTGCCGTAGATGGTGACCGAACGTTGCTCATCGGAAAGGACGCTACCTTCCAGGTTGAGCGAGATGGCGTCAGAGGCGCGTACCATAAACATATGCCGGTGGTCCATCTTGTCGAGCGTACCAACCCACCCTGCCGTGGCGTCCGTCACGTTGAAGGCGGAGAACTGCCGTCCGGAGGGCGACTTGACGATATCACCGTTCCTGAATCCCTGTTCGTAGGTAAGCAGGCTGCCCAACGAGTTGTCAGTCGGAGCGAGGTTCCATGAGATCCAGTTCCAGCCCTTGTTCAACGCTATCTGCTGCGAGGCAGCATCGGGGTTGACGGTGAGTTGAACGGGCTCATTGGGTGCATAGCCTCGCATCGCGTTGTTCTGGTATCGCTGAACGGTAGACGGCGTGAGGGCAAGGATCTTGCCCGTGGACTTCTGCCAGAGCTTGAAACTGAGCAGTTTGCCCGTCATCTCGGCGTTGCCGTATATGGTCAGGTAGACGTAGGACTTATTCGCTTTCCCGTCGAACGCGTTCTCCGCTTTGCCTACCATCTCGCCGTCGCAGAAGACGGAGATGATATCTTCGCTGTCGGTGTCGTAGGACTTGGAGCCGTCGCGTTTGCTTATCAGCACTTGTCCGCGCAGCGACATCGAGTTGTCGTACGCACCCGGGTTGATATCTCCCCACGGGCACCTGGCGTTGACCGTATATTCGATGATGAGCGGCTCGCTGAGGCCGTCCTCGTCGGTCACGTAGATCTGGTCGTTGTACACGCCCACCGGCAGGTTGGAGGCGAAGTTCAGACGGATCTGTTTCTCTTCCAAGGCGCTCATCGAACCTGAGGCTTCACTGACACTGAGCCAGTCGGGCAGCGACTCGATGGTAAACTGATGACGGCGGCCGGAGGTGTTGACGATGTCCACGAGCGCATAGAACGCTTCGGTATCGTCGTAGTCGGACGACACACGCAAGGTGCGCTGACTCCACTTGAGCGCATTGCGGTCCACAAAAGCCACCCAGCTCACGGGCGAGGCCATCGGGTTGCCGTTGAGATCCTCGACGTCACGCACGGTGAGGTAGATGGTCTGCTTGTTGATCTCGCGGTCCTCCATGTTGAGGTGGATGAGCAGCTCGTCCTCGTTGAACGCCCAGTCGAAATGCATCTTCGTCAGCATCCCGCGATTGCGTGTCGGCGCGTACGAACGCTTGTCAGCCACCTCCGGAATCCGGTCTTTGTCCACCGGCTGACCGTCCACCAGACGGTCCGTGATGAGCGGCACCTGTTTGGTAATGATATGGCCGTTGCCGTCGCGGAACTGGCGCTGGTCGTTGGGGCTGAAGACGAGTTCGATGATGCCGTTGTCGTTTTCCACACTCTGTTCGAAAGGCAAGTAACCGAACAGACCCATCTCATCGCCCGCAGGGGAGAGGTTGTCGAATCCCTCGACCATATACTTGGGCAAGGCCTGTTCGAAGAAGGTCACATCGTCAATCCCTCCGACAAAGCCGCCACCGCCAAGGTACATCGCACCGCTGACACCGCCCAACAGCGAAGCGGAGAAGGACTGCATCAGTTGGCCGTTCACAAACACCGCCGCATTGTTCATCGTGCGGTTGACCGTAAGCACCACATGGTGCCATTCGCCGTTGGCAAAGCCATCGCCTACGGGCCATTGGGTCGAATCGCTGTGCAGCATCAGCCGGCCGTTCTCCATCGCCAGCAAGGTGCCGTGCTTGTCATCCGTCCTGCCGGCAGAGAAGATATGTCCGTCCTGTCCGGAGGTCTTGAACCACAGCATGATCGACTCGTCATACGCGCTCGAGCGGCCGAGCAGATTGCCGTCCAGTTTCAATTGTTCGTTGGCCTTCAGTGCAACGGATATACCCTTGCGGTAATTCCAGCTTGTTCCGGTGCAATAGAGTGTGGCACCGTTGGCTCTGTCGGTCAACTCGCTGCCGCGACCTTCATCCATCCGGTAATACGCCATCAGGTCGCGCTCATAGCCGGTGAGGTACTTCATATGGGTGGCCGCAATCTCGTCCTGTGTCAGTGCTTTCGACCAGACGCGTGCCTCGAGCATATCGGCGTCCAACTCGCCGCCGAACACAAACGGCGCAGAGCCATGAAGCGTAAAGTCGGCCGGTAGCGTGTCTGCGCCGTTTTCTGCCATCGGAACAGGCTGCGTGCCCACGTAGAACTGCACGTTCTTCTTGTCGTTGTCATAGACCGCGATGGCGCGACTGAACACGCCCGAAGGCAGGCTATTCTCCTCGGTTATGAACATATAGGCGTTCGTTTCGTTGATCAGGAACAGCGCCAGGCGCCCGTTGTTACAGGTCATTTGCACCGCATAATCGACAGCGGGCGTCGCCGTATAGAACAGCGAACCCATCGTCCGGTCGTCTTTCGGACGAACCAGCATATCGATGGTGAAGGATTTGTTGGTAAGCGACCGCGCCACCTTCGTCTCGGCTTTGATTTCGACGGCATTCTCGAAATGCAGACTCGTACCCGTCGTAATACCTGTGGCGTTGGTCATTCCCACAATCTGGAAGTTGTTGTCCTCGTCCAGGTAGTTGCCGGCAATCGGTTCGTTGAAGCGCAATTTGAGGTCGTTGCCCACGCCCAGGATAGCATCGGCAGGCTGAGCCGCACCAAAGACGCGAGGAACACGCGTATCCTTGACACCGCTGCGTACGGCCGAGGTGCGGGATATGTAGCCGTTGCCGTGACGGCAGAAGCTGACGGCACGCAGGTCGTACTCCTGCTCTATCGGGTCGCGTTCGCCGTAGAAACGGATGTTTTCGATACGGCCGCCGGTAATCATCCCTTTGGTACCGGAAGCAGCCCGATACAGACTGTCGTTAGCATAGTACGAACAGAGGTTGACCCATCCGTCATCGGACTGTTTGCTGAGTTTGTACTGCAGTTCGATATGGTCGAAGCCTTTGTAGTTGACATCAAAGCCGTCGATGACAACGGGCAGGTAATAGCCGGCCGAGTCCTGCGGCGAGAGGGTGTTCATCGTCCATCGGTCATGCGGTGCAGCGATATTCACCTCGCAGCTGACCGGCATGTAATGCACGCTGAACGTACATTTGGCGCGGTTGTAACGGTCGCAAGGCGATTTCAACGTCAGCGAGATATTCTCGAAGTCATATCCCTGTCCGGCATACACCTCCATGGTCTTGTTGATTATCTGACCGCGGTAGAGCCGGATGGTCCGTCCATCGCCGGTAAGCGGCATGCCATCGATGTAGATCTTCGCGCCCTTGGGGTTGCTTTCTTCTTCCAGATTGAGGAGGAAATCGATGCCTTCCTGACCGCCGCCGAACTCCTGTTGCCCCTCGTTGGTCATGGTGAGGTTGAAGACGGCGGGTTTGTCCACCGGCACGTTGCTGCGCTCATGGACGTCGATATCGATCTTCTGGTTCTCCAGATTCAGCGTACCGTTGCCGAGCGGGACCTTCGGCGTATAGTAATGTGTGGAGTCGGCAGGCTCCCACGGACAGCGGCTGGCACCGCCGTTCAGGTAATAGACGAACGAACCGTACTTGTAGTTTGTGTTCTCCTGCCCGATGTACGCCAGCGTGGAGTCCGCCTCATGATTGAATCCTTCCTGTTTCAAGGCGCGATAGACACTCACGTCCATATAGCCGTACTCGTTCGGGCGGAGGGTAAAGCCCGCTTTGCGGGTATGAGTTTCGCTGTTGGACGGGTCGCGATGGATATCCAGATTGAGGATAGGCGTCAACTCGAACACCCACTTGGATTCCATTGTCTCGGCCGTCAGCAGGTACGGCAGTTCTTCATTATTACTAACGGAAGATGCCACCTTACGGATCATATCGAGGACCGTCTTGCCGAAGGCCTTCTGCAGCGTGGCAATCAGATCTTGTCCGAGATTGGCCGATGCACCCGGGTAATCCACATAGTCGGAGTAGGTGTTGGCGTATTCGTACACCTCGCTGTGACTCACCTGACTGCCGCCGCTCACCGACCAGGTGCCTACGTTGTTCCGTCCGTAGCCGTGGATGGCGTTGATCTTCTCTTTCTCGTTCTGGATCATGACGCCAACCCATCCGGCGATGGCGCGGTTGTACCCGGCCACCTCATCCGCCTGCTCCTTGGTGCTGTTCGACGGACGAATCTGACGGTACGATCCCTCCGAAGCGAAGTCGTCATCCGCCGGCATTACCTTCGACCAGTAGAAGACTTTGTTCTGCGCATCCGCCATAGTTTGTATGGTCAGACTGTCCAGCGTCAGCAGCAAGGCATCACGGTCGCGCTTGAGTTTGGGAATCAGGGTGTTCTCGATAAAATCGTGCGTATAGGCAAACGTCGAACTCATGTACGTACCCACCTCGCGCTCCAGACCGATGACCAGGTACCACCGTTCACCGTTCGCTTCACGACCGCTGTCCACCACCTGCATCGTGCCGTCTGCAAACATCGGGGCAAACGCCTGATAGGTGAGCGAGTCGATGGGCTTGACCGCGTCCGTTAAACCATAGTACAGATTCTGCACGGCGCCAATGTAGATGTCATCCATCTCGCCTGTATGCGCGTGGTCCGCCTCGGTCTCGATACGGTCTGTCAGACCGAAGGTATATGACGCACTGTGCTTGTGGTAATAGGTCGATTGGATGGGAACGGCTACAGTATTGATCGTGTTCACGTTCACCAGATAGCCGGTATAAACACCGCCTCCTGCACCTGCGTAGGTACCCATCGTCATGTTGGCACTCGTTCCGTAACCGAAATTCACATTCAGACCGAACTGGAACTTCACCTCGGACGAGTAGTTGTATTTGTACGTCGTTCCAGACTCGACATAGGCGCTACTGTTCGATCCCGGCGGGTCACGCAGCACATCCAGCAACACGATGTTGGCAGTGGTCGAGGTAACGAAATCGCTTCCCTTGGCTTTGTTTCCCATCACGTACGCCCGGAAAGCCTGGTGCTCGATATAGTCACCTTCGTACTCGACTGACAGGTCCAGCGGTCGCAAGGCGCTCTCGCCGGTTTTGATGAACGACACATAGTCCACCGGAATGGTAAACAGCGCCTCGCCGTTCGCGTCCATCTGAATGGTCTGAATCTGCGTGTTTCTGGCTTCATGCAGGCCGTTATACACCTTCAGTTTTCCGTTCTTGACACGCACCTCTTCGTACCGTATGCTCGACGGGTCGTTGTTGTAGAAATACTCCTCGTGTGCGGTAGCGCGGAAACTGTAGGTGCCCGTGTTGAACACCGGATGGCCGAACAGATACGAGCAACTGCCATCCGGTTGTACCTCTGCCAACAACACCGTGGCTTTGGTGTTGTCGATGGACTGCCGCTCCATCGATTCCTCGCCGTAGTACGCCACTTCCATGCCGTACTTGAGTTGCGTGCAGGAGATGTTGATGGGGTTGTGATACGTGATGCTGTAAACGGCATTCGCCGTCACTTCGTGGTTGTTGTAGTTGAACCGAACCGTATCCGTCGCCACCGGCAACAGATCCAGCGTCTCGCTGGTCTTACCTCCAGCATAGAGCGTCGAATAGCCTCTTGCGGTGGCCTGCGTAATCTTGTACTTCACGGGATAGAGGTCGGCGCAGTACTCACCGGTCTGCTGATCCGGACGGATGATGATGCGTTTCTTCGAATAGATAACCTGCGTCGTACCCGTCACGACGGTATCGCCCGGCGCGATGGCCTGCTGCTTTACCGTGGCGCGAATCGTATCCAGGGTCGGATCCTTCGAGTCGTGAACGATCTGCGAGATATTGTCGCCTTCCAGTTCCAATACCAACTGCAGGTCATCGCCTAGGTTGTTCGTACTCAGGCCGAAGCCAAGGACCTTGTCGGCCTGGTTCTGGCCGCCGACGAGACGACCCGTCAGCCGCACTTTCGTCTGGTCGTACACGTGTACGCCATCCAAGGCATTCTCCAGCCGCAAGGTGCTGCTACCGTCGATATACACGAATCCGTCTCCGGCAAACGTGTGACCGGGCTTGAACACTTGCAGCGTGAAGGCGTGGTTCTTGGGCACCTGGATCGTGAAATTGCCCGAACCGTCGGTCTTGTAAACCGTATTACCGGAGCTCACGACCTGTCCATCCAGTTTCAGGCACGCATCGCGCACCGGTATCGTCGTGTTCTCGTACAGCACGCGTCCGCTGAGGCGAACGGAAGAGATGTTCTCAAACGCCAGTCCTTCCGCAACGGGGTTGTCCTCGCTCAGCGTGACGGTAGTCGAACCCACGTTCGTGTTGTTGTAGTGGAACGTGGCATACGTACTGGTCGGAGTGACGGTATAGGTCTTGCCTTGCCCATAGCGCAGTGTGTCGAACACAAATGCACCGGTGGCATCGGTAACAGCCGTCAACCCGCTCATTCCTTCACCCGTCAACGTCACCGTCACACCGGCGCAACCCATGCCGTTTGTGTACGAAACCCGTCCGCTGATCTTACCGTACGGAGAACGCCATCCGGTGCAGGTAGCCACATCGGAAGTGCTGGTGCCCTGGCACGAGTAGCGGGAAGTTACGCGATAGTCGTATCGCTTGTCCGTAGCGGTATGTGTGTCGCGGTAATCGGTAGCTGTCACCGTGGTCAGCGAATCGTAGTTCGCAGCGCCCTGCTCACGGCGGTCGATACGGAAACTGTCAACGCCTCCGTGGCCCGGAGTCCAGGTCAGGAGCACGCCGTACCGGTCCGTACCCTGCGTCGCCTTCAGGTTCTCTATCTTCGCTACCGTATTGAAATACAGGTCGGGGCCGTGAATCACCTTCGGATTCAAAGATGCGGGATCAAGTACCTTCAACGTCGAGTTGGTCTGGTCCAGACGAACCTCATAGCGGTAATGGACGCAGGCGCGGTCGGCGATATCGGTCACATGGACGTTCCACGATCCGTCGCTGTTCAGCTTCACGCTGTCGTTCGGGATAGGTGTCTCCATCGTCTCGCCCGTCTCTATCAACGTACGTTTCAGCCACAGGCGCGCACCGTTGTCCCAGTTGCAATACGTCGTGCCGGTCGGATACAGACGGTTCAGCTCCGCCTGGATGTTGCCGTACAGTTCCGCGCGGATGGCGTCGTTGTCCAATGCTCCCGACCATGCCTGATTGATGGAATCCGTCAGCTGGTCACTGCGCGTGTTGTTGCGGGACAGCCATCCGTTGTTGTCGGAGGTGATTCTGAAACGGTACGAGTTACCCACACGTGCAGGCGGAACGGTGGAGTCCACGATTCGCTCTCCGTTATACCGTACGGTGAGTTTGAAATCACGCGAGTCGGTCGGAATCAGATGCTGCTTTTTCTCGTTGAGACGCGTGAACGTGTACGTCTTGAATACATAGGTGTCGGTCTCGGGCCTATTGTACGTCAGCTCGTACGTGAAGTTCTGGATCTTGCTTTCCATGGCGCTGCTTGTGTTCGGATCCAGATACAGTTCCACCAGCGTGGCGTTGTTCACCAGTTGCGTCGTGAAGCTTCATTGGTCTTGGGGCTCCAACGTCACGTTGATCGCCTGATGCGCTATTTTCAGATTGAAATGCACTTTGCGGTTGGTGTCAAAATCCGCGTCTTTGGTATAGTTCTGTTGCACTTCCGCCAGCGGGGCCAGGTAGTTGTTCTTGACCACACTGTCCTGTTGGGCGAAATCGTGCGCCCATCCCCACATCGACGAAGATGCACGGCGTACGCGGTAATAGATGGTCCGCCCCGGACGGATCAGCTTGTTGCTGGTCAGCGTACATTCGAACGTGTTCACCCGGTCGCCATTCTCGTCATAGGTATAGTACCTGCCCGACTGGGAGTACGATTTGGTGACCGTATCCGATGCTGCCTCCGCTTCGCGCATCGCCTGCATCGGGTTGTCGGTATAGTGATAGACGGCGCTGTCTTCCGTGTATGGCAGCACCCCGATGGTCTGCGCGTCGCTGAAATCGGCTTTGAACGCACGCTGCACTTCGAACACATCGCCTTTGATAATATCCTGGGCCGTCGGGTTGTGGATCTCCCATTGCAGATTCACCTCACCCGTTGCACGTTGCTGCGCATCCAGCGCCTCAGAGC
>JAEEGL012497249.1_pt1 | contig 12032 bp, 12 predicted proteins | sample 9134231 | NCBI WGS metagenome assembly JAEEGL01 (sample SAMN16246548, study PRJNA631951) | gut metagenome | biome: gut microbiome; feature: rumen; material: fiber-attached | host: Bos | place: Iran: Karaj | collected 2018-10
ACGGCTCCTGCGTCTGGAACTTGGCAATGATTTCATCCAGCACCTTCTCCCTGTCATTCATGGAGGAATAGTGAATCGGGTCATTAAGGCACCATATCGCCTCATCGCTCAATTTCCCAGAATGGTCGAGCGTGTCATAGCCCATTCGGTGCAGATTATGGAAACTATCGGCAAAATCCAGAATCTTGGCTATATTCCTCTCATAGTCGTCGGTGGAAAACAGGATAACAACATGATGACCACCATCCTCATATGCCTTTCTTATTTCCTCCTCAATCATTTCAGGAAACAAAACAATCTCATCAATGACGACGGCATACCAGCCATGCTCCCTCCAGAACGGATTATAGTATGCGAGACCATTCTCGGCGTTCCATATCGCCTTGTCAAGACGCTCCATTTGATCTCCGTCGTTCAAAATGAAACTCGGCATGTACGGATACTTCTCCGTCTTCCCGAAATACCCGTTGCAGATGTCCTCGTGCGACTTGGCTACAATCTTCGAGCCATCATGCAGAACAGGGCATTCCCACCATTTCTCGATGTGGAAACGCTCCTGCAAGGCATGGACGCTCACGACGAAATCTGGCGTCTCTGAATCTATTCTTGACTCGAACCCATTCATGCAGTCACCATTCTCTGCCTGATTTTTTCAAGCTCGCTATTTGAAAAATGAAAATTGCCGATGTCCTTAATAGCTTTCCAGTCAATCAATGAAAAGAATCTCTTCATCTCGTCAAGAGTCCAACTTCTCCAGATTGAGATTCCTCTCCAGTCTATATATTCCTTGTATTTCTCAAGTTGCTCTGTCCTAAGATTCCCAGACGTGGAAATCATTTCCCAATCAACCACATCGGCGAATGACGAGATGAACTTGTCATTCAACTTGTTCTCATTTATCCTCAACTTCGTGATTTCCTCCCAGTCAAGCCTGTTCTTGAACTCATTCATGAAACCGATTGACAGGATTCTGCTTGATGAAAGAATATTGAACGGAATCTTGTCGGCATGGCGCTTCAGGCACTTTTCAGTCACCTTGTTACTGAACAGGATAATGGAAGCCCAGTCCACATAGTCCTTCATCTCATCGACAAAGGAATCGTCGAACCTCTCGTATTCGACAAAGCAACTGCTCCACTTCACCCTGTCCTTGAACTTACGAAGAACAGACTTCGGAAGAACAAACTGGCTCTGCATATAAAACAATTGTTCGTCATCAAGGTCGCAATAAAGGCACACAGCCTCCACGTCACGCCAAGTCTTCACATGCTTGCCAATAAAATCAATGAAATCCTCGAACCTGATTTTATTCGAATCCTGAATCGCATAATATTGTATTGGAATACTGTTCATGTTAAAACAAGAAAACCTCCGTTCCATTTCCAATTCTATCTACCGTATGCTGACATTGCTGTTCGGACAATTCCATGCCAACGCACTTCATCCCATGCGCAATCGCAGACACTGCAGTTGTCCCAGTCCCGATGAACGGGTCTAGAATCGTCCATTCGCTCCTCGATTCGTCTGGGCAGTACAAGTCAATAAGCCTATCCACAAATTCCGTTGAATATGTAGCTTTGTTGAGGGAATTCGAGCCATCATTGTTCTTAGCCTCGAAGATATTGTAGAACGGCGAGTAAAGCTTCTGACCCGTCTTCTCGAACTGGCTCGTCACCTTCTTGTTTGACAGGAACGACATCATCTCGTCCTTTCGGCAGAACACAAGAACAGGCTCCACGATTCTGGTGGACTTGTTGATTGACATGTTGTTCGGCAGGGCGCACTTCTTCTTCCAGAACATCAGGTCTGCGACGGTGAACGGGCTTCCCTCGCATATGCCAGCGACTGTCATGAACCAGTCTGCGTTGCCGAAACCAGTCTGGCTGTCATTGCCAAGCCCGAAATTGTAGAGGACAATCCTGTTCTCTTTCAGAACCCTGTCAAACTCCCTGAACAGCTCCACAGACCATTCGATGTACTCATCGGTCGTCTTCGACTCGATGAATATGTCATAGCGCTGGTGGTATCTCCCCCTGAGGCTGTCAGCTTCCTTCAGCACTCCCTTCCTGCACGTGTTGTACGGAGGCGACGTTATCACGATGTCCATCGACGAGTCCTGCAACTCGGCGAAAGCATCCATGCAGTCGCAGCTGTACAAGGTGAAATCTTCTCTCTGAAAGTATGGCTTCATGCTTAGAACAGGGCAATCTGATATGGAACTGAATTCTTCTCCGAGAACCTCCCGACGCCTGCGTCGTAGAATCTCTGGTCAATCTCTGCGCCGTATGCGATTCGTCCCTTCCTCACGGCAGACAATGATGCGCTGAACAGCCCACCGAACGGCTCCCACACCACGTCGCCTTCATCAGTAGAAGAATCCACAAGCATGTCCATCATTGCAAGGGGCTTCTGGTTTGGATGCAGAAACTTCCCGTTCGCATCCCTAACCCTCTCCTCGCCACTCAGATGGGGGAACGACCAAACGTTCGTCATGCCTGCTGGACAGTGGAACTTCGGCAGGCGCAACGCAACCTTCTGGCGTATCTCCTCAAGCTCGCAACTGCTCTGCTCTATCACGACATTCCCGAAGTACGGTCTTCCCTCTGGGTCGCCATACTGATTGGCGTAGTCCCTCAGCTTGGTCAATTGATTCTCAGGTGGAATGTAGAAGCACGAATCGGACGTTAAATATTTGCGTGTTGCGGCATTCTTAACCCCGCAAGCTTCATTTGCCTTGCTAAACGGCAACCCAGTCCTCATCCACTCGTTCCTCAGGAAATTCTGTATCGGAATGTTGCCGATGCTTCCACGGACATACTGGACTGCGACCTCGCTGGCGCACGGGAACTGGTTGAGCGTCTTGGTGTTCGTCCTTCCTGCCACGTGCGAAATTCCCTTGTCCCACACACAACACCGTACATATTTCCATCCGTATTTCTTCAAAACTGGATGGACGTTCGCCCAGCCAATCTCAGTGTTGAAGAACCACAATGTCGTGAACGTCCCACACTTCTCCGACCACTTGGCGATGTGAGGCTCGTACCAGTCTGCGAGCGAATCGTGCGAACTCGTATCGCCTTCAAACCCGTCTATGCCATAGGCTCCATCAGACAATATCATCATCGGCGTAGCCCAGCCATCATAAAGGTCGAGCGAGTCGCCGTGAAAAAGATGCGCATGCTCCATGTCAATCATACTCATACTCCTTTGAAAACAAAAACTCCACACCAGTAATATGGCATGGAGCACGAAAGAACATTCATCAAAAAGTCATTTAAGGCTGTTTCCACACAATGGGCAGACGCCCAGTTCGTCCTTCAGCCTGTCAAGGTCTTTCTCGGAATTCCCAAGCTCCGTCGCAAGCGACTTCGACTCCTTCTGGGCGTTGCTGTGGCTCTTCCACACTTCACGTGCGTTCAGCAATCTCGACTCGGCATCGGAGATACGGCGCTCCATCCCCTCCACGTCTGACTTAATTCTCTCCAGTCCGTTTGCGTCGATGCCAGCGACCGAATTCGCCTTGGACAAGTCGCTCTCCATTTCCACGACCTTCTCGCAGTTGGAGATTGTCCTGCACAGGACATCATATCTTCCAGAAGCCTCAAGCATTCCATCAACATCAATCGAGGAAGCCTGAGTCGCCTTCGACAAGTCGCCTTCCATCCTCAGCGCCTTCTCGACGAGAGACAATCCACCTTCAATCATCCCGATTTCCTCTGCAATCCCCTCCATGCCATCCACATCTGGAATCGAGTCCAGTTTCGCAACGGCATCGTCGAGCCTTTTCCTGCATTCGTTCAGCTTGGAAAGATACCCGTCGGCAGTCGCAATGTCGGAATCCATTGAATCTATGGAATCATGCAGTTCGCCTATCCTGTCAACGTCCTTCTGGTATTGGGAGAAGATGCTCTCGTCCACAATGTCGGACTTGAGGTCGACTATCTCCTGTTGCTTCTCATTGAGCCACTTCCTGTCCTTCAGCAAGTCTGCAGAGAAGTCCTTGATGAGGTCTTCCATGCCACCCAGCCCGATGGCGTTGTCCATCATGACGGCTATCATGTTGGATGTCGCCTTCTTGTCGCCGACCTCGGCGAGCATGTAGTGCTTCTCAAGCTGTGTCTGGAAATTCGGAAGTTCTGAGATTCCGTTCCCCCTGTCCCTCTTGCCCATGCCGAGTATCCTCGTGGCAAGCTCTGGAACCGACGTTCCGACCTTCTGGAACGACTGGATTTCCTCGTCGCCTTCCTTGCAACGCCAGCGATTCACCTTCTCGCCACGCTCTGCCTCGACCCAGCCACGCTCGGTCTCCACCTTCACTCGGCAGAACTCATAGCCCGTACGAACCATCTCCTTGCTCCACTCATTGTCCACCACGACCATCAGCGCCCTGATGATTGCCGACTTGCCTGAATTGGAAAGACCGACAATCGAGTTCATCCCGTCGCCGAACTGGACGGTCGTGTCCTCGTGTGCCTCGAAATTCTGTATGCTTACGCTCTTAATCATATCTTCCTCACAACAGTTGCGTCCTCGTTCGGATTCTCCTCAAGAGTCTCCTCGGATGGCTTGTCAAACGTGAATATTGATTCAAGCGTCAGCTCCTCATCCATTCCGTTCTGCTCATCCTCGTATTTCTTCTCGTCGCCGTGACCGTCCTCAAGCATCACCTCTGGCAACCTCATTGAAAGAGCACCAAGCGATTCAAGGATTTCATCGTGCACTCTCATTCTGCGCTGAACCTGCTCCATCGCATACTCGACTGCGGCAGCGTAGTTTTCAAAGCTGCTGGAATCGTACCATTCTCCTTCTTGATATGCTCCTTCGTCATCATTTGCGAACGTGGATACTTCAACATCATATGCAACTCTGTTCTTGTTTCCGTACACGTTCGACACCAATGGTCTGATGACGCATTTTACACCGTTCTTGTTATAGAAGAACGACCTGTTCAAATCCTCTGGACTTGGTTCAATCTCCTGCTTCTCCTCGTCCTTCGACACATACGACATGCCGTGGCGATGAGACATTCCGACTTCCGTAGTTTCCTTTCTTTCGCCTAAATCCATAAAAAATCATACTCCTTGAAAAACAAAAAACTCCACACCTTAAATATGGCATGGAGCGTCCAAAATAGAAAGCCCCGTCGAAAAAAGGCTTCCGACGGGGCTTGGACTAGTTACCTATTCCTGCTCTTTCAATTAAGCACGGGTGATCTTCAGGCGCACGATGGCGTAGGGGTTGAAGACACCACAGCCAATCTGCTCGAACATCGAGAAACCGATGAGACGGCTCTTTGGCGTGTCGGCTGAGAGGATGGTGAGGTCGGTACGGACAGGCATACGACCGAAGAATTCGGGTTCGCCGCAGATGTAGACCGTGCCTTCTGGAACCATACGTGAGGTGATGATTGTAGCACCCCAGACGCCAGAACGGATACCAGTCTTCAACAGCTGAGCCTGTGAATCTGGGTCGAGAACGTCACGGTCCCACTTGCGCAGGTCGCTGTAGTCCTTGGCGTTGCAGAAAATCGTAGCAACACGGATATCATTGCGCTCGATGGCTGCGAAACCGTCGGCGAGGGCAGCGCTGGTCAGGTTGCCAGTGATGGCGATGTCCTGATTGGGGGCGCTTGGGTCGTCGCAGACGGCATCCATGACTGCGAAGATTTTGCGGTCTTCCTCAGCCATGATCTCGGCAGAACCGAGGTCAACAGAACGCTCGATGAGGTCGAAACGGCGAGCCTTGATTTCAGTCAGTGGGATTTCGGGGTTAGCCGCAATCTCGAACAGAGGGAACATGACACGCTTTGGCTTCACAACGCTGATGATATTGTCGCCTTCCTCGCCGATGACGTAGGCTGCAACGTCTGCATCCTTGTCATAGATTGGGAGAGCGCCATCGGGGAGCTGCTCGACGTAGAACGCCTTGCGTCCGACGGACTGATAGTCACGGCGCTTACGAAGGGGCTGAATCATGGATGCAGCAATCTTCTGACGACCCGCGGCTGTTTTGATGTGCTTGCTAAGAATAGCATACTTTTCTTCAAGTGACATTGCCATAATTTAATTCTCCTTATGGTTCTTTGTTGTTGTTGTTTTCAATCTTCCTTCGAAGACCACGGATTAGATGAGCATCTCAAGACCGAGGAATGGGTCGGACGCCGTTGGAACCTTGGTGACAACGCCGATGACAGTGCCGTCAGTGCTGGCTGTCTTGGTGAGGTAGCCGTTTGCAGAGGCATACAGCTTGTCGCCGATTGCGAACTCATCGTTCTCATAGACATCAACCTCGACGGAGGCGAGCTTCTGAGCGATGGCGATCTTGTTGGAGGCAACTGCAGGTGCGTTGTCGAATGGGTTGCCGAATGCGTTGTTCACGAACAGACCGATAGCCTTGTTTGTGCCGTTGGCAGGAACGACGGTGTAGTTGGCATCAGCCTTGAGGGCTGCGACAGAGCCACCGAGAACGCCGATGGGGTTCACTTCGACTTCAGCTGCGATGTTGGGATAGACCTTGTTGGCATTCACGAGAGTCTCGTTGCTCTTGGTGAAGCAGGTCTTGTCCAGTTCATAGAGGCTGTTGAATGTAGTACGGTTTTTGAGAATAAGAGACATAGTTTTTTTCTCCTTTTTGTTTGTTGTTGGTTATTCTCTCTTGTCCATTAGCGAACGTCTGGGTTTGACCACTTGTCCCAAACTCCAGCGAGGTCGTCAGCGTTCTTGGAGGCAACACGCACAAGGGTGGGCTGTCCAGCAAGTTTCTTCAGACCAGCCTTCTTTGAGGCAACGGCAGGCTCAGCAACGGGAGCAGCTTCTTCATCCCCGTCCGCCGCGAAGCATGCTTCAATGTCAGCATCAGCGCCAGTGTCGGCGTCGTCAGCTGCTTCATTAAAATCAACGTCAGTGTCCACAAGTTCATCCGAAACTTCGACATCTGCTGGCTCTTCTGGAGCTGGAGCTGGAGCAGGTGCTGGCTCTTCCGCAGGTGCCTCTTCGACAGGGGCAGGAGCAGGGGCAGGAGCAGGGGCAGGAGCAGGCGCTGGCTCTTCCACTGGAGCTTCATCAGCCGCTTCGGGAGCCTTCGGCTCTTCTGCTGGAGCAGGTGCTGGTTCCTCAGCCGCCGTGCAAGCAACTTCGGGAGCAGGTGCTGGCTCTGCTGGGGCTTCCTCTGAAGCCTTGCAAGCCTCTTCGCACTTTCCATCTTCGCAGTTGCACTCAGCCCAGCGCTCGATTGAGGCTGTCAGAGCCTTGTCGCCCATGCGCATAAACGCACGTGCCTGCTTCTCAAGGATTGCCTCATCAGCGTTTTCGCCGAGAAGCATCATGGCAAGCTTGGTGGCTTTCTTTGCAGCCATGTAAACCTTAGCCATCTTCGGAACGCCGAAACCAGTCTCATCGTGCTTGTCCTCTTTCCACTCGTGGCGCATGTCAGGCTCCCAGTGGTTCAAGGAAGGCTCGAAGGTGTGGTACTCGTCAATCTTGTGATAAGTACGATTCTTGCCGAGGTCGATTGCGGTCTCTGGCTCTGCTGAATCGGCTTGGCGATTGCGAGCAGCCATACGTTGTGTAAGACGAATTCTTTCCATTGTTATTTCTCCTTTTCTGTTTGTATTAGCGAATGCTCGCTTCAAGTTTATCTGAAAGTTGGTCAACACGGAAAGCCATCTTCTTCATGCCACGGGCTTCGAGAGCCGCCGCGACACGGTCGAGACGGGCAGTGATTTTCGCAACATACTCACTATCGGTGTTCTGACCGAAAACTTCCTTGTCTGTGTCGCAGTCAATCTTGGTGTCTGGAAGGTCGCTAACGGATGGGTCGCCACCGTTTGCCTCGTCACCAATCTTGTCCTCAATACCAGGCTTGACTTCAGAAGCGACCTTCTCGGAAGCCTCCTTGTTGCACTCGCAAGGTTCCTTGCCACAATCTGGGCATGCATCGGAAGCAATGCAGGCGTCAAGCTCCTTCTCAAGAGCATCGGCTTCCTCTGCAACTTCCATGGAGTCGAGGTCATCTTCAAGCTCATCGGCTTCCTTCAGAATGTCCTGAACGTCATGGTCTCCGACAATTTCCTTGTCATCAGGAAGCTCTGCATCGTTGAGAAGCTCCTCGGCAGCTGCAACGACCTCATCGGGTGTTGGGTCTTCAACGATTGGAACTGCGTCTGCTGTCTCATCTGCGACCTGCTCGATGTCGTCATCGACATTCAGTTCGGAAGCGAGTTGCTCGGCAAGTTCCTCAATGGCGAGGATGTCCTCGCTTGCGAATTTGCGATTTTCTTTTTCCATTGTCCTTGTTCCTTCTATTTTATTATTGCTTCACTGAAAACGACTGAACGAAATTCAAGCGAACAAATTTTTTTCACGTGTGTATACAAGGAGAAAAATATAAACCAAAACTTGATTTTAAGTTTATTCGCAAGAATAACTCTCAGGTCGTTTCACCCAATAAAACTCAATTTCAGGCGACGATTCAACATCTTTTGCATTTTACCAAAAAGGAGGGGGTTGTTTTGCACCAATCTAGTCAAGAACCATCCTCTCCTTCTTCTTCAAAGGCTTTCCACAGCACGGACAGAGTGGAACTTCCTTCTCCTTCTTCGGCTGTTCAGGAAGCTCTTTCTTCTCATTCTTCTTGGCGTTGCGCTCCACAATCTTCTCGACCTTCGGAGCCATCTCCTCGTCGAATCCCCACCAGTCTGCCCCCTTCTGGGCGAACCACTTGTCAGCAGACTTGTCCACCCAGGCACTCATCTCGTTCAGCCTGTTGTCAATGACCTCCATCCCCTTGCTTTCTGCCCAGTCGAGCAGAACGCAGTCGCACTCCGTCCATCCCATCTTCCTCATCGCCATGAGGCGACCGTTCCCGATTTTCACGGTCATAGTCGCCTTGTCCACGATGAGTGGCTTGTACTGCCCGAAAATGGTGAGGGAGCGCACGATGAGGTCTATCTCGGAATCCTTGTGCCCCCTGAGATTGGCAAGGTCAAGCTTCAAATCAGAAGTCTTGACCTTGGTGATTTCTATGTCCTGTCTGTCCTTCATCGAGCAAATGAATCGAACTCCTCTTTACTGCCAAAGTGCTTGTATTTCTTTCCAGTTCCATCGAAACTCGTTTTCACCCAGCATTGTGCAAGCATTTTGCAAAGATTGCGCATCTCATCGTTCGGAAGCCACAGGTCATTCATATCACCAGTCTTGTAAAGCAAATCCGATATTCCACCGACGTTTGATTTCAAATCATCCATGCTGTCGGCATCGACCTTGAACCAGACAGAACGGCTGTTGTCGAAATCGCCTCCATCATCCTCATCGGCATTCGGGAACTCGACGACAGCGCAGACATCATATCTTCGCCCATTCGGAGTGTCATATGAACCATCGCACTCAAACTCCGAAAGCCAGAAACAAGAAATCCTTTTCTGAATTTCATTGTCAGACAGATATGCTGGCTCTGATGAAATCAGACTTTTTGCCAACTTGACCAACTGCTTCGCAATCTTGACATTCCTGTTCATCGTCAGTCTCTCCTCATAAGCATCTTGGCTACTCTTGCAAGTTCCTGTGCGATAGCCTTCTTCGAAGCCATTCTGTCGTCGTCTTCATCGCCAGTGCCGTAATCATTTTCAGAGTTATACCAGCCGTGGGGATGCTTGTCCATCCACTCTTTGGCATGATTCTCGTCATAATAATCTCCGTCTGCATATCTCTCTGCGTCCTCAAGCACATCGTCCATGGACTTAAAACCGTGTGCGTCATGCAGATTTCCTTCATGAATGGCATCGAGCGCCTCAAGATAATAGTCGTACTTTTCAATGTCATTTGGCTGGTCAAGACCAAGAGAATCAAGCTTACGGACGGCATCATCGTAAACGGCATCGCCGTATCCAGCGACCTTCAGGTTCTTCGCCTGGTCCTCCCTCATAGCCTTCTTGGTCTCCTTCGTCAGCTTGTCCTCAGGAATCCTGTTGCCGCACTTGGTGCAGACGAAATCGCTTGTCGCAGTCTTCTCATCGTATGACACTGCAATCTCGCCGCCACACTTCTTGCATGTTGCCCTGATTCCGTTGTCCGTGTCGTCGGAGAGATGCGTCTCGTCGAACTTGGAGTATGCACCATCGGCTGAAGCATTGCGCTTCTTGGCAGTGGACGCATTGATGAGTTCTGGATTGACATGCATCAAGTCCTCTGGGCAGAATTGACGGCGAACGCCGTTGAAATCGCAGAAGACCTTCCTTGCAACCGTGTCGACATCCGTGACGATTCCATACACGATGATTCCCTTGAGCCAGAACGGATACACTGCGTCGCCGATGTGGAAACGCTCAAGCATCCTGAATTGCTTGTTCTTGGCGTCAGTTATTCTTTCCTCGAATTCCTTAAGCATTGTGAAATCTCCTATTGTGAGTGACTATCATTAAAAGTAAAAATCAGGTATCTGGTCGAACAAGTCCTCGGTGAATCCATCAAGCTTCTTCTTCCATCCAGCATCCTCGGTGTTTATGACCGTCTCGTTGCTGTATGCGACGACCTTGCCTGTCTCCGAATCAGATACATAGTATGCAAACTCGCCACGGAGAACATATATCGAATCAACCTCGTCGTATCCAAGGATGTCCACGACCCTGACATTTATCTCATATTCTATCTGACCATCATATGAAAGACTGTCGGAAATGCTATCGTTCACTGCCCATTGCTCGTTGTCATCGAGATTGCCGTCGAAAAACGCCTCCTCGAACATCGCAAAGTTCTTGTATTTCCTCTTGAACTCATCCTCGTCAATCGAGTCATAGTAATCCTTGAGGCTTGAAACGACAAGGCGAACGGCAGCGTTCCTGACCTCGTCAGGAATGTCAGTTCGGTCAATTATCTCAGTCGGCATGACTTGCCCATAGAATTTTGGCTTGTCATCGTGGACAGAGCCATAGTCATCGCCATACCTTGTACGTTCAAGCGACTCCCTGACCTGCTCGTCCATCTCATCCTTGCTGCGTGGAGCATCATCGCCTTCGTAACGCTCCATCGGGACAAGATCCACCCCATTGTCATAATTGTACAAATCAATGTCAATCACATCGGCGTGTTCATCGACGAAATCTTCAGAAAGATTTCCACAAAACTTGTTTACAAGCAGGAACAGACCCTTCGGTGGAGGAAACTTGTGCTCCTTGATAATCTTGTCAAGGTCATCCTCGGTCAGATTCGGCTTCTGCGTCCTAATGACATCATAGACCTTTCCCCAATCCATCTTGCACAGCTCGTCCACCGTGACTCCAGTTCCCTTGGTGAACACCTTGGCATCAGACCAGCTGTTTCCGTCGCTTCTCGTATATTGGGAGCTTCCCTTCGTGGTCGTCTTGTTCGACTTGTCAAGCTCCCTCTTCAATGCCTTCTCGAAATCGCACGCCTCTGCAACAACATTGTCGCCATAGACAATATTCTCTGGCTCGAACAGGAATCCACCATCCCCGTTCTCGAACCTCTTTATCGCAAGACGAGCCAACGGCTTCTCGATGTTCCTGTCATCCTCACGGACAAGATACGCCACCATTCCACCATACTTGACTTGCTTGAGGGCTGTCGTATAGTACTGACCTCCCTCCATTATCTTGTAGTTTATCTGGCGTATGAGCGACTTGAGCATCGGAACATTGTCGAACCCACCTTCCTCCGATATCTTCTCTATGCTCTTCTGCTGTCTTCCAAACAGACCATAGTAGTCTGCATAGGCGTTGAACAACTGCTTGGACTTGTTGGCGAACGTCCACAAGTTCTCCTTCGACACTTCTTTTGGCGATGTGGGAAGCCTCATGCAGGAAACCCAGTCCCTATCGGTTGACATTCCTGCAATGTCCTCTGGATTGTGCGTGATGCACATCAGCAGTTTCATTGTCCCCTTCCTCTTCATGGCTCCAGAGCCACGCTCGTTGAACGCCTTGGAAAGACGCTCATAGGTCGCCTTGTCATTTTTAAGAGCCTTCTTCAGAATGGTCAGAACCTTCGGTGCGTTCTTGGAAGAGTAGTCCTTGTCCG
>JAEEGL013465604.1_pt1 | contig 12032 bp, 10 predicted proteins | sample 9134231 | NCBI WGS metagenome assembly JAEEGL01 (sample SAMN16246548, study PRJNA631951) | gut metagenome | biome: gut microbiome; feature: rumen; material: fiber-attached | host: Bos | place: Iran: Karaj | collected 2018-10
AGAGAAGCTGCTTGCTCTGAGCGAAGAGCATGTAGCCGCGACAGAGGCCTATCGTGCCATAGAGCGACGTTTTATCACGGTGCAGAAAGGCGTTCAGGATGGAGGGTATTACGCCGGCGCGTGGCCGTCAGGAACGGATGTTGAGGTCTGGCTCACGGATGCCGCAACAGAGGAAGACGTTGCGGCGATCAGAAAAGCCGCGGATTATGACAAAATCATCTTTCATAAGGCACGATATACCTATAAAGAGCTGGGCGACACCAGTGGACAGATCCGCCGGGATGCCGAGGCCGGACTGCTGCCGTTTGTCGTATCGAATATGATGCTGATAAAAGAAAACCGGGTCGCAGTGGAGATCTCCGAGAACACGCCGGAGAATCTCCGGAAACTGATGGAGTATGTCCCTGACGGTAATCCGGCAATGCTGCATGTTCAGATATACGAACCACTGCCGTTACTGGGAGAATAAGTCCTTAACTTCATACAAATGAAGCCGGATCAAAATGAATCTGATTGCATAAAAAACCGCCGGAAACCATCAAGCCGGCGGTATTGTTTTGTGTTTTCAAGTTTGTGCCGCTGGGGACAGTTCTCTTACTGATCCAAGCACAGCGACATCGTTCCCTGGAAGGAATGGAACGGATCGCGGCCGAGGGCTTTGTACATGCCGACGGGGATCTCCGTACCGGATTCGTTCAGCAGGATCGATGTGCAGCCGGTGTCGGCGAGCAGGGATGCCCCGAGCTCAGCCGTGAAGGGCAGGCTGCATTCCCGGATGTGCAGTGTGTGGTCGTGCAGCGTGTAGGCTGCGTAACCGATGCGGCCGTCCTGTTCAAAGCAGACGACATCGCCTCCGAAATGACGGAGCTCCTGCAGGATAAAGTCGGGACACATCAGCCGCAGCTGCGTGCGCTGTTTCTGCAGATAAGCCGCGCGCATGACGGTAAAGTCGATCGCGGACGGAGTCCACAGTTCGTAATAAGAACAGGGGGACAGCTCATCAATAAAGCGCTCAGCCCGGTAAAAACGGTAAGTGAAGCCATGTTTGGTCAGAGCCGCTGCGATACGTTCGTCCGGCGGCGCCGCGCAGAGGAACCGCGCGCCTTGAGACGCAGCATAATCCTGCGTCATCGAGAATAGCCGGCTCATCAGACCGCCGGACTGCAGCTGCGGCTTGGTCGCGGCTGCATACAGAAACGAGCCCGGTGTATCCTGCAGCCGGGCCGGTATTAAAGTGATCATGGAAACCGGCGTCCCGGAGGGATCACGCAAAAGCAGCGTCTCGCCGGGACGGTAACTGTTCTTCAGAAAAAACTGCGCGTCCTCACGTGTCTGCCCGAAGCATTGCTGCCACATGGCAGAGAGAGTCCGGTAATCGCCGGGCCGCGCGAAATCAAAGGACGTATCAAGATCCATCTTAAGGCTTTCTGTCTGTCAGGACATCGATCCGCATTCTGACACAGCCAGAGCGGATGAAACGGAATATCAGTAATCCAGGTTGCCGACGGTCCGCGGGAACGGGATGACGTCACGGATGTTGCCCATGCCGGTCACATACATGATCAGGCGCTCAAATCCGAGACCGTAGCCTGCGTGCGGGTTGGTGCCGTATCTGCGCAGATCCAGATACCACTTGTAATCCTCTTCCTTGAGGCCGAGCTCGCGGATGCGGCCGAGGAGCTTGTCATAATTCTCCTCACGCTGGCTGCCGCCGATCAGCTCGCCGATGCCCGGTACGAGCATGTCGGCCGCGGCGACGGTTTTGCCATCCGGATTCATCTTCATGTAGAATGCCTTGATCTCCTTCGGATAATCGGTGACAAAGACGGGCTTTTTGAAGATCTCTTCCGTCAGATAACGCTCGTGCTCGGTCTGCAGGTCACAGCCCCAGTACGGCTTGTAATCGAACTCTTTGCCGCTCTCGGAGAGCAGACGGACCGCTTCGGTGTAGGAGCAGCGGGCGAATTCGTTGCTGACGATGGAATCCAGCCGGTCAAGCAGAGTCTTGTCAACGAACTGGTTGAAGAAAGCGAGCTCCTCAGGAGCGTTCTCCAGCAGATAGTTGACGATATATTTGATCATGGCTTCGGCGAGGTCCATATCATCGGACAGATCGGCAAAAGCGATCTCGGGCTCGATCATCCAGAACTCCGCGGCATGGCGGGTAGTGTTGCTCTTCTCCGCGCGGAAGGTCGGTCCGAATGTGTAAACGTTGCGGAAAGCCACGCAGTAGGTCTCGACGTTAAGCTGTCCGGAAACTGTCAGATTGGCCGGTTTGCCGAAGAAATCCTGTGTGGTGTCGGGCTTGCCGTCCTCGGTCATCGGATATGCGCCGAGCGGCAGCGTGGTGACCTTGAACATCTCTCCGGCGCCTTCTGCGTCACTGGACGTGATGATCGGGGTGTGGACGTAGACGAATCCGCGTTCCTGGAAGAAGCGGTGGATGGCGTAAGCACTCAGGGAACGGATGCGGAAGACCGCCTGGAAAGTATTCGTACGGGGACGCAGATGCGCGATCGTACGCAGGTACTCCATGGTGTGGCGCTTCTTCTGCAGCGGGTAGTCGCCGGCAGATACGCCGATCAGCGTGACCTCGCGCGCGTGCAGCTCGAAAGGCTGCTTCGCCTCGGGCGTCAGAAGCAGAGTTCCCTTAACAGCGATCGCGGCCCCGACGGTCAGCCGGCTGATCTCGCGGAAAGCGTCCGCTCCGGAGAGCTCCGTCCCTTCTGTATCTTTATATGTCAGGCCGTCTGCGATCTCATATACGATCTGCAGCGTCGAAAAACAAGTGCCGTCATGCAGCACGATAAAACCGAGTGATTTGGAGTCGCGGACAGAACGTGTCCAGCCGCTGACCGTGATCTCGCTCCCCGCAAGCTCGGCTGCCTTTTCCTGCCCGCCTGCGAACAAATCCTTCAAATATACAGATTCCATAAGAGAGCTCCTTTCTGAAAAAAGCTGAATTTCATTATACTATGAAGGATGTTTGGAAACAAGAGTTTTTTATCAAATTTCGTGTTGCATTTTCCGGGAAAAATGTTATACTAGGGCTTGCGACGAAAACTGCAGGTTTTTGTTGTCTTTATGCGCCTGTTCGCAACTCTTTTACGAAAGAGAATCTTAACGTCTGGGGAGGAATGTACTATGGCTTTAAAAGCGGCTGTAATTATGGGTTCTGACAGCGACTGGCCGGTTGTGAAGAAGACCGTGGCCCAGTTAAAAGCATTTGGAATTGAAACGGAAACACATGTGATGAGTGCTCACCGAACACCGCAGGAAGCCTGCGCATTCTCTGAGAACGCTGAGAAGAACGGCTTCGGTGTTATCATCGCGGCAGCCGGGATGGCTGCGCACCTGGCAGGCGTACTGGCTGCCCATACGACTCTTCCCGTGATCGGGCTTCCGCTTAAATCCGCGCAGCTCGACGGGTTGGACGCGCTGCTTTCGACCGTCATGATGCCGCCCGGAGTTCCGGTCGCGACTGTAGGCGTCGACGCGGCTGTCAATGCGGGCGTACTGGCTGCCCAGATCCTGGCTGTTGCGGATCCTTCCGTCAAGGCGGCGCTTGCTGCCCGCAAGCAGGAGATGGCTGCCTCTGTCCGGGAAAAGGACGCCAGGATCAGCCTGGAAGCATCGGAAATCTAAAGACAACGGAGTTAAAGTGCAGAGATGAGAAAGGTCGTTAAATTCGGCGGCAGCTCTCTGGCCGATGCCGGTCAGTTCCGCAAAGTCGCCGCTATCATTATGTCAGATCCGTCCCGGGTGTATGTCGTACCGTCTGCTCCGGGCAAGCGTTTCAAGGCCGATACCAAAGTCACGGACCTGCTGATCCGCTGTCATGAGACCGCGCAGAAGGGCGGGGACTGGGAGCCGGTGCTTGAGGAAGTCAAGGACCGCTACTGTGCGATCCGCAGTGAGCTGGGCCTGCGCAGCCCTCTGGAAGAGGAGTTCGCGCTGATCGCCGAGCATCTGCGCCTCGGCACGACGATTGATTATGTCGCAAGCCGCGGCGAGTACTTGAACGGTATTCTGCTGGCGGAGTTTCTTGAATATGAATTTATCGATGCCGCGAAACTGATCTGGTTCGACTCAGACGGCAGATATGACGCGGTTAAGACCCGTGAGGAGTTTGAGCGTGTCCTGAACGGCCGTGAGCATGTCGTGATTCCGGGTTTCTACGGAGCACGTCCCGACGGGAGCGTAAAGACGTTCTCACGCGGCGGATCCGACATCACCGGAGCGATTGTATCGCAGGCCGTCAATGCGGACATGTATGAGAACTGGACGGATGTGTCCGGTTTCCTGACCTGCGATCCGGGCATCGTAGCCAATCCGCATCCGATCCGTACGATCACGTACCGCGAGCTGCGGGAACTGTCCTACATGGGCGCGACCGTACTGCACGCAGAGTCGATTTTCCCGGTAAAAGAAGCCGGAATCCCGATCAATATCCGGAATACCAATGATCCGGAAGCTCCGGGAACGATGATCGTCGCGCACGCCGGACAGGATCCGGACGGTGACGTTATTACAGGCATCGCGGGCCGTAAGGGCTATGTCGTCATCCGTATCGAGAAGGACATGATGAATGAGGAAGTCGGTTTTGCCTGCCGGGTACTGGACGTCCTGCGCAGCTTCGACATCAGCTTTGAGCATCTGCCGTCCGGTATCGATACAATGTGCGTCGTTATTTCCGAGAAGGAAGTCGAAGGACGCGAGAGCGATATCCTGAACGCGGTTTCACGCGCGGTCAATCCGGATTTCATCTGCATGGACCGCGGGCTGGCGCTGATTGCCGTTGTCGGACGCGGCATGCGCAACATGACCGGTACGGCGTCGAGAGTTTTCTCTGCGGTTGCGGACGCCGGCGTCAACATCAGCATGATTGACCAGGGTTCCAGCGAAATGAATATCATCATGGGCATTCGCGAAGAAGACTTCGACAAGACGATCCAGAATATTTACAAAGCGTTTTATTAAGACCATCAGCTGAACCTAAACAGCTGTGCGGAAGCGGGAAGCTTCTGCACAGCTGTTTTTTAGCCGGATCCGAAGGAAGCGGAGCCATACAGGGAGGAGGGCAGCGATGAGCCGTGCGAAAGATTTTATCGCGAGATGGCGGTCCGATTACGATTTCAGAACGTTTGTGAGTGCGGGCGGTTCTCTGCTGGTGACGTTTTTTTTCGCTGTCTATAACGGATATCTGGGCATCCGCTATGAATCCCTGTGGTACGGGACGATTTGTGCATATTACATATTGCTCGCTTTGCTGCGTTTTGTAATCGTCCTGACGGAGAGGCGGACGCACCAAAGGCCGGATGCGGAGCTGTCCCGGAACAGAATATATCTTGCAGCATCCATATTGCTGCTGATCCTGAATGCGACTCTTGTCGTACCGGTTTCGCTCATGGTCACGCAGCAGAAGCCTGTCAATATGACTCTGGTTCCCGCGATCACGACGGCGGCCTATACTACGTATAAAATAACGATGGCTTCGGTCAATCTGAAGCGGAGGAAGCATTCGTCCAATTGCCTGACGAAGCTGCTGAGAGCGGTCGGTTTTGTCGACGCGCTGGTTTCTGTGCTGACTTTACAGAATACGCTGATCATGGTCAATACAGTGGGTGAAGGGACGGATCAGTCGATGTTTATATTGTCTGCCGTCACCAGCGCCGTGATTTTTCTCATGATCATGATACTGACAATTGCGACGCTGATCCAGGGAATCCGCAGCAACAGATCAAAGATAGAAACAAAAAATATATAACAAGGGGGAACAATGATGAAAAAAGAAATCGAAGTGACGGTGCGCCGCGAAGTGCAGAGTCTGGCTGCTGATATAGGTTATAAAACGGTCGGCGACTGGTTTAACGGCACGCTGCGAACGCTGACGATGGATTGCATCCTGCCCAAGCACCGGGCGGAGCATGCGCCGCAGCCGGTCATCGTGTGGCTCTGCGGAGGCGGATTCACACAGGTTAACGAGCATATCTGGCTGCCGGAAATGGTGCGCTACGCGCAGGCCGGGATTACGGTCGTGTCACCCCGGTACCGCACGGCAAACGAAGCGCCGTACCCGGCACAGCTTCAGGACGTTAAGGCGGCCATCCGTTTTGTAAGGGCTAATGCGGAGATGTTCTGCGCGGACCCGGAGAGGATCTTCGTAATGGGTGAATCGGCCGGAGCGGTCCTGGCACAGCTTGCGGCCGCGGCGCCGGATGATCCGCGGTTTATTGAGGGCGCGTATCCGGAGATTTCGGACAGAGTGGCCGGAGCGATCCCGTTCTATGGATCCTGCGATATGACGGCACAGAATAAGAAGCCGAACTGGCGCAGTATGGCTTTCTACGGGGGTGAGTTCACGGAAGAGCAGACAAAGGCGGCAAGCTCGCTGACGTATCTGACCCCTGCAGCGCCGCCGTTTTTGATTTTCCATGGCTCAGAAGACGAAAAAGTGCCCGTGGAACAGAGCGAAAAGCTCTATGCGCGGCTGACGGAGCTGGGCGTACCGGTGGAATACTACCGTGTCAAAGGGATGAATCACGGCAACGACGGATTCTACCAGGACGAAATCGCGGACATCATCATCCGGTTCGTGAAAGAGCATTGAATGCAAGGATGTTGAAAGAAAGGGCATTGAAGGGCCGCACATCAGGAGAGGAGCTGTTTCATATGAGTAAATATCAGAACCGGGCGATGGAGCTGCGTGCGCAGATCACGCCTCATATCAACTGCGCGCAGGCCGTTGTTGTGCCGTTCGCCGAGGCAGCAGGAATCCCGGAAGAGACCGCTATACGGTTTGCGGACGGATTCGGAGGCGGGATGAGGCGCGCGTCTGTCTGCGGAGCCGTTACGGGCGGAATCATGGTGCTGGGACTCTTTGGCCTTGGCGATCCGGAGACGCTTCGCGCTTATCACAGACAGCTGCTGGAGAGCCGGAACGGATTGCTTGACTGCGGGGATCTGCTGCGCGTGAATGTCGAAGCCGGCGGAGAGAAAAAGCCCTATTGCGACGGCATTATCCGAGAGTGTATTGCTCTTGTCGAGAAGATTTTATACGAGAAAGGGAAACTGTAACGGTTTCGGGACAGATCCGCGGACGAAAGCGTCCGCGGTTTTTTTATGGATGCAATCCGGAACGAGACCGAAGCCGGCCTGAAATCCCGCTGACCTTATATCCTGCCTTGTACCATGCGGTTTTCTGTGATATACTCTGCGTAAAGAGAAAACGATAGGGGGACACACCGATGATACAGCTGCATTTTCCTAAATTATCAAGTCTGGTACGGAACGAGGTCTGCCGGATCACGACACCGCATCCGCAGGGGACACTTTGGGACGTCCGGAATATCAGCGTCTGCGGTGCAGACGGGCCTGTGCCGACGCAGAATATGGCTACAGCGCTGTGGCCGGATGGTTCTGTCAAATGGATGCTAACAAAATTCATCGCGGATCTGCCTGCAAACCGTGGGACAGATGAATACAGCCTTGCGGAAAGCCGGACCGTGCTGCCGGAATATCCGGCTTCGGTGGAAGTCAGGGACAATTCTGCCCATATCGACACCGGCGTACTGTCCCTGGAGCTTGGTGCTCCGGGAGAGGCCATATTCAAAACAGCTGAGTGTGAGGGCGGAATGTTCGGACCAGATGAGCTGCAGGGACCATTTGTCAGCATTAACGGCAAGCCGTATCAGGCCCTTGTCGGGGCGGACGGATGGCAGGTTCTGGAGAAGGGCCCGGTGGCTGTGACGGTCAGAACGACGGGACGGCATACACCGGTCAGGGACACTTCTGCCAATACAAAGGACTTTTCTGCCGCAAGCTCCGGTGAGCCTTGTCTGGACTATCAGCTGATTATTCGTGCGTGGGCCGGCAAGCCTTACATCGAGCTGGAATACCGTTTCCTGCATAAAGAGAAGTCGGTGGAGCCGCTGATGCTTTCCGATATGCGCCTGGATCTGAGGCCTCGCACAGAGGGCTTAAACTGCTGCATCGGCCATTCCAACTACAATACAAAATTCATCCGAAGCGACGGTGGGCCGATCGCGCATGAGATCGACAACGATTATCTCCTCTATACCGCCAATGAGCAGATGCCGCAGGTCAATTTCGGCGCATATTTCGCGAACTGGCAGGACGGCGGGAAAGGCCTGTGCGTCAGCGTTTTCCAGGCGTTCCAGAATTATCCGAAGGGATATAAGGCGGACCGGAACGGCATGACGATCGGCCTGATCCCGGATGATTTCGGCGAGATCCGTGTGGAGCAGGGTATGGCCCGCTCGCAGAAAATGCTCTTGCATTTCCACCCGGCCGCGACGCCTGAGCAGGAGCTGAATTTCCGTTCGCTCCAGTACAATATGCCCGACAAGCCGTCCATCGACGCGCATGTATACACGGATGCGGGCTTATATCAGGAATTCATCGGCACGAAACGCCAGATGAACGTGGAACTGTATATCAAGAATCTGGGTGAATCCACGGCCTATGCCTACGGTATGATGCACTTGGGCGACGCGCCGGATATGGGCTATACAACGCAGGGCCGTGCGCATGGGGATTATGTCTGGACCAACAATGAATACGATTACCCGCACCAGTGCATGATCGAGTACGCGCGCACCGGCAACCGTGCTTATCTGGACCGGCTGCTGGTTGCGGCGGAGCACTGGCAGGACGTCGATGTCTGCCATTACTCCGAGGATCCGCTGCTTGCGGGCGGCCAGCATATGCACTCCCGCTATCACGTGGAGCTCGGCTGCAAGCCTTCCCATGAGTGGGTGGAAGGTCTGTGGGACTATTATCATCTGACCGGAGATCCGTTCACACTGGAAACGGTCATGGGAATCGCGGAAAACGTCGAATATGTCCTGACGCATGAGATTTTCACGCTCGACAAATACACCGCCGCCCGCGAGGCCGGCTGGGCGCTGAGGACTTTCTGCGCGATGTATACGGAGACCGGCGACGAAATCTGGCTGCAGCACTGTGACCGGATCGTGGATTATTTCGTCCGCTGGCGGGAAGAATACGGCGCGTGGCTGCAGCCGTATACCGATCATACGATGGTCCGCGTCCCGTTCATGATCTCGGTCGCGTGCATCAGCCTGATGATGTACTACCGCATCCGTCCCTCAGAGCTCATTAAAGACCTGATCGTGACGGCGATGGACGACGTGCTGGAGAACTGCTATTCCTACGACGGAGTCCTGTATTATAAAGAGCTGCCGAGTCTGCAGCGGACCGGGCTGAACCCGATCGCGATGCAGGCGCTCACGCACTGCTATGAGCTGACAGGAGACAGGACATATCTGGAAAAAGCGCTGGATATGTTCAAGCTTGCGGTTTTCCTGAAGGGCCGCGGCGGTTCTACCCATCACGGAAACAAAACGGCAGGCCACGGCTGCATGGTCTGCGGCGGCGACTCGCCTAAGGCTTTCGCACAGAACTATCCGTGCCTGGCGACACTTTACAAAGCCCTGATGGACAATGACATGCTGCCCGCGGGATTCTGCACCAGTGCGATGTGGTGAGGAACGGTTTTCCCTCATTTTGAACCGGATGACGGACGCGCCGGCAGAACAATCAGCAAAAACACAAAAAAGTTCAGTACAGAGAAGGCGCCTCCGTACTGAACTTTTTTCGTTTTTAGGTTAAAATTCCGCCGGCCGGATTTTACACAGCCCGGTCCACAGCACTGGCATCCGCTCACAGCTTCAGCAGCGAGCTCGCAATCTCGAAATACAGGAGCAGGGACAGCGCGTCAACGATGGTCGTGATGAATGGACTCGCCATGACAGCCGGGTCAAGTTTCAGTTTCTTCGCGAACATCGGGAGCGAGCAGCCGACGAGCTTGGCCAGCACGACAACGATGACGAGCGTCAGGCAGATGACCAGAGCAACCGGCAGTTCGATGCGGTTAAAGAGCAGCAGCCGCAGGAAATTGGCGGCGGCCAGCACGACGCCGCAGAGGATGCCGACGCGGAACTCTTTCCAGATAACACGCGGCAGATCTTTGAACTCGATCTCGTTCAGAGACAGTCCACGGATGATCGTAACGGAAGCCTGACTGCCGGAATTACCACCCGTATCCATCAGCATGGGGATGAAAGCGGTCAGGACGACCTGCGCCGCGAGGGCATTCTCAAAGGATGTGATGATCATGCCGGTGAAAGTCGCCGAGATCATCAGGATCAGCAGCCACGGAATCCTCTGCTTGAACGTCGCGAAAATACCGGTCTTCAGGTACGGACGCTCGGACGGCAGGATAGCGGCCATCTTTTCGATATCCTCTGTCGTCTCTTCCTGCATGACGTCGATAGCGTCGTCGACCGTAACGATACCGACCATACGGTTCTCCGCGTCAACGACCGGGATCGCGAGGAAATTGTACTTGTTGAACATCATGGCAACCTGTTCCTGGTCCGTTGTGGTCTGGACGGAGATGACGTTTTCCTCCATGATGTCGGAGATCAGGACGTCAGGCTGAGCGAGGAGAAGCGAACGGGCGGATACGATACCGATCAGTTTCCTGTCTGTCGTGAGGACATAACAGGTGTAAATCGTCTCTTTGTCGATGCCGTTCTTGCGGATCAGATCAAGAGACTGCGCGACTGTCAGATGGGGACGCAGATAGACGTACTCTGTCGTCATGATGCTGCCGGCCGAATCCTCCGGATACTGCAGGATCTCATTGATCGTCTTGCGCAGCTCCGGCGTTGCCTGCTTGAGGATCCTCCGGACGACTGTTGCCGGCATCTCCTCGACCAGATCAACGGCATCATCGACGTACAGTTCATTGACGACGTCGTTCAGCTCGCGGTCGCTGAAGCCGCGGATCAGGATCTCCTGCGCGTCTTCATCCATCTCGACAAAAGTCTCGGCAGCCAGTTCTTTCGGCAGCAGTCTGAAGAGAAGCGGAAGCGACTGTTCAGGCAGATCCAGGAATACCGCCGCGATATCCGACGGGTTCAGCGTAGTCAGTAAATCCCTTAAGGACGCGTATTTTTTCGCGTTCAGCAGGTTTTCGATCATTTCATAAACAGGTGTTTTTACTTCTGCCATATGGCCACCTCCTTACGGGTATATCTGTAGGTCAGATTCAGAGATTGATATCAGGAACTCTCGCTTCCAGAGCCACCTCCAGCTGGGAAGGATCGTTCAGATACTTACGGAACAGGCGCAGGGACTTCGCAAAATACAGTCCATCGCAGAAGCGCTCGTCCGCGACAAGGCCGAATCCCATCGACTTGACAGGGACCAGTTCGCCGTTACGGTAGACAGGAACGGTCTTCTCCTTGCCCATCGCGAGAAAAAGGCCGGTCGTTCCGAAATTATAGACATGATGATAGATGTGGTTGATTCCGAGGGACTTCAGATTGGTCAGGAAGAACGACGTGTGGAAAGGGCTTGCTTCCATGACGAAATGCGGCAGCATATTGTGCTTATCGGTCCACATCAGGAAATTGATCACCAGCTTGACCAAGAAGCTCGGAGTCTTCATGAGAAGATCGGCGACCTTGTCGGTCTCGTTGGACTCCGTGTGGGAACGCTCTTTCTCAATGCTGTCGTTGATCGCTTTGGCAATCTCCTGGATGGTCTCTGTCCCCTCAAAACAGAGCTTAAGTGTCGTCTCGACGTCCTCGTCCACGAGCCGCCGGTGGATCGCGAAACTGACCCAGATTTTGTCGCGGGCATACAGCCTGCCGTTCATGACAAAACGGTTCAGCTTGGGCCGGGTTGCGAGGATCCGGATCATGGCCGCGATCACGATGTGCATATAGGACATGGGAAGTCCGTTTGCGCGCGACGCGCGGATATACTCATCCATCGCGGCGCAGTCAAAAGAATCCTCAAACATGACCATTGAGTCGCTTCGCTCTTTCATGATATATGGGATGATCCGGTCAAAAGGATTCAGTTTTTTCAGTAATCTACCATCTGGCCTCTTTCCGAACATAACGGCAGCCCTCCCGTTTCGCGTATTCGCATAAGTATATAAAGTATATCACTGCACGGCCGGCTTGTCAACCCCG
>JAEEGL014183871.1_pt1 | contig 12032 bp, 5 predicted proteins | sample 9134231 | NCBI WGS metagenome assembly JAEEGL01 (sample SAMN16246548, study PRJNA631951) | gut metagenome | biome: gut microbiome; feature: rumen; material: fiber-attached | host: Bos | place: Iran: Karaj | collected 2018-10
GTTTATGCATGACATGAACGACATCGACGAGTTTGACGAGAGCAAGCTCGAGAAAGACTTCGACTGGGAAGAGGGCGAAGACATGTTTGCTGACGATGAGGAAGACATCTTCGGCGAGGAAGAGGACGAATATTTCGATGAGGAAGGGTTCGATGAGCCATACGAAGACCCTTATGACAGATATTAAATAACACCGTCATTTCGATGAAGTGCAACGGAGTGAAGCGAAATGGAGAAATCTCCGATAATTGAGTAATACGGAACATTTGTGTGGCGGAGAATTATTCGCCTTTGGCGAATGCTTTCGCAAGCTCAGGTCTCCACTCCCTGCGGTCGGTCTGAATGACGTTATAATCTTTCCGAGATTCCGTAAACTTTTTGTTTAGGTGATGATGACTGCACAAGTTCCGCAAGGAAGCCTGTCATAAACAGCTGTACGCCGACGATTATGCATACCAACGCCAGATAGAACAGCGGACGACTTGTCATTCCGTATGCGTGGAATGCGAACTTCTTGACCACCAATATGATGCCGATGATGAAGCCGGCAAGGAACATCAGTGAGCCGAGTCCGCCGAAGAGGTGCATAGGGCGTTTGCCGAACTTGGAGATAAATGAGATGGTGAGCAAATCGAGATAACCTCTCACGAAACGGCTCATTCCGAACTTGGACTCTCCGTATTTGCGTTTCTGATGGTGCACCACCTTCTCCCCTATATGTGTGAATCCAGCTGATTTGGCGATGACCGGTATGTAACGGTGCATCTCGCCGTATATTTCGATACTTTTCACCACTTCGTTACGATAAGCCTTAAGCCCGCAGTTGAAGTCATGCAGTTTGATGCCTGTCATGCGGCGTGTCGACCAGTTGTAGAACTTCGAAGGGATGTTTTTCGACATTGTGGAGTCGTAACGTTTTTTCTTCCAGCCACTTACGAGGTCATAGCCGTCTTTCTCAATCATATTGTAGAGCTCAGGAATCTCATCCGGGCTGTCCTGAAGGTCAGCGTCCATGGTGATGACGACGTCGCCTTGCACTATCTTGAAGCCTTCATTGAGTGCCGCCGACTTGCCGTAGTTGCGGCGGAAGCGTATTCCTTTGATATTGGGGTTGTTAGCTTTCAGCTGTTGGATGCAGTGCCATGAGCCGTCGGTGCTGCCGTCGTCGACAAACACGATTTCGTATGAATAATTGTTTTCGGTCATTACGCGGCGGATCCATGCCTCGAGTTCAGGCAGCGATTCCTCTTCATTGAGCAAAGGTATGACGACAGATATATCCATTTCAAACTTTTTTGCGTGCAAAGATAGCAATAATTAATGAATATACGAATGACAATATGACATTTATTATCAACATTGACACGGCGGTGGCCATTGGCGAGAACAGCTCGCGCATCATGTTGCCGTTTTCGTAAAGTCCCATCCTACTCTCCATTCCGAGACAGGAATAAACGGCTAAAATTACGCCAGAAAACACTATTGAGCCGATAATTCCTATTAAAAAACTCATCAGAAACGCCTTGCTGTAGGAAAAATCGTTCCACACGAATTTGTTTTTGAAGATAGCGAGAGTGATGTTTTGCCAGACGAACGGGATGATGTATAATATTGAGAAAAGGTAAGATGATTTGACATACAGGCGTTCGTAGAATGCGATGTAAACTATTGACAACAAGACACTTAACAACAATCCAGAGATGACTGTTGTGAGCCAATATTGGCGGCCTGTATATGTCGGTTCGATTATCATTACAGACACAAAAGGGTAAGCTACTTATATCGCACCGCTCAACCATCTACCCTTGCTGCCTTCCGGCCCTGGGGGAGTTTGACAGGAGCTGGTCGTATAAGACTTACCCGCTGCAAAGATACTAAATCTTTTTTATTGTGCAAGGGTTTTGGTGAAAATATTTTATCACCTCATCTTGTACTTGTAAATCATCAGTTTTGAGCCTTCAACGACGTTCCAGATGAAGCATTTTTCATCTTCGTTCCATATAGCATAATGTGGTATTGACTTGCAATCGACACGTCTGTCGTCGATTGTAATATAAAGTCTGTCGTAACTGTATGAAAGTGAATGCTTCCCATCCAAAGATTTCACTGTAAAGACCTGGCTGTTATCGAAAAGCTTCGGATAATAATAGTTGCGCATATGGTCGTTAAAACTATTGATATCGTTGTCGATGCCATAGAAATAGCCTTTTTTATTGCGCACTATATAGTTGAACCGTTGTTTCTCGTCGACTGTGAGATTCTTCACCTCCACCCCATTCACGACGATGTTTTCATTGACATATAGCCTGTCGTTGAAACCGTTTCCTCGTATGACATAGGCGAATTGTCCGTCATTCTTGATGTCGACATATTTTATCATACCAGAAATTCTAACCACGATAACGCCATCCACCATGACATAATTTTGACAACTTAGGATCCAATGCTGTCCATCATGGGAGAATTTGAACAGGAGATTGCTTATTGAGCCGTCCAACTCATAGCCATAGCCATTGACAACGAGCAAGGTGTTGTCCATTCGGTTGTCATTGTAAACCAAATAATAATTGCCATTGATGTTTGTATAATAATCAACATTGTCTTTAGGGACAAATGCGATTATATTGTTGTTAAGCATATACTTTATGGTGTCATTTTTATATTCTTCTTTCTCAAGAATACAGAAGTTTCTGTTGTCGGCCAACTCGTCATCGTATTTTATAAAAGTGTACATGTCGCGGTTTTTATAAATAATGCCATCTGGGAGTATTTCATGTATTCTGTCGTATGGTCCCATTATGTTTCCATTGACATAAAGCTTATATTTCGAAGAATTCGTTTCAGAATCTTTATTTTCTTTAATATAAACCATGTCTTTAAGCGTATATCCGGCCCTAAGAATTTCAATACTCGAGTTTTCGGAATTGAAATTCCTGAGAATATTTTTCATGAAAAATTTCTTTACTTCATTGTTTTTATTTCGCGCCAGAACCACATACTTATACTTCTTGGGATTATTATACATTATTTTACCATTTCTAAAATAATAGTAGTCGACCTTGAATTCTCCTGGTCTAACCGACAACTCATCCTCATCATTCTCAAGATGGATTTTGCCAATTTCAATTTTGGACAAATTCTTGCTGGTTTGTGCTGTTAAAGCAATAGGAATCAAAAAACACAGGCACAAAATATATCTTAAAATTCTCATTTTATATATTTTTTATTTGTTAAAAACTCGCCGAAACTAAAGCCAACACTGAAGTCGACTGTCATATATCTCGTATCTTTTTCAAGTTCACAGAAACGCATCATGACTCCCAATGGGAAGCGCCACAAATTCATTTTAAAACCTATTTCGGCCTGAATTCCTTTCGCGTCGAAGTCGTTGTTAGCCAGAGTGGCTTGCATACCTGCGCCCAACATTAGGTCGATATAGCTTGGGATGGTGTTCAACACAAGACCCAATGAGAGTCCCATGTCGTAAACATTGTTTTCTGGAAATTCGGCCATTGTCTTGATATATATGCGGGTGCTGTGTTTGCCCAAGTCGCTAAACATAACACCGTGTCCATTTCTGACAGGATTGAACACATAGCTAAGTGACCACCATTCCCTGCTCTTTGTTGCGCAGTAGCCAAATCTTTTGGTATAATATCTGTTGAAATACAAGCCGAGTCCGACAGAGAAGTCGGTCTTCATATTGTCAGCGCTAATATTAGTCATTTGTATGCCACCTGACAGTACGATATTCTTGTAGTAGAACATCAATCCGGCTTCTGCTTCCAATCCGAATCCCATGCTGGTATGTGCTGTTTTGCGGAATAAGGTATCGTTCACCTGATCATAAAAAGTGCCCAGAGTATCGTTTGTCACAGAGACACCGACACCGGCATATATCGACATCCACGGGAATATTTCAAACGATGGGCCAAGACTATATATGTACAATGGAGCTTTTTTCAAATCGGGATCAAAGTCCCAAGTGCCCAAATTCATCTGAAAATGGTTGTATGCGCCCCAATGTTTCACTCCAATGAAGCCGCTTCTGAATCCGAAGGTCTCACTTGATGCTGTCGCTTGCAAATATCGCAATCCAGGTTTGAAAATTATTGTACCAAGGTTGCTGTTAAAGATATACGAACGTGTTTCTCTTCCATTTCTTACAAAATGAACTGAATCGTCAACAGCCACTTTCAGTGGGGTTCTGCCTTTATATTTCCCGTCGATATAGATTCTGCTCCATGTCGGCTTGGTGTCGATTAATATTTCTGATGGTTTGTTGACTACGCCTTTTTGTATAACATTTATCTTATAAGCTTTCGTAGCAGTACTCATTATGAAAGAGCCGTTTCGTTCGATTGATTCGTTAGGGTCACAGGCCATAAGCACTACATCGCCCGAGCGAAGCACTTCTATCCAGGGATCGTTTGACACGCATTCCCACGACTCTCCGATAACACCAATCGGGATAGCCATTGATCCGCCTTCTGCTTCAACCACGAGACTTTCTTTGGGTGCATTAAACTTAGTGACATGCGATTTCTGTTCGATTTCAACAGTCATAGTCTGTCCGAATGCAGTTATTTTCACCCACCCATAGCGTGAGATTGGCTGACGGTTTTCCTGGCATGTCACGATCAATGTGTCGCTTCGTTCGAATGCTTCAATCCACTCGTCGCTTGTCGATAATTTCCAGTTAAACACATTCGTTTCCAAGATCCTTATCTGTGTATCCTCGTGAGATTCAAAAACGATTTTATTCAGAGAGGACTTCAACACAGCTTTGCCAACATCTTGATAAATATGTAGGTTTTTGGTCAAATCGCCAGTATATACCGCAATGTCGGCCTCGCGGCTTTCATGCACAGTGTTTTTCATACATGTCACAAAAAGAATGTTGTTTCTTCTGTATAAGCTAAGCCATCGTGGAGCTTCGTTGAAATTCCAATCAATATTGTTAGTGGTGACGAAAATCGAATCATATCCTTGTTCAGAGTTGAAATAAAGCGAGTCCTGACTAAGGCGTAACGTCAGATTGGTCATTGTAGCAGCTGATGTTACATTGCCATAGCCAACAAGCTCAATGTTTAAGGTCTTTTCCTCACTTACTTCAATGTCAACGAGTTCAGCGTGACTGTAATAACCGTTAAGTTGAACTTCGATATTATGCTGGCCTCGTTTTATTTTTTTCATGAGATATGGTGTGACTCCTACCCTTGCGCCGTCGACATGCACATCAGCTCCCTGAGGCACTGAATTGACCGTGATATATCCGAACAATGGTTGTAGGTTGACCTTTATTCTCTCGTTTTTATTGAGTTGTATGATTTTGTTTTTCTCTGCAAAATAATCCTCGCATTCAACAGAATAAACATGTTCGCCCAATCTCAAGTCAACGCTTGCGTAACCTTTGCTGCCCACTTCCTGACCGTCAATGAATATTTTCGCTTCAGGTGGGGTGGCGAGTATCGTCAGATTTGCCGAGCGCATGGCGAGTGAGAGTGTGTATACCTTATTGCCGATAAGAGTATAAGGCAACTGATATTCAATCATAGCACCCTGATACTTGATAGTTATGGAGCCTTTCACATCAGAAGACAGAATAAGGTTGTATGAGTTGTCCTCATCGTTATAACCAGCATAACCAATTTTCAATGTGGAACTGGAAAACACGCTCAGATCTTTCAGCAAAGCGCCATCGAAACCCTTTGCGACGATTTCAATCATAGCCCATGGCTTGCCATTATTGTCTGTTTTATTTTTCACACTTTCCGGTCGCACAAAGACTTTTTTGTTATCGACCTTGAAATCGTCAACGTGTAAAAACGATTCGTTGTTCTGTGCTAACAGAGAAAGAGAAAGAAATGCTGTTGCTATTAGTAAAAATATCCTGTTCATTGTGTACTTTTAATCTAATATCTTAACTTTGAAGTCATCAAAACATATTGGGTCTCCAGTTGTTTCTGGCTCCCAAGTCCTTACATGGATCACAGGGAGGTCTTCTCTGAGGTCGACCATAAGGAAGAGATAGCCCATGTCGCCATAATTGCTTGATGTGTACTCCTGTTTTACTCTTATACCGTACAATTCAATACCGGAATTATGTTGGGCGAAATCGGTGTCAAGGAAACGGATATTCACGTAATCGTTGTTGGTGAACACTTTGTGGAGCTTCTCAATATATTTTTCTTTGCTGAGAGTGTCGTATCTTACCAAAGCCTGTTCGGTCAGCTGTATGTTGTCGGTTTTCCTTTTTTGTTTGAGTATTGTGCCGACAACAATGAGAGCGTCGTCTGAAAAGATTTTGTCAAGATAGTCAATGCGTTTCAAGGCGTATGCAGTTTGATAGTCTTCAAGGAAATTGATAAGCGTCAGTCTTGATTCCTCGTTCCATTGGTCTTTACCAAGGATGTCGATCTCGGCAATTTCTGTAAGTCTGAATGACAATGAGTTAACCTTGCCAGATGCGTTGTCGAAACGGAACACCACATCCCTTATAAGTCCCACATTGTTCTTGAATTTGAACTGCATTGGAATGCTTCTGCAAATTGTCTGGTCTTTGAATTTCAGGAATTTGTACTCTGGAGTGCCAAGAATAAAATAGTTTCCGCTATTCAACAGACTGCTAAACATTTCGAAGCCTTCGTCAGTAAAACAGCCTCTGGCATTATTGATGTTTTTTTGTCGGATGGCTTTTTCTATTGTCGCCATTGATTTTCTTAAAGACTGTTCCTCCTCGGGGGCGTTTTCGCTTATGAGTTTGTCTGTCTCGATTTTCTTTTCAACTATTGTTTCATTATGGTATCCAACTTTATCAAAGTCGTCTTTTGCTTTTTTGACATTAACCATTTTTATTGCTGAAGCAAAATACAGCTGCGATTCGAGCTGACTCATGACTGAGTATGCCTCTTTGGCGATAATTTCAGCTTCTTTCATGTTCTCAATGCAAACTTTAATCTCAACTTCGTTAATGTCTTTGTCAGTAAGTTCCACCGATGCTTTGCCGCTTTCGACAAAACTCTCGACGTATGAATTGCCGTCGTTGTATTCAAATTTCAGCCATGGCACCAAATCGCTCCCGTCAGTAACCGCCAACTCATAGGCGATATTGTCGTTTGACTTCATAACAGGTTTTTTCTTCGGGATAAACCTAACGCAAGTTAACAGAGAGTCAATCTTATCATACAGAAAATCTTTGACATAGATAGTGTTGTCTTCCGAGCTGTTATAGACAAGTTCTGAGCCATATGGATGCGAGCAGCACAATATCAGGCTCCAATAGTAATAGCGCAAGGCCTCGCCTATTGATGCCCTTGCCTTTGATTTGGAGTCGATTTTCAAGCCATCGGCCAATGTGGAATTGATAAGCTGTTCCCGTTTGTCACAAATCTCGATAAAATCGTCTATTTTTATATATCTGAATACACTTGCATAATTCTCGGTATTATCAAGAATTATTATTTCCGAGGAGTTTTTGATGTCGTCTTTTAATGTATTGAAAAGATCCTGCGGTTTTGCTTCGTATCCTCCCTCACCATGAAACATAATCATCGACGGGCTGCATTTGTCATAGATGTTTGTCATCAGCTCGTCAATTGAGTTGCTTTCTGCCTCTTGCAAATCCTTGAATCCGGTGCATTCCACCCAGTAGGCATTGCCGTTTCTTTTAATTTTGTCCGATTCTTTCCTATTGTACTTATAATTTTGCGAATAGACAGATGTGGTTAATGCTACGGAGATAATAAACAATAAAAATTTATTCATAAAACTCTATAATTATGTTATGATTATTATTAAATTAAATTGCCTAATATCAAAATACTAGATATGCAAAAACAATTGGTCAAATAATTAGTTTTAAAGCTATATTTCATTCTTTAATTAAAGATTTTGTTTGTATAAATGAATCAGAAATCAAACGTATAACATAATTACCTGGTTTATAGTGCCTTACATTAATTTCGAAAGTCTTCGAGCATTCATTTAGTGTGTAAACCAATGCACCATTAATAGCATAGACTTCGCATTTGCGGATTAGAACAGAGCTTTCAATTATAACCTTGTCAATGGCAGGGTTAGGATACATAACGAGTTGAATATCACTAATCTCATTTACATTGTCATGATCAAAGTTTGCTACAAAGTTATGATTTTCAGTAACGGTGAATGAATATACAGCATCTTCAGACACAATATTTCCGTTTTCGGTCCAATAAACGAAAATGTGACCGGACGTTGGTGTCGCGGTTATTGTACATGTTTCGCCTTCAACGTATGTTCCTTCGCCAGTAACTGTACCGTATCCATCTGGATTTGCAGAAACAGTTACCTCGTAAGTGTTGATTACAATCTCTTCAAAGTTAGCAACAAAGTCTGCATTTTCCGTCACAGTGATTGTAAATGATGCTTCATCTGTAACCACGTTGCCACCCATTGTCCAATTGATGAAGTTATATCCCTCAGATGCTGTCGCCGTTAAAGTGCAAGTCGATCCATGTTCAAAAGCACCTGCACCTTCAACTGTACCGCCTTCGACTGGGTTAGCCACTGCAGTAATATTATAAACAATAATACTGAAGTTAGCAACATAATCATTACTTTCAGTAACATTAAAGGTGTATGTGGCATTTGTCGACACCTCATTACCATTCAACGTCCAGTTAACGAAGGTATATCCTTCAGCTGCAATAGCATTTAAAGTACATGTAGATCCATGTCCATAAGTGCCAGAACCTGTAACTGTGCCTCCTTCAATAGGATTAGCAGTTGCTGTAATTTCATAGTTTCTAAGAGCAAAATAGGCCACATATGCCACATTTTCAGTTACATTGAAGAGATAGGATGAGTTTGTAGATACGATTTCCACATCATTCTTTTTCCAATGCACAAAATCGTAACCTTCATTTGGCTCAGCATCCAATTCGCATGTTTGCCCATAATAATAAGTACCTGCACCGGTCAAACTGGCAACAGCGGCATAAGGAGTACCGAACAACGTCACCTGATAAATATTAGGGGCGAAATTAGCTACATATTCAGCAGATGAAAGCACTGTGAAAGTGTAAACAAGTTCAGTGGAAACCTCTATGCCGTTACTTGTCCAATTAACAAAATGATAACCCATTGCCGGTACTGCTGTCAATGTACATGACTGATTATGGAAATAAACGCCAGCACCAGTCACCGTTCCAGCATACTCTGGAGATGCTGATGCTGTGATCTCATAATTATTGTAAATGAAGTTAGCAACATAAGTATCATTATTGTATACCGTAAATGTTATGCTGGGTTCTGTTGAAACTTCCATTCCGTCTTTTGTCCAATTCACGAACAGATAAACATCAGCAGCTGTAGCCGTCAAAGTGCAAGTTGAACCATAACTATATGTTCCGGCACCTATTACAGTACCACCATCAGCTGGATTGATGATAGCAGTAATTTCGTATTCGTTAATCTCAAAGTTGGCAACGAACGATTCTGCTTGTGTCACCTCGAAGCTTATGGTTGTGTTTGTGGAATACACCTCACCAGCCTTTGTCCAGTTCACAAAATGACATCCAGTAGCTGGAGTAGCTACCAATGTGCATGTCTCAAAATGATTGTACGTTCCAGATCCACTCACCGAGCCGAACAATGCATTATTGGCTATCGCAACAATCTCATAGCTGTTGATGGCAAAATTGGCGACAAACGATTCTGCTTGTGTCACATCGAAACTAATGGTCTGTTCCGTAGAATACGCTTCTCCTCCATTGGTCCAGTTCACGAAATGATAACCAGTGGCTGGAGCTGCTGTCAAAGTGCATGTGGCAAAATGCTCGTATGTGCCAGCGCCAGTTACTGTTCCGCCAGCCGTTGGATTGGCAACCACGGTGATCTCGTATGTGTTAATAGCAAAGTTGGCAACATAATCGCCTGCTTCGCTTACCTCGAACTGATAAGTGGCATTTGTTGAAACCTCTACACCAGCCTTTGTCCAGTTCACAAAATGACATCCAGTAGCTGGAGTAGCTACCAATGTACATGTCTCAAAATGATTGTACGTGCCAGCTCCACTCACCGAGCCGAACTGTGTATTGTTGGCAGTCGCAACAATCTCATAGCTGTTGATCTCAAAGTTGGCAACAAACGATTCAGCTTGTGTCACCTCAAAGCTTATGGTTGTGTTTGTGGAATATACCTCACCAGCCTTTGTCCAGTTTACGAAATGATAACCAGTAGCTGAAGTGGCTACCAATGTACATGTCTCAAAATGATTGTACGTTCCAGATCCACTCACCGAGCCGAACTGTGCATTGTTGGCAGTCGCAACAATCTCATAGCTGTTAATTTCAAAGTTAGCAACAAACGATTCAGATTGTGTCACCTCAAAGCTGATGGTTGTGTTTGTGGAATACACCTCACCAGCCTTTGTCCAGTTCACGAAATGATAACCAGTTGCTGGAGTGGCAACCAATGTACATGTCTCAAAATGATTGTACGTGCCAGCTCCACTCACTGAACCGAACAGTGCATTGTTGGCAGTCGCAACAATCTCATAGCTGTTGATCTCAAAGTTGGCAACGAACGATTCTGCCTGTGTCACCTCGAAGCTTATGGTTGTGTTTGTGGAATATGCCTCTCCTCCTTTCGTCCAGTTTACAAAATGGTATCCAGTTGCCGGGGTTGCGACCAATGTACATGTCTCAAAATGATTGTACGTTCCAGCTCCACTCACCGAACCGAACTGTGCATTGTTGGCTGTCGCAACAATCTCATAACTGTTGATCTCAAAGTTGGCAACAAACGATTCTGCCTGTGTCACCTCAAAACTGATAATAAGTTCAGTAGAATATGCCTCTCCTCCTTTCGTCCAGTTCACAAAATGATAGCCAGTTGAAGGAGTTGCAGTCAAAGTGCAAGTGGCAAAATGCTCGTATGTACCGGCACCTGTCACAGTTCCACCTGCTACCGGATTGGCAACCACGGTAATCTCGTATGTGTTAATAGCAAAGTTGGCAACATAATCGCCAGCTCCGCTCACCTCGAACTGATAAGTGGCCGATGTGGAAACTTCAGCACCAGCTTTTGTCCAGTTTACGAAATGATAACCAGTAACTGGAGTGGCAACCAATGTACATGTTTCGAAATGATTGTATGTTCCTGCTCCACTCACCGAGCCGAACTCTGCATTGTTGGCTGTTGCTCCAATTTCATAGCTGTTAATCTCAAAGTTGGCGACAAACGATTCTTCCTGTGTCACCTCAAAGCTGATGGTCAGTTCTGTGGAATACTCCACTCCTCCCTTTGTCCAATTCACAAAGTGGTAACCAGTTTCTGGAGTTGCAGTCAAAGTGCAAGTGACGAAATGGTCGTATATGCCGGCACCTGTCACTGTTCCACCAACGGCTGGATCGGCAACTGCCGTAATAGCATAGCTATTGATAGCAAAATTGGCAACATAATTGCCTGTTCCGCTCACCTCAAATTGGTAAGTGGCATTTGTTGAAACCTCTACACCAGCCTTTGTCCAGTTTACGAAATGATAGCCAGTAGCTGGAGTGGCCACCAATGTACACGTTTCGAAATGATTGTACGTGCCAGCTCCACTCACTGAACCATACAGTGCATTGTTGGCTGTCGCAACAATCTCATAGCTGTTAATCTCAAAGTTGGCAACAAATGATTCAGCTTGTATCACCTCGAAGCTGACTGTTGTGCTTGTGGAATATACTTCTTCTCCCTTTGTCCAGTTTACAAAGTGATAACCATTTGCTGGGGTTGCAACCAATGTACATGTCTCAAAATGATTGTACATGCCAGCTCCACTTACCGAGCCAAACTGGGCATTGTTGGCTGTCGCAACAATCTCATAACTGTTGATCTCAAAGTTGGCGACAAACGACTCCGCTTGTGTCACCTCGAAGCTGACGGTCAGGTCTGTAGAATAGGCCTCTCCTCCCTTTGTCCAGTTCACAAAGTGGTAACCTATGGCAGGAGTTGCCGTCAAAGTGCATGTGGCGAAATGCTCGTATGTGCCGGCACCAGTA
>JAEEGL014609489.1_pt1 | contig 12032 bp, 10 predicted proteins | sample 9134231 | NCBI WGS metagenome assembly JAEEGL01 (sample SAMN16246548, study PRJNA631951) | gut metagenome | biome: gut microbiome; feature: rumen; material: fiber-attached | host: Bos | place: Iran: Karaj | collected 2018-10
AAAACCTATGAGTCTCTTCGGTCAGATAAGTTCATCTCTGTCCCCCATATCAGGGAATAAAGGCGTTGAAGCATCAAGCCCTACGCCGGTTACTGCTACTGACTTAAAAAACGGCAGTACCGTTTCCGGTACAGTTAAAAATATAGATGGCAATGATGTAACAATAAAGCTTCCCGACGGAAGAGAGCTTCAGGCTAAACTTGACGGAGGCCTGGCTCTTAAGGAAGGACAGAATGTCACTTTCGGGATCCGTTCAGGTTCTGATGCGCGCATCGCGCTTACACCTCTTTATACAAATATGTCGCAGGGTATCACTGCCCAGAATGCTCTTGCATCTGCAGGGATGGCAGTCAATTCCGATACTCTCCAGATGACTCTTTCGATGATGGATCAGGGCATGTCCATAGACAGATCATCTCTTGGTGAAATGTACAGGCTTATGAATTCGCTTCCGGCATCTCCTGAAGGAGGTATGCTCATCACGCCCAAAGAAGCTGTCGAAATGAAAGCACTGGGGTTTAACATAAATGAAGAGACGGCACTGCAATTTCATGCTTTCAAGAATTATGAGAATCTTATCGGTGATAGTATAGAAAGTATAGCCGATCAGGCTATGGACCTTTATACCGAGTTAACTGCTCTTGGAGATAAAAATGCCGATACATTCTTAGGCAGACTTACGGAAATGATGATAAAGACCTCTGACCCTTCGATAAATGCAGACGCGCAGACGTTACAGGAAACAGAAGGCCCTAATGGTACGGTTGCTTCACAGATAACAGGTGCCGAGAACAGTCCTGAACAGGTGGTGATAACAGCCGGTTCTGATAATGCTGAAAAGATAGTTACGGATATTAAGAACTGGGTGGCAGGTGAACTTCCGGAAGCCGAAGCAGAAGATAATGCAGCACAGATAAATGATCAGGCCGGAGAAGAACCCGTACAAACAGAAAATGCCGAAGCTAAGATACAGGCAGAAGGCGGTATGAACCGTTCTTCAGAAGAGCCTGCAGTAAGCGCTTTTAAAGAAAGACTGATAGCAGTCCTTAACAGAAACGGGGCTCCGACAGAGCTTGTTAAAAATCTTTCTGAAAAGGAAATGTCTTTTAAAGATGTGCTCCGTACTGTTCATGCACTTAATGAGGAGATGTCAGAAGGCGCTTTCCAGGCAAAAGATATGAAAAGCCTGGAAGCAGATATAAGAAGACTGTTTTCCGGAACTGAATTTAAAAAGGTCATCAGCGAAGCTTTCAGACAGGAACTGGCCCTCAAACCGGAAGAAGTAGCCGATAAGGCTAATATCGATAAATTGTATACAAAATTACAGTCGGATGTAAGGGAGATCACAGGTATGCTTTCTGAGATCGCTCGTCCTGACAGTGCGTTAGCGGGGAGCATCAAACAGTTAGATCAGAACCTAGATTTTATGAATCAGTTAAACCAGACTGCGCAGTATGTCCAGATCCCGCTTAAAATGGCCGGTGGGACTGCTACAGGAGATCTGTATGTATATTCGGATAAAAAGAGCCTGGCGGCTAAGGATGGCTCGGTAAGTGCACTCCTTCATCTTGATATGGAGCATCTGGGGCCGGTAGATGTATACGCTGCGATAAAGGACAGCGGCAATGTCAATACAAGGTTTTATCTTGCAGATGATGAAATGATAGATTTTATTGCCGAACATATACATATCCTTACTGAAAGGCTTGAAAGTAAAGGATATACGATGAATACTTCTTTTTCAAAGAGAGAAGAACTCGGAGCGGATGCAGGTAGCAGTGAAAGAATGCTTAAAGATCCGCTTTCTGCAGGCGCTGCTTCTTCGATGATATCTGCAAAGCGTTTTGATATGAGGGCTTAAGCGTGGCTGATAAGAAGAAAAATACAAGCAGGACAGCGATAGCGCTTGAGTATGATCCCGAGGACATGGCCCCCAAGGTCATAGCTTCAGGTAAAGGTGCGCTTGCGGACAAGATAATAGAAAAAGCCAAAGAGGCAAAGGTACCGGTTCATAAAGATGATAAGTTAGCGGATACCCTTTCACGTCTCGAGATAGGTGATATGATACCGCCCGAGCTTTATGAGGTTGTTGCGGAGATACTGGTCTTTGTAGACGGTATGGATAAGATCAGGGAAAAGATGAAGAAAGCCGGAAAATAAGACCGGCATAAAACATTGATCAGGTAATGGTTAATAAAAGAAATATTGGCAGCGAGTTTGAAAATATAGCTTCTGAATATCTGAAAAGCAAGTCTGTAGTAATACTCGATAAAAACTTCAGATCCTCAAAAGGTGAGGTGGATATCATTGGACTGGACGGTGATACCCTTGTTTTTTTTGAGGTTAAGCAGCGTAAAGATGATCTGTCAGGCTTTGCAGAGGAAGCAGTGGGCTTTGCAAAGCAGAAGCGCATCTGCGCCGTATGCGATCATTACCGCGCTGTCCATAAGGAATATTTTTTACTTGGAGTGCGTTTTGATGTGATAGCAATTGACGGAGATCATATAACCTGGCTTAAAAATGCTTTTGAATACACAGGGCTCGGATTCTGAAAGCTGTTTTGCAACAAATTTCCTAATATGTTAGAATATGCGGGTTGTTTTTAAAGAGGAGTACATAAAATGAATGATGAAAACAGAGAATCTTTCGAAAGAAATACGGAAGATCGTAAAAGAAAAAAAAGAAAAAACAGAAGACCGGCTATCAATCTTTATCTGCTGATAATATCAGCAGTGCTTCTTTGCGTAGTGATAGTGCTTTCCGTTATGCTTGGATCTGCTAATAAGAAAATTAAAGCAGCAGGAAGCGTTAATTCCGATCCTGACAAGGCTGCAGTTGAAGATAAGGCTCAGATCGAGAAATATGAAAAAGAGATAGAAGATCTGAAGGCTCAGTTAGCGGAAGCAAAGAGCGGTGAAGCTCCTACTGAAGAGACCGGGGCTGATACTGAAGAAGATAAGAAAGAGCCTGAGGAGGATCAGGCAGAGCCTACGGAAGAAACTGAAGCAACCGAAGAAACCGGACAGACCGAAACCACTGAGACAGGTGATACACTTGTGTTTGAGGCTCCGAAATTTGCTCCTTTCGAGGACCCGGCGTATTCCCAGTATTGCGTAAAGGATGATAACTTTGATATAAGAAACTATACATATGAGTCGATGTATTCATATCCCACGGATGTTGTATTTGCCGGTGATTCTATCATAGAGAGATGTGAATGGGCAGAGATCTATCCCGAGTATTCGGTAAAGAACAGAGGTGTAGGTGGTGATGTTATAAGCGGTCTTACAGCCCGCATGAAACTTATATCATATACCAAGCCTAAGAAGATCTTTATTCTCATAGGTGTCAATGATCTGATAAACGGTACAGATCCGCAGACCGTATCGGACAGGTATCGTACACTTATGGATACCATAGCCGAAAACCTGCCTGAGACAAAAGTGTATTTTTATTCACTCCTTCCCGTAACAAGGGCTTTTGAAGATACCGGATATGTGTATAATTCAAGAATAGAAAGCACAAATGAGGATCTTAAGGCACTTTGTGAAGAAAAGGGATATACTTATATAGATCTTTATAATGTGTTAAAAGGCGATGACGGTTATCTTTCCGAAGAGGATTCCAAGGATGGACTCCATATTTCCGGAACAGGATATAAGAAGTTCAAAGAGACTACTGACAGCTATCTGGCTGAATGAACATAACGGAGGAATAAACGATGGAGATTTTTGAAGAACTTAAAGAAAGAGGTCTGATAGCTCAGACAACAGACGAAGCAGAGATAAGAGAGCTTGTCAATAACGGCAAGGCTACATTCTATATAGGTTTCGATCCTACGGCAGACAGCCTTCATGTAGGGCATTTTATGGCACTCTGCCTTATGAAGAGACTTCAGCAGGCAGGAAATAAGCCTATCGCGCTTTTAGGCGGCGGCACAGGAATGATCGGTGATCCTTCCGGAAAGACCGATATGAGAAAAATGCTCACACCCGAGATAATCGAGCATAATATAGAATGCTTCAAGAAGCAGATGAGCCGTTTCATTGATTTTTCTGACGGTAAAGCGCTTGTTGTAAACAACGCTGACTGGCTTCTTAATCTTAACTATATCGATCTTCTCAGGGAAGTAGGTCCTCATTTCTCAGTAAATAATATGCTTCGTGCTGAGTGCTACAAGCAGAGGATGGAGAGAGGTCTTACATTCTTTGAATTTAACTACATGATCATGCAGGCTTACGACTTCTACACACTGTACCAGAAGTACGGATGCAATATGGAATTTGGCGGCGACGATCAGTGGAGCAACATGCTTGCCGGAACAGAACTTATCAGAAGAAAGCTCGGCAAGGATGCATATGCTATGACACAGGTGCTTCTCCTTAATTCCGAAGGCAAGAAGATGGGTAAGACCGAAAAGGGTGCTGTATGGCTTGATGCTGAAAAGACATCGCCTTACGAGTTCTACCAGTACTGGAGAAATATAGGTGATGCTGACGTGCTTAAGTGCATCCGTATGCTCACATTCCTTCCGATGGAACAGATCCGTGAGATGGATAAGTGGGAAGGTTCGCAGCTTAATGAAGCAAAGCAGATCCTTGCATGGGAACTTACAAACCTCGTTCACGGCAAGGAAGAAGCCGATAAGGCTAAGGAAGCTGCGATCGCACTTTTCTCAGGCTCTGGCAATTCGGAAAATATGCCTGAAACAATTGTTGATGCTGAGGATTTCAGAGACGGCAAAGTAGATATCGTTACACTTATCTGCAAGGCCGGTCTTGCAACAACAAGATCAGACGCAAGAAGAAATGTAGAGCAGGGCGGTGTTACCGTGAACGGTGAGAAGATCACTGATGCCAAGCATGGTTTTACAAAAGAGGATTTTGATTCAGAGTTCATCTTAAAGAAGGGTAAGAAGAACTTCATGAAATACAGATGCAATGCATAAAAGACATATCGTCAAAGAAGTAAAACCCGGCAGTATTGCCGAGGAGATGGAAATCGCCGTCGGAGATGAAATAGTCAGTATCAATGATACTGAACTGGAAGACATCTTCGACTACGATTTTCTTTGTATGGATGAGGAGATATGTGTCCTTGTCCGTAAACCTTCCGGAGAAGAATGGGAACTTGATATAGAAAAGGAAGAGCACGAAGATCTGGGGCTTGTTTTTGAATCTGCTCTCATGGATGACTGTCGTTCCTGCAAGAACCACTGTATCTTCTGTTTTATAGACCAGAATCCCCGTGGCATGCGAAAGATGTTCTACTTCAAAGATGATGATACCCGCATGTCATTCCTTCACGGTAATTATGTAACGCTTACAAACTGGAGCGACCGAGAGATCGACCGTATCATTCATTATCGTATGGAACCGATAAATATCTCCGTGCAGACAATGGATCCGGAACTCAGATGCAAAATGTTAAGAAATCCGGAAGCCGGAAAGGCTCTGAAGTATCTTGACAGGCTCTATGAAGCCGGAATAAAGATGAATGGTCAGATAGTACTGTGTAAAGGCGTAAATGACGGAGATGCACTTCGCTATACACTGGATAAAATGCTTACATATGCGCCTGTTATGCAGAGTGCTTCGATAGTCCCCGTTGGCATCACAAAGTTCAGGGATAAGCTTTATCCGCTCGAACCCTTCGAAAAAGATGATGCCGCGGAAGTGATCGATATAATAGAGGCAGTGCAGAAGAAAGCCATGGATCTTTATGGTATCCATTTCTGCCATGCTTCCGATGAATGGTATATTACCGCAGAGCGTCCGCTGCCTGAGGAAGAAAGGTATGACGGTTACCTGCAGCTCGAAAACGGCGTGGGTATGGCCAGACTTCTGATCAATGAAAGCAGAGAAGCCATTGAGGAGCTTGCAAAACGCCCTGAAGTTAAAGATATAAAAAGACATGTCACTATTGCCTGCGGAAAGAGTATAACCGGAATACTTAAGTCATTTTCTGCTGAGATAAAGGAAACGTTTCCCGGTGTTGATGCCGATGTTGTCATGATCAGGAACGATTTCTTCGGGGAAAAGATCACCGTATCCGGCCTGCTCACCGGAGGTGATATCATGGCTCAGTTAAAAGACCATGATATAGGAGATGCACTGCTTTTGGGTGATGATATGCTCAAATCCGGTGACGGCTTCAGATTCCTTGATGATACAACGGTTGAGCAGGTGAGCGAAACTTTACACTGTCCTGTGCTTATTGTAAAATCAGGCGGTAGAGATATTGTGTTTAAGACTTTGGGAGTATCAGAATAATATGGGAAAAAAGAGAAAACCGGTTGTAGCTGTAGTAGGAAGGCCGAATGTGGGCAAATCCACATTTTTTAATGTGCTTGCCGGAGAAAGGCTTTCTATAGTAAAAGATACCCCCGGAGTTACAAGAGACAGGATATATACGGATGTTGACTGGGCAGGACATGATTTTACCCTTATAGATACAGGCGGTATCGAACCTGATTCCAAGGATATCATCCTTTCACAGATGCGTGAACAGGCGCAGATCGCCATCGATACGGCAGATGTGATCATTTTCATGACAGATCTTAAGCAAGGGCTTGTGGATGCCGACAATCAGGTAGCCATCATGCTCAGAAAGTCCAAAAAGCCGATAATCCTTGCAGTTAATAAGACAGATAACTACAAGAAACAGATAGCCGATGTTTACGAATTTTATAATCTGGGTCTTGGGGAGCCTTATCCTATCTCATCTGCAGAACGCACAGGTCTGGGTGACCTGCTGGATGCAGTCATAGAGCATTTCCCGGAAGGCGCTGAAGCTGAAGAGCCGGAAGATGACAGTGTTCGCATTGCGGTAGTCGGCAAGCCCAATGTCGGAAAGAGTTCCATAATAAACAGACTTATAGGCGAGAACCGCGTTATTGTTTCGGATATAGCGGGTACCACAAGAGACGCTGTTGATACTCATGTTAAACATAATGGTAAGGATTATATATTTGTTGATACAGCCGGACTGCGCAGAAAGAACAAGATCAAGGAAGATCTTGAACATTATATGATAGTCAGGACCGTAGGAGCTGTTGAACGTTCCGATGTGACCGTTATCGTGATCGATGCAACCGAGGGCGTAACAGAACAGGATGCCAAGATCGCCGGCATAGCTCATGAGAGAGGCAAAGGTGTTATAATTGCCGTTAATAAATGGGATGCGGTTGAGAAAGACAATCACACGACCGACAATTTCAAGAAGAAGGTAAGGGATACTCTTTCCTTTATGCCTTATGCAGAGATAATCTTTATTTCTGCGCTTACAGGGCAGCGCCTGCCAAAGCTTTATGACACTATAGATATGGTTGTCGAAAATCATGCGATGCGCGTTCAGACAGGTGTTCTTAATGAGATAATGACACAGGCGACCGTAATGCAGCAGCCGCCTACCGACAAGGGCAAGCGTCTTCGTCTGTATTACATTACACAGGTTTCGGTAAAACCGCCTACATTCGTTATTTTTGTAAACGATAAAGAACTGATGCATTTTTCTTATACAAGATATATTGAAAACCAGATAAGAGAAGCATTCGGTTTCAAAGGCACTCCACTTAAATTTATTATCAGAGAACGCAAGGACAAAGAAGCAGGTATATAAAATGAATTCGATAATAGCCAGGATTGTCTGTCTGCTCATAGGATATGTATTCGGAATGTTCGAGACAGCATATTTTGTCGGTAAAGCTTACGGTGTGGATATCAGAAAACAGGGTTCCGGCAACACGGGTACCACCAATGCATTAAGAGTACTCGGAAAAAAGGCCGGCCTCCTTGTTTTTCTCGGAGATATTTTTAAGACTATAGCAGCCGTAGTGATCTGTTATTTTATCTTCAGGGAAAGGTTTCCTGATGAAATTTATCTTATTAAATTGTATGCGGGCTTTGGCAGCATACTCGGTCACAATTTCCCGTTCTATCTGAAATTTAAGGGGGGCAAAGGTATAGCGGCTATGGCAGGAATGTTCCTTGCTTTCCATTGGATGTATATTCCTGTTGCTGCAGTGCTTTTCTTCACCACATTTGCGCTTACAAATTATGTTAGCCTGGGTTCACTTATCATGGCTGCCGGATTCTTCATTCAGACAGTTATCATGTGTCTTGCCGGCGGTTTTGCGGCTTACGGAGGCGGTGCTATCCCGGATCCGGTCCTTATCGAAATGTGTGTAATGGCATTTATCATTGCAGCTATGGGCTTTATCAGACATAAAGAAAATATCAAAAAGCTCGCAAAAGGCGAGGAAAGAAAAACATATCTGTTTAAGAAGAACAAGGAGGAGGTAAAGAGATAATGGCAAAAATAGGGGTTATTGGTGCCGGAAGCTGGGGAATTGCTCTTGCATGGCTTCTTATGAACAACGGGCATGAGGTGACAGTATGGTCTGTTATCGAGAGCGAGATAGAGATGCTCAAGGCAAATCATGAGCATAAGGACAAGCTTCCCGGTGTAAAGCTTCAGGACGATATGCAGTTTACGACCGATCTTGAAGGAGCATGTAAGGATAAAGATCTGCTGGTACTTGCTGTACCTTCTATCTATACAAGAAGCACGGCTGCTTCCATGAAGAATTTTGTTAAGGAAGGTCAGCTTATCACTAGCGTGGCAAAGGGTATTGAGGAAAAAACGCTTATGCGTCTTTCCGAGATCATAGAGCAGGAGATACCTCAGTCAGTTGTTACGGTCCTGTGCGGACCTTCACATGCTGAAGAGGTTGGAAGGGGACTTCCGACTATTTGTGCTGTAGGCGCAAAGAAAAAAGCTGATGCTGAATTTGTTCAGAATATCTTTTCATCAAAGGTTTTCAGAGTTTATACAACTCCCGACATGCTTGGCATGGAGCTTGGGGCAGCGCTTAAGAATGTAGTTGCTCTGGCAGCCGGCATGGCAGATGGCATGGGATTTGGCGATAATACGAAAGCAGCTCTCATTACCAGAGGTATGGCAGAGATAAGCCGTCTGGGAATAGCAATGGGCGGTCATGCTGCCACATTTTCGGGGCTTACTGGCATCGGAGATCTGATCGTTACATGTGCAAGCCGTCATTCCAGAAACCGTATGGCAGGTTTCCTTATGGGACAGGGAAAGAGTGCCGATGAAGCCATGACCGAAGTAAAAATGGTGGTTGAAGGTGTGTATTGTGCAAAGGCTGCCGAGAAGCTTGCTGAAAAATATAATGTTGAGATGCCCATCGTTAAAGAAGTAAACGAAATACTGTTTAATAACAAGTCACCCAGAGAATCACTTACCGATCTTATGATGCGTGACAGAAAATCCGAGATCGGAGATCTCTGGAATTAACTCTGAAATAAATCTTTTACAGAATGATATTTGCAGATCACTGATATTGACTACTGATAAGGACTACCAATGAATCAGAAGAAAAAGCCTAAACAGCCTACCATAAGGGAACTTGAAAAACAGAAAAGATTGTCAATGTTTGGCAGTGGTGCATTTTTTCTGCTCGTTGCTGTTCTTTTATTTTGTGCCGGCTTTGAACACAATGATAACATGCTTACTACGACCATTATAGGCATTATCATGCTCATAGTGGCAGGTATATTTGTTTTTAAAGGCATAAAGATGAAGAATGAAGCGCCCGGGGGAATGGCACAGCCAAATTCTCCCCAGGCAATAAAACATGCCGAGAAAATACGCGCTCAAAGAGTAAAACTTGACAGGCTTGCTTCTGATCACGGCACTTTTAAGCATGATTCCATAGTCGCAAAAGCTGTTCTTATGGGAGTGATCACAGGCATTGTACTTCTTGCTAATGTTATCCTGCTTCTGTTTGGCAGATTCAGCTGGATAGCTGTTTTTCTTTTTGTTTTGATGTTTATCCTGTTTATCATGGCTCTTACCGGATCGTTTTACAGAAGTTCATTAAAAAAGTTCCTGGCAGCCGGTTTAACCGAAGAACTTGTCGAGCAGGAATATCATCACGGACGTGTATACAATGTTTCGACAAATACGATCTGTGTTGGTCAGGATTATTTACTTTGTTCAGCTATCGGGGCCGTGCGTATAGAAGATGCTGTCTGGGCCTTTGGAAGAGAGCATTGGGTATATAATTATACAAACGGTATCTATACGGGGACTACACATGAATTCCATATAGTCCTGCTGAATGCATCCGGTGATAATTTTGATTTCAGTTGTGATGAAGCCTCATATACGCTGATCCTTAGAGATCTTATGTGTGCAAATCCTTATCTTATTTGCGGATACACTGAAGAGCTTAAGAATCTCTACAATGCCGATCCTGCATCATTCAGACAAAGAGCCGTAATGCCGCCCGATCCCTTCAGGAGGATGATCCCGGATATCAATTCATAAAAAAATTATTATACTCGCAATATACGGATTTTTCATAATGTAGTCTGATAAAGTATTAAGTCCCGGTCCTTGCTTTTGCAAGGGCCGGTCCTCAATTGAAATTTTAAATTCCAGTTCCAAGATTTGACGTTACCTTGAAAACAGAAGTAAGTGTTGCAAATATTTAGACGGAAGATAGTCTTGCGAGGAGACTATCTTCTTTTTTTATGCCAAAATATAGGTACTTCAACAGTGTCAGGAGATGGCTGTCATAAGGAGGATAAATATGTCATCTTATAACAAACACCTGACACTCGATGACCGCATTGCCATTCAGAAGGCACTGAAAGAGGGACGTTCTTTCGTTGATATAGCTGCTGTTATAGGCAAGGACCCTTCCACCATTTCAAAAGAAGTAAAAGCACATCTGACTGTAAAAGAGACTGGGACTAGGTCAAGAGGCTTTAACCCCTGTGCCAAGAGGAACAGATGCGATAAGACCGGACTGTGTAAGGAAGGATGTTTACCCGCTGGCATGGCCTGGCATTATGAACCATACTGCGCCGGGTGCTCCAAGTGCAATGATGTGTGTCTTGATTTTGTCGAAGAAAGATGCAAGACACTAACGAAAGCACCTTACGTTTGCAATGCTTGTCGCAGCATCAGGTCATGTACCCTTCGTAAACAGGTCTATGATGCTAAGGAAGCCCAGCAGGCCTATGAGAACACGCGGAGCGAATCAAGGAAGGGAATAGACCTTACGCCGGAGGAACTCACAAGGCTTGACGATATCGTTAGTCCCCTTGTCAAGCAGGGACAGTCGATTCATCAGATATGTGTTAATAATGCCGATCTGATCATGGTCGATGAACGTACCATCTACAACTACATCGATGCCGGCGTTCTCTCTGTTGGAAACCTGGACCTTCCGAGAAAAGTCCGTTACAAGAAGAGAAAGGCCAAGAAATCGGTTCGAGTCGATAAGAAATGTCATGTTGGCAGGACTTATGAGGATTTTCTTGCTTTTATGGAAGAACATCCTGATTATGCAGTAGTTGAGATGGACTCGGTCGAAGGCAAACGTGATTCAACAAAAGTACTGCTGACGCTGTTTTTTAGAAACAGTACCTGTATGCTGGCATTCCTACGTGAAGCCAATACAGCAAGATCCGTGACGGATATCATCAATGATCTTTACAGGCGCCTTGGCAGGGAACAGTTCTGCAAGATGTTCCAGGTCATTCTGACAGATCGTGGCAGTGAATTTACTGATCCGACCGCAATTGAATTCGATGCTGAAGGTAATCGCAGAACATACGTGTTCTATTGCGATCCGCAGCGTTCCGACCAGAAGGGAAGTATTGAGGTAACACACGAGTTTATAAGGCGTATCCTGCCGAAAGGAACATCTTTTGCAGCCTTAACACAGGACAAGGTGCAACTGATGATGAACCATATCAACTCTTACACAAGAAAGAAGCTGAACAATCGATCAGCCCATCAACTGTTCAGCTTCTTTTACGGTGAGGAAGTAGCCTCAGCACTGACGATGCAGACTATTCCCGCTAATGAGATCATTCTCAAACCTGAACTGTTGAAGTAAAACTAACACTAAGCCGTCTCCTGATAAATACACCATGACACGAAGTGGAAGTTTCCCTTGCAAACGTGCAAACGAAGCGACGACTTCTTATTTGCAT